>Ga0116231_10014678_pt1 | contig 10422 bp, 3 predicted proteins | sample S1TSphgellanicum_2_FD_89695 | JGI IMG/M metagenome (GOLD analysis project Ga0116231, IMG submission 89695) | Host-associated microbial communities from peat moss isolated from Minnesota, USA - S1T2_Fd - Sphagnum magellanicum MG | ecosystem: Host-associated > Plants > Peat moss > Unclassified... | reverse complement strand
GTTTCAACAAAAGAAAAAAAAAACTGGACCCAAAACAAATCACATTTTAAAAACCCCAAAGGGAAAAAAAATAAAAAAAAAAAAAAAAAAAACTGGGCCTGGAAACCCAATACCTGGGTCCATTGATATGTGAAACTGGAGCCATCGATAGTTCTAATTTTTTTTAAAAACCGGAAATGAAGTTTCTTTATAAAAATCTAAAACCTCCCAATATTGTTTAGTACACAGCTAACCACTATGGTTAACTATGGGATATGAATACTACATAAACAACTCCCTTTTTATTTCTGTGTGTATTTTGAGGGTCTCCCCCAGCAGAACAACCCTAGGGTGTTATGCTGGGGGAGCTCTCCCAATTCTATATGTTCCCATGTTCCCATGGAAATATTTCTTTTCTACAAAATGAGAAAGAAGGGAGGAAATGAAAAGAGAGTCGTTTGTGTGTGGGGGGGGGGTGTTCTTGTACTCATGTGTTCTCCTGAGGTTTTGGGAACACCCTCGGGCTCATGTCCTCGAGTGCCCCTCCCTTAGGAGAATGCATTGCACAGGAACCTCCCCTACAACTTTTAAATGTTTCGTGTCCATACACCATCTATCCTGCATGGAGTGCTGGTGGGTGCTGATTCACTCTGGCCTGGGCGGACATTTGCACATGGTCCTGGGGCCGCTTTGTAGTACAATAAGATGCGGCTCTCTCTTGATACGCCCTTTTATGTGTGATGGCCGCTAGAGGGGGGCAGCCTGCTTTGCATGATCAAGGCATGTTCAGATGCTTGCAGGCCTAAGCACCCACCATGCTTTTTGCTTTAAGGTGAGGAGTGTCATCATGTTCTGTTGTAAATCCTGGACGACATGAACCAACATTAAGATTTGAGAATATACAGGAGGTCCAAAGACAAGATATTATATTGATTTTACTTAATTTCAAACACTTTATACATAACAATTTGTATGTATAGCACAAGATAAAAACACAATTAAACAAGGGGTGCGTCACACTATTATGGCCTTGCCATTTACATTAAATCGTATCTTAAGGCAAAAGAAGAATTATGGAAAACTCAAATATTTCACCATGCAAAAATATACCTAATATTCAAAAATCCTCTAAAAGATACCAAAATCCCTTAAGCTACTATACTCTATAATGAATCTAAACACAATATCGTTGACTTGGTAGGCAAGGCCCACAAAAAAGTTCACAGAAATAAAGTAATAGGAAATGCCTTCAATGAAGTAGATTTGTGAAATATGTGGTATTCTCCTTGAGAGGGCCAATGACTCGATGATATTGCAATGATGCTGCCCTTGTTTAATATATCACAAAAGTCTTTGGTTTAAACCCAAGACCAAACTTGCTGGTCATCCGGTGAAAACTTTGTCATGTCCTTTGTTATTGGGCCTAACTTTGGGATATTCCTAACAACTTATGTGTCGAGTGTCCTTTGCCATTGAGCCTAACTTTGGGATTTTGCCAACAACTTATGCATCGTGTCATTTGCAATTCAGCCTAACTTTGGGATTTTGCCAACAACTTATGCGCCATGTCCTTTGCAATTGAGCCTGACTTTGGGATTTTGCCAACAACTTATAATGAGTCTCTTGTTGCTTTCTTAAACAGGAAAAAAAGAAAAACTGTACCCTTAAATCATTTGTCTTCCCTGATCTAGTTCTAGAACTTTAAGTCCAAATCTTTTAAGCTATTTCTAACTTATTAATTATGTTGTGTACTATGGTGTTTGAAGATCATTTATTTTATTTTTTGCATCCAGGTGTTATAAACCCAAGTGAATGTATAGTCCATGCCTAAAGGCCTTGCCTAACAAACATGTAGAAGGTGAAGATATATAAATAAATATATAGGGAGGAAATTTTTTTCCCCCTTTCCTCAAATGGAAAATGGAGCAAGGTATGAGAAGTCAAGAAAGGTCGAGAGAGGTGTCCAAAAGATGTTCCAACATGGGAACTTATGTCAAGTATCATCCAACAATATGACACCTATACAACACCTATAAAACTACTTAAATATGGTGTCGATGCTAAAGATGCGAACTAATTAGGTTTGTAGTTTGTACCAGCGTTGGCTGCTTCTTTGGTTCTAGGGGGACCCCTTGGTTCCAGTTCGTAATATTTTGGAAGGGATTAGTTTCAGTTTGGTTATGGTTTTTTTATATTTCAAATATGGGACTTGGTTTGGTTTTAGGGGAGCAGTTCCAGTTCTCATTCTTTTTTAATTTAAAGTTAACCAGTTTCAATTCTTGATTAAACCCCAGTTCCAGGTAATCTCTGGTTCCGATTGTAACTACTGCTTTCAATGGCCTCTTGGCACCATGGATGACCCTCAATTTTGCACTATTTTAAATCCCAAAAAAACCTTACATCAAACCCTCCTAGAATTCTATTTCTGCCCAAAAGTCGTGTTTCAGACGTGAAAAAAACCTATTTCAAACCATCCAAAAAATCATAATCCAGCCTAAAAGAAAACCCTACTTGAGACCCTAAAGACAAAAGCTTGAAACTTGAAGTCAGGCTTCAATGTTGTCTTGTTTTTTGAGTGTGAAATTTTCAACCAAAACTTAAGGCTTGCCCCTTGATTTGGGAACTCCCAACCTTTTTCAAACACAAAAGCTTGAAGAAACAAGAAACACAAAAAAAAATCAGGAAAAAAAAAAGCTTTAAAAAAAATAAAATTCCATAAACCCTATAATTGGAACCCAATTTGTTTATAAAAATCTTCATCTGATTATGATTCTCAAACGTTTGAAATTGAACCGAAGGTCCAGTTCTAGTTACCTGCAATGCCATAGTTGCGTGGTTCCAACCAGTGTTGGCCAGTTATATCTTTATATCCAGATATGAATCTGAATACTACCCAGATATGCATATATTCATATCCTATATCTTCTCTAGTTTTATTGTCCACCATCATATGCATCTAGCGGTTAACACCAGAAGTATTAACCAATATCTATGGATATCTGAATGTTGTTATATGATACCAATATTCATATCTGGACTTTAGTGATAATTCATTTCTCAAGTATGGATAGTTACATTATGCATATCCATTAGAAGAGGTTATATATAACCTATTTGGATAGGGTTAGGGTTTAAGGCGCTAGAAATTCAAAGCGTTTGTTAGGGTTTAAGGCCACTTCAGACTTCAAATGACGAACAACACAACAATCACTTTCAAACTGGATAGATTTGAGTGTGTTCAACATTCAATGTGTTTGTTTTTTTCATCATTCCTTTGTTGAGCAACACTGCCACTCATCTTTTTATCTTCTTCCTTGGTTTTGTTTGATGCATAGGTGCATTGTGTGGTGAGCACATGGTGAGTTACATCATTGTCTTCTTGTGTTCGTGATTAGTTGTTAAATCTTGGGTTCAAGTGTTTTTTTTTGATTGTGCTCTTTCGTAATCCAGAAAAGAATTCTTTCAACATTGTGCTCTTCCATTGTGTATCTCTTTTCGCTTGATCTTCATCTACCTCCCTTTGGTTACCATTGTGGTTTCCTTTTCTTGTGCATCATTAAGTGGTATCTTTTCTCTCCCCTTCTCCCCCCCCCCTCCTCCCAAGTTTTGTTTTATTGTGTAGGTTTTTGGTGTGCGTGTGGTACACAACTTTTCATTCTAGTGATTAGTAGCTAAAAGTTGTCTATTTTATGTTTGCATAAGAGTAAAAGTTTGGCCATTGTGCTTCTAAAAAAGATGATGAAGCACAATAAAACTTTTTTGAAGATTTGGTGCTTTATATATGCAAGGGTTATAGGTCATTTTCCACTTATGAAAATGTTTGGTCAATGAGGTTAGTATTATGTCAATGCCTTCATGATTTTTTTTTTCCCACTATGCCTTGGTGGAAGAAATGATTCTTGTGATGATAAAAAAAATCTATGGAATTGCACATGTTGCCTAATCTTGCATCTACAATAATTATGGTAGCAAGTTTTGATCTTTAAATGTCCAAAGGTGGAATGGACACCTTTGCCCTAGTGATCAAACATCTTAATGGATTATGGACCCCTATGCATGTTATTGTTGGTTTGTTTAAAGTGCATGACACAATAGGGATTTCCATGGCTAGGTAGATGTAAGCCTTACTTGAAAAGTTTGATCTAATTCATCATGTGGTTGCCTTTGTAAACGATGAAGGCAACAACTTGACATCTATGGCAATATCATTACATTCTATTGTTTATTGTCAACCTTTAAAACTCCAACAAATTTATGAGGGTTCTTGTTTTGATCATGTCATGTCCAACGCATGCCAATATGCCACAAATGATGATAAGTTTCTTGGTTTGAAACTTTTGAATGTGGAAAATGTTCAAATTAATTTGCAAAAATTAATCACATGGACAAAAATATTAAGAAAGGGAAGGTTGGAGTGGGAAAAGATGTGTTGAAAGTGGATTGTGACATCAGAAACTGAAAACTTTAGTGAAAACCAAATTTGTCGGTAAAATGATAATGTTTGAAGAGACATTGGAATAAAAAAAGGCCATTGTCTTGTGTTATGGATGACATAGGACAATGGTTTTATAGCAGTGAGTTCCTAAGGCTAAAGGGTGGGCAATTGTAGAGGCAATCGCAAATATTTTGAACCTTGGTGTCACAAATGGTGTGATGAACCAGTCATGAGGTCATTGGTTGCTATCAAATGCCTTAACTAGACCTATTGCCTTAACAATCAACATGGAAGTAAATTTGAGCAAGTTTCTAATGGGATTGAAATTTTGGCTGAGTTTGATGCTAAACTCCTCCTCTTGCAATAGAATATGTGACAAGAAATTGTGAAGGTGTTCAAACTTTTCTAGATTTTTAAATGATGTAAATCAAGTTCATAACATGTTTGCCATAACGTTGGATCTTTGATTCAAACATTTGCATGTTGTGGAAAATTATGTGGGTTGGGGGAATACAATCCATCTTGCTTTTGAATATGATGTGAAGGCAGTCATTCCTCTTTTTATGATTTGCTTTCATCAATTAAACCCTATTGTCCAAGAATGCAATGTTGATGGGCTTAGTGAAGAGTTCAATGAAGAAGACAATAACCTATATGGTGTTGGAGCTTCTATTGAAGAGTTTTCATCTATTCTTGTTATTGGAGACTTGTCTTTGTTTACAAGATTGCCCATACTCCAAGCTACATCCAATGATCCCCTTGCTTGGTGGTGCATCAGTGAAGGTCAATTTTCAAATATTACATTTTTGGCCAAACAAATTCTAGGCAAACCCGAGTCACAAATTGAAAGAGAAAATGTGTTTAATCTTGTGGGGTTGATAACATCTTTGCAATGTTGCTGCTTGCAAGCAGAGAACCTAAATCATAACATCATTATTGTGAATAATTGGCCTAATGATGTGTGCTTTAATTGCAAGAAGAAAGTGGATATGAAAGAATACATGAAAGTGAAAGCTCTTTGGCGGACAACAACTATGACTTGATTGAAAAAGTGGAATATTTTAAGGAGTTACATATAGATGATGAAGTTTGATGGTTTGGTGTTGTATGTATAGTTGGGTAGTTTTGTGTGGGGGTGTGGTTGGGGTAGGGAACACGTGCTATAGTTGGGTAGAATTTTTCATAGAAATAAGGTTCAATTCCCTCACAAGTCATTTTGTTTTGGGTTTTGAGTTTTGTTCATGTTGGTCTTGATCTGGGAGGTTAGGTTGTTAGGTTGTACTCTTGTAAGTTTTTTTTGAAAAATCAAAATTGTAAATTTGATATGCATAACCTTTGTGCATATCCATCATGTTTTAAAAATTAAAAACTGACCTATTCATAGTCAACAAACCATTTATTTTTTAAAATGAATGTGTAACTGGCTGGTGTAATAAATTGATGTTTTTTTGTACATATTCTCCATCATGAATTTTTTGAGAAAAAATGTTTCATTGGTATTGAGAGGATACATCTAAAAGCTGATAACCGCACAACACTGGTTCCAACCCTGTTCCATAACCGGCCACCCTTTATTCAGTTTTGGTTCCATCTGGTTCTAGACATGGGACCCAATTTTGATTGCAAAACCAAACCAGAATCAAGCTAGAATAAGGGGGTCCACCTGGGTAACTGGCCAAGACTGGTCTATACTACTGTACCAAGTGTAAAAAAAGTCAGGACATCCCTCATTTGCTGCTTTATGCAAAGGAGCTTTATAATGGTGGGGAGAGGGGCAGGTGAACTAAAGATCTCTCTCCCTTGGAAACACAAATAAACCATAAAGAAAAAACACTCAGCCTATTTGGCAATGATAGACATGCAAACTATGGTAAAACAAAACAAAACAAAACAATTTTACCAGCTCCATACTCCACCTCACCACTTCGTGTAAGTACGCTTTCATCCACAAAGTCCGGATGTAGTGACATATTGCAGGTTGACACAACAGAGAAAGAACAAATGTCAATACAAGAAACAAGCAAACAAGATAAGTAAACCTTGCACTCAGTGCCACAAGGCTTTGGGCCCAAAAATTGTGGGGATTTGGGGAATTTGCAAGTGTTCAAATGTTGAGTAAGGATTGCATGCATGGGAAGGTCAAGTTTTAAGAATGGTGGGAAATGAAGTTAATAGTACCGAGAGCAGCAAATCTGTTTGTGTTCACAAGATGATGTTTCAAACAGACTTGAAATATGGAACAAGACCATATTTGGTGAGTAATGTAACTGGCACCCTTAGATGAGGTAATCCTCCTCCACTTATACTAAGAATATGTTTGACGGCTATTTACAAATAAGATGATTCAGTTCTCTGCTTATGAGATACCATACTCCATGAATGGTTTTGGCATAAATTAATTTTTTTCTTTTTTTGCTGTCATATCTTTGAAAAATAATTAATTACTTGTGCCAAAAAAAGTATAATTATCATAAAATTAAGAATCTTCGAGTTTTCTATTGTGGCCTTGAAGTTCAAGAACTTAATACTGACACATTAGGTGTCCCATAAACATGACAAGTATGTGTGTTTTTTTTTTAATGATCATTACCTGCTGTCAATATCAGAATTGAAAAACCAAGTGTCGAAGTTAAGATTTAAAATTTAATTAATTATTTGACAGTTTGTTGTCGAATCCTATCAAGGAGTACGATATTTGAAGAATCAGATAATTGCTGGTTCTGGATTTTTTATAAAAAAAACCTCAGAATCGAAGAACCATTGGTTCCAGGTACCATTTCAAAACCCTGAAAGAACTGACAGAGTTTCATAAAAGAACAGGCAAAGAAACAAAAGGTTTTGTGAGCAGTTATTTGAATTTGTTTTTGAGAACCCCACTAACTTATTATGATCTATAAACCTTAAAAACTGTCCTGCCAACCGATTGGATGGTTTGATGCAATTTTTAATACCCACCCAGCATTGGAACATAAACTTTCATGGTTGTTAATGTCCCAATAATGTATACTTCCCATTGTATGTCCTTCTCCGGAAAGTGCAATTGACTGAAGAAAGTGCAATTGGATCACAAATGAGTCTAATGTTTCACATATGGTATTATTTCATGGCAATCTGGACTCTGGATTCCAAGATCTTCCAATGGGTTAACCACCACACCTTTGAGTTTGGAAGGTCCAGGTGCATTACATTATTAGCATGACCTTCTGAAGCTGAAGGTGCAGCAGCTAGGGCTCCACTTAGGGTTCCTGTTCATTAGCATTAAATGAACCAAAGGTCTATCACCCATTTGTTTGTTGGGCACTCCAGGGCCCCGCAAGGTTACTTGGTTCTAATGTTAAAGAGTGTCATTTACACTAAGGTGGTTGGGTTGAAATTTGTTCGTGTTTACGCTGAGCTGGTTTTGGTTAGGTGTTCACATACACACACAACCACCTGCTATCTTAGTACAAAACCCAAACAACAACACCACCACCTTGACAACCACAAGGACCCATGCTTTTCCTCATCACCTCAATCCTCATTCCCACCAACACAGACTTGTAGATAAGTCTTGCACTAAATAAAGTCCCAGGCTAACTCTGATTACGCAGCAACACACGGCAAATCTAAAACTTAGAACAAGACAAAATACATGCATTACACACATACACCCTCACGAACTATACTCCACTATCATCGGCATCTTTGACTTTAAATTTTCAACCCCACACATAAAACATTTGAGAAAGCAAATTTTTTAATATTTCAAGAACAAGTTAATAAGGCAAAAAATTAGGTCAGATTTTTTAGATGAGAAATGAGTCATATACCTAGTTATTACTTTCATATAACCATGTTTTCATTTTTTTTTCCCTATTTTATTAGCCACTAAATTTCAAACAAATATGAGTAAATTCGTATGCTTACTAAACAAGTACTCAGAAGGCGTTTTTGGTGTTTATTTGGTGTTTATTTCCTTCTTCTACACCCATTGGAATCAAAATCCTTTTGTGATTTATGCTGGGAAAGGCTTATTCCTAGGGCTTCCCCTGATATTTGGGCCTACACCCTGGGAATATGGTCCTTGGTGAGACTATTACCCTCAAATTAGGTTAGGGGAGGCACTTGGGAGCACACCTTTCCCCCTATACATTGAGCTTTATTCTTAGTGCATGCCTAATATGCATGCTACTCCAGATTTTGGGAGTGAGAAAAATATACTTACACTCCCTTTTTTTATAAATAATTTGTTGTACCTTTTTTATGCAATGGTCCTCTCTCTATGTCGCTTATGAGAAGTTCAAATGGGCAATAGTTCAAATAGGAAATATTCCATCGAGTTCCCAAATAATGAACTCACATCACAATAAGAGTGAACAGTCCTTAAAATGTGGGACCAACCAAATGCAAAACTACAGGAGTCCACACCATCTCTCCCTCACAATCAGAGTCAATAAAAATAGAGCTAAAAATATCTCATGAACTATCTAAGCTCATCCAAGAAGTCCTCTGTGCTGTGCTCTACAATTGAAAGTAGAAAGATTGGGGACATTTTTATAAAAGAAATTGCATACTTTTGGCCTATCATATCTGCACTTTCTTTGGTCAACTCCTTCCCTAAAAAGGTCGAAGAAGAATTCAGTTTTATTTCTTTAGAGAGAGAGAGAGATTAGCAATCATGACCAGCCTTTTGTTCGGTATGAAATTGTGTACAAATGTGAAAATATTTTTTTTTCCTTTTTTTCCTCCAAAAAGGGGAATTAAAGGGAATAAATTACTTTTCGTCACAACCCACCTTGAATCAATCAATAAACTATTAAATAAATAATATCACAGAATATTCAATAAATTTTTTTAAAAGAAGAAAATGAATAAAATGAACAATTTGTAATTTTTGTTGGAGCACAAATGGAATCAAATCCATTTCGAAGAGAAACAAGTGAATGAGATTGCACAACCAAAACTCCGACCCAGTTAGTAGAGTTATCCCTAAAATCACACTCTCTGTTGAGACCTAATTTGACCCCTGTTTCATCCCCAATTTGAGTGTAGCCCATTAAAGTGAACAAAATTGGGTGCCCTAATTCATGAAACTGGGTATCATCAATTCAGAAAGTTTGCAGGATCTCATTTTGACAAACCTACCAAGTATAGGTCTTAATTAAGGCTTCTCCCTAGTGTTTATTTTCCCCTCCCCACAAATTTCGTAGTTTTTTTAAATCAGAAAATTGGAAATTTTCTTTTTACAGTTTAAAAATTCCATGAATTTGGCTATTTTTGGGGAAAAATTCGCCAAATTTTCGATGAGGCAAAATTGGAAAAAGGACCCACCCAACAAACAAAACCAAGCTGAAATCCCCCCCCCCCCAAACCCAACCGTACTATGGTAATAAGTGTAAGTGGGGGTTGATGGAGTGGAATATTCTTTTCTCTTTTTCTTTTTATCAAAGGTCAACTTTTTGAAGAAAAAAAGAAAATCAACCCCCAATCAGTGATTTCTTTTGTGGCGAAAATTCGCCATTTTGCTTTTTTTTTTAATTATAAAAAGGTCCCAAGTAACATGGTCAAGGGAACTTTTTAGAAAATTTCCAAAAAAATCATCACATTTCATTTCACGGAAGAAAGTTATGAAAAACCATCAAGAATTTTGGAGGATTTGGGCAGATTTTTAGTTTTTTTGAAAAAATCGCCATATATATATTTAGCTAATAGGTTCTAGTGATTCGCCAACACATGATAGCGTTCCTAGATTTTCTATTTTTTTCAATTGTCTTTATTAGTCATATTTGGCTAAATCCTCTTGTGACTGATCGCCGCGTTTGTGCAACATGAGAAAATTGAAAAAAACAAAAAAACAAAAAAAACTGCCCCCCCACCCAATCCTTCCCTTTTTTTTTTTTTTTTTTTTTAGAAAAATCCTTTTTTTTTTTTTTTTCTATTTTTTTTTTTTTTTTTTTTTTGTGCTTTTTTTATACTTTCCGGGCCTTTCTATTTTTGCTTCTTTTCCTTTTCCCTCGTCGGTATCTTTT
>Ga0116231_10014676_pt1 | contig 10427 bp, 14 predicted proteins | sample S1TSphgellanicum_2_FD_89695 | JGI IMG/M metagenome (GOLD analysis project Ga0116231, IMG submission 89695) | Host-associated microbial communities from peat moss isolated from Minnesota, USA - S1T2_Fd - Sphagnum magellanicum MG | ecosystem: Host-associated > Plants > Peat moss > Unclassified... | reverse complement strand
TGTTGAGCTCTAAACATTCGGGAGTCCCGGAAGACTCCCAACCTCCAACTTTTCCAAGTGTTGGGCTTCACCCCCACACTTGGCCAAAGTGGGGTTGCGACATCACCCCCATACTTGGCCAAAGTGGGGTTGCGACACAGCGTGTGGCGTTGAAGATGGGGAATCTGAGCTGGGTGATGCCATAACCCTTTGCAAAAACCTCCCACTGTGACTATCGCTTGTTGCTGTGGTTGAAGAGATTGTGCACCTGTCGCAGCTTGGAGTCCATTGCCTACAGCTTCGGGCTGCTCTTTGCAGTGTCACTCATGACGAGCGCAGTGCGATGCGCTACACAGCATATCGCAACAATGCATGGGTTGACTGCCTTCAGCCGTGCAGTTACTCCCGACTTCACGCCCGCCATTATTGCTGCCCCATTGGTGCAAAACCTTGCCATGCGCTGCACGTCCAACCCCAATGCTGTCATTACCCCTAACAGAATGGCTATGATGGCATCAGTTATAATGGCCAACAACTTCACGCAGGTCAGGTACTCAGTTGTAGCGACAAGCGTGTCAGGATGCAAGTATCTGACGTAGATGAGCAGGTGATCCTCCATGGACACGTTTGTGCTATTGTCAATGAGCAATGCAAAGCTGGAGCTGGCCTTGATCCGCTCGACTTGCTTCTGTAACAGCACCCTGTTGTAGCTAAAGAACGCTGACCAAAAGTACCTGCAGATAGTACATAGGTCAAGGGAGAGGACATCATACACGGACTAAAGTGGACAGGAGATGGGCATGTGTTGGTAACAATGCACTGATTGCTGACGACTACAAGTGCAATGCTCAGGCAGGACAACTGCTTTATTATTCATGATCTTTACAGCATGCATTACGCGATCGCAAAGATGAGTTTTCAAAGCAAGGGATACCTGCCAACCTCAGATGCCCTATGCAAGCACTACATCATGAACATACCTACTATGGTTGTACTTGTGTGCGATCTAATCCACGCCCAGAAACTTTTCCAATGCCAGCAGTGGTGCAAACTTGCTGATTAGAAGCTACTCTTTGATGCATGTTAGAGCTGTGGCCATCAAGCACTATGTAGCTGTCTTGGCTATAATGATGCTTGTGGTGCGAACGACGTCAAACGCCCGCTTGAGAAGGTTAGCCTTGGCTGTGACTGCTGCTTTGTGTGTGAGAGAGGTGGTGTGAGTGAAAAGATCGTTGCCATCCCACACAACAGCCCCGCACGACCTACTAAATTGACATTTGTCGAGTTAATACTTGAGACAAAGGGTGCAGCAGCCAGTCACACTGCCATTCTCAAGCTGCTTCTTGAACTGCCACCATGAGTAATCAATGGGGAACTTGTTGAGCTGCTTAGTAGTCACTGGGGGCCTGCCTTGCCTCTTGGGTTCAGCAGGGCTATCAGCAACAAGTAGGTTGTTGGCGCCTGCAGAAGCTGCTACAGCTGAGGTGTTGGCCTCCCCATTTAGACTGGCAGCAACATTAGATGTTGGCCTACGGCTGACAGCAGCTCGTGAAGTTGAAGCAGGAGCGAACGCAGGGGCTGATGCAGGGGCTGAGCCTGAGGTTGGTGCTGAAGCTGATGCAGCTGCTGCAGGAGCAATGGCGGTGGCAGATGTGTTGTGAGAGCTTGCAATAGCTGTAGTCAGAACTGGTGCTGCATGCTGCTTGGGTTGATCTGTTGAAGGTTTAGACTTCCACCAGGTTGTATGTGCTACTTTGGTTGGGGGTTCCAGGGGCTCAACTAGCTCAACAGCCTCAATGGGGGCATTGGTGCTGGAGGGGCTGGGGGGTTTGACTGGGGAAGTAGTCAAGTCTGTAGGAGCTAGAGCCTCAGAGCTCATGTTGCACTTCCCGAATACAGCAAAGAAGGTGCCTCAAAATCGTCCAGGGTACCCAGATTGGGCGGGAAAATGCAGCAAGCTTATCCCGGAGCTCGGGCCTTCGGCCCTCGCTCATTTGTCCGGCACCCCGTTCCTGGTGTTGCGTGCCAGTCTAGGGAAATTCGACATTTTTGCATCCCGTACGGGATTCCCGGATCTGTAGAACCCTGCCATCAACACAAAACCAGTAACAATCTCAACCTACCACAATAGCCATATTAATGGCATAAGATTAGCACCCTTATCTTGCCATGACAAAAAATAAATAAATTGTTTACTACAATAGGTAAAGGCAAATGGACAAACCAACAATTAAAAGATGCCATGGACACAATTAAAAGAGGACACACCTCAAAAGATGCCATGGACACAATTAAAAGAGGACACACCTCTTTGAGAGAAAGCTAGCAAGTATTGGAACATCCCTTTTGCCTCACTTTCAAATAATCTCAGTGGGAGAACTATAAGTAGGAAAATGGGCCCTCAAGGTGTGCTAATAGAAATAAAGGATGGAGCAATAGTTAATTGGGTTTTGAACATGCAAAAAGCTAGTTTATTTGTCACCTTGCAGTAACTAGAATTGAAGATAGTTGAAGTTACACAAACCAGACCCATGCCTTTTTGAAATGGTGTTTTAGGAGATAGCTAGTGGTATTGGTTCAAAAAACACCATCCAAAAATTAATATACGTCTTGCAAAAGGATTGGAGGTTTTTAAGGCTAAAAGGTTAATGAGTGCAAACTTGTCATACCTTTTACCAAAACCTAGAAAACTTATATGCACAACATAAATACCCACTAAACCACATTTGGAATTTAGATGAAACAAATATTCAGGTAGGGCAACAATTTGGTGCTCGAATTTTGGTTAAGAAAGGTTCATGAGAAGTTTACAACACCATCCTTATGTCTCAAGAATGGTTGATTATTACCTATGTTGTTAATGTAGCAAAGGAAGCAGTACCTGCCTTTTACATCTTCAAAAGTTCACAAATGAAAGAAGATTATATAAAGTTATACAAAACAAGATCATGCATGGCCATGCAAAATAAAGTTTGGATGATTACATACCTTTTCAACCAGTGGCTTACTTTCTTTTGGAGATTTGTAATAGGGGAGATTTTTCAATAGAATTGTCACCTTTTGATTCTAAATGGCCATGGATCACATGTCACAATAGAAGCACTTGAACAAGCTGCATAATTTGGACTAAACATGGTCTCCTTACCTTCTCACACTTCACACGTGTTCCAGCCCTTGGATGTGACCTATTTCAAACCATTTAAAATTGCATTTAGAAAGGAATAGGATGTTGCCATGGCAAAAAACAACTTTTTGGAACTAGACAAAATCATCTTGGCAAAATGGATGGATAAAGCTTTGCAACAATCTTTGAAAAAAGAAAACATCAAATTTGGGTTTAAGGTTTGCAAATTTTGGCCATTGAATTCTACTTCCATGGCTACAAAGTTTAGTCCAAGTGAGGTTTTCATTGCAATAGAGGAAAAGGATCTTAAAAATTCATACCATTCATATACAACAATGCAAACCAATGACAATGAAGATGAAGCTAAAACTACCACAAAGTTATTGAATATTGCAAGAACTTTTCAAGGAGTAGTTATAGTAATTCCCACCAAAACTAAATGCACCTCTTCACCCACACCTCGTTACTATGTAAAATGAAATACAGCCCTACCACCCCAATAACTAACCTTAAATTAATTGTGAATTTACAGGATCCTTATATTGAATCACATGATTTAAATATTTCATACCAAACCCAACAAGTTCCTACATTAACAAACTTGTTATCTTTGCCATGACTACCAACAAGGAGGACTCTTGGAAAGGAACCACTAATAAACTGCTCTAGTTCACATGTTGTGACATTTAACCAATATTTAACAGTGTTCAAACAAAAAGCAATATCCAGACAAAGAAGATGTAAACAAAGTTAGGGAATTCAAAGCAAACGAAAGGGAGGAAAAAAGATCAAAAAGGTTTCAAGATACACTTACCCCAACCAAGCAAGTAGTTCAAATGATCGTTGAAAAGGAACAGAAAACTAAGTTTAATCAAGCATGGTCTACGATTGTAATTAGGGCTGCTAATGAATGTTTCCACAATAATTTCAAAGTAGGATTTCAAGCCCATCCTCTAGGCTATAGAGGGTGTGGTTTAGGAATCACATTTGCACAACAAAGATTTATTAGACAACAAAGAATGGCAAGGATGTGGCCTGCTAAACATGTCTTAGCCAAGTTGTAATTCTTTTCTCAACAAGAATAAAGGAGGCGGTTAAGGGTCTAGGGTTTAAGGTTTAAGGTTTTAGACTATGATCATGATGGGTTTAAAATGCATCAGTGTATCTAGAAGGGGAGACACAAAAGAAACAAGAATCAAATTATTTACAAATGGCAATGCAGAAAAAAAAAAAAAGGAAAAAAGAATGTTTATAGGTGGTAATGGGTTTAAGGCTTAGAAAGTAGAGGCAAAGGGAAAAAAATGCTTGTAGAATTAGGAGAGATAGAAGAAAATGAGGTGAGACTTGGTGGCAATGGAAACTTAAGGTGGCAAAAAAGAGGGTGCATTCAAAGAGAACTTTGATAAAGGAGGTTTAGGGTGGCAAAAAGGAAATGGAGGGTGCACTCAAGAGGATTTTGGTAGAATAGGTTTAGAATGGTAGAGTGGAAATGGAGGGTGCATTCTAGAAGACTTTGGTAGAGGAGCTTTAGGGTGAGAGAATGGAAATGGAGGGTGCACTTTGGAGGATTTTGCCAAAGGAGGCTTGGGTGACAAGGTGGAAGGTGCATTTGGAGGGTTCTAACAAAGAGGGTTTAGAGTGACAAAAAAAATCAAAAGTGCATTCAAGAGGACTTTAACAAAAGAAGGTAAGTGTGGCAAACAAAAGAGCATGCATTCAAAAGGGATAAGGTGATGGAGGTTTAAGGTGGTAGAAAAGAATGAGAGGTGCATTGAAGCCCTCTTAACTACTGCAAAGCTTGGGTGTTCTTGACTATTATCAAGCTCGGGCCCCTTTGAGTGTTGTCAACCTTTGTGTGTTGCACTTTCATACTTAAATGACAACATCCATAGTGAAATGTTGATGGGGGATAGAATATTGGCATGGTGATCCATGAGTGATCAACATCACAAACATGGTAACAACACATAAATGAATAAAAAAAGATGGGAGATTTCAAGCTCTCCTGATTATAAAACAATGGTGATGGCGATAGACATGCGAACATATAGACTAAGGTCACAAAAAAAGAACTGAAAAAGCTTAGGCCTTCTTAATTATAAAATAATGGCAATGGTGGCAAACATACAAACATACAGATTGGGGATGCAAAAAAAGAGTTAGGAGAGGTTGTGTTTTCTTGATGTTCCTCTAATTGTTGTAACATGAACCTTTCATCTTCGTTCTTGCAACACAACACAAACATGGTGATGGCGACAACAAAACAAATGGACAAACCATAGATAGGATGAATACAAGGGGAAAGCAAAGAAAAGTTAGGAGAGCTCCAACCCTCTTGACTATTACCGACCTTCACATTTTGCCTTTGTTCTTACAACAACATTTAGGCGATTATGATGATAAGACAAATGGATAGACAAACAAAAACGAAAACACAAAAATAAAGGGAAGGAAAGAGGAGTCAAAAGGGTTCGCACCCTCTTGATTGTTGTTAAACTTCATGTGTGTTGTTTCCCATGAACGAACACACCCAAAGAAATGTTGTTCTTGAACCCTTTTTGCTTGTCCCAATGTTGCAAACTCAAAGAGCTTCAACACTTTTGGCAATGATGGTGTCGCAACCCTAGCCTTGGGCTCACGACCAAGGCAAAGGGGCTTGCAAGGGTGCGGGCCAAGACTAAGCCTGAAAGTCGCATTCTCATGCCTTCGAGAGTGCAAAAGAGTGTGAGGGAAAGAACCCTCACACTCTCAAGTGAACTCCCATGTTGGGAGTTGGAGTCCTAGCGGAGTCCTGAATGTTCAGAAAGTGATTGCAAGGGTCAAAACCCAATGGCTTGAAGAGTTCTTCATACCAATAGAAAGCTATTGAAACTTAGCTGTCTAAAATGGGTTTGCGTGACCCATTTGGACATCTAAAACACAAGTTATGGCCAAAAGAAAAGTCGGGAGTCAAATTGGCAATTTGACTCCCAACCACTAAAAGTTAGGAATCACCTCAATTTCCTTGTGTGCAGGTGGCGTGTGACATACCATTAGAAAGTTCTCGATGAGGACTACAACTTTGTTTTAGACCTCATTTCGATCGGAGGTCTGCACATAAAGTTATGGGGCCCCAAAGTTGTGGGAATCTCAACTTTGACAATTTCGGGACTCCCACTTGAAAGTCCTGGGACAGAAAGCCATTTGAATGTGGGCCTCATGGAGAGGCATAGAGTAAACTATAAGGGGGAAGGTGATGGTTTTTCTCAAGTCCGGGCCATGGTGCGTCTTATGAATCCAAATTTGCTCGTGGTTCATCCTAGCACCAAAAATGTTCCAATTATGCACTAACCACCCTGTGTTGGTTTTGTGTAGGTTTGTGTGAGTAGTTGATGTTTGTCACTCTTCCTAGTCTCATCCCGGAGCTCCAGCACACCCCTCTACCCCTTAAAGTGTTGTGAGCCAGAGAGCGTGCTTCGACTCCTTGTTTTTCCATTGTCTTCAGGTTGGACTCACATTTGAATCCATTAAGGAGCTTGGGGGTGCGTCACATGGTGAAATGACTATACAACAAAATAAGCTGCACTGGAGGGAGGTAGGGAGAGAAAGAAGAGAAATAATGGTAGAAAAGTTAAACTATGGCAATTGTGAAGTTCTTGCAACAATAAGCAACACAAAAGTGTTGAGGAAATAAAACACATATAGGGAAAGAGAAGTCTCAAATGTAGAGGTGTGGCCGCCATCATTTCAACATCCCTCTTTGAAATTTGAGGGAGATGTTTGGGGGAGATTGTCTATTTTAGGGTTTAGGTTTGTTGTTCAAAAAAACTTTAATCTCAGAATCCTAAACATACCCATCATTGTGAAGCTGGCCTTGCAAAGCTTTTAATTTTTTTTGCCTTTTTATAATTTTCAAATTTGAATGGCAATAAAAAATTATTCAAACTTATTTAAGTTATTATTTTTGTGTTCATAAGATGAATGGTATCCTTACATTGAAATTTAATGTATTTGGTCATAGGTTGTAAATTGCATAGAAATAGTAGCATCACGTGTTTTGTCCAATTATTTTCAAACAATGCGACCACACTCACTTTGGGGTGTTAGAACTATCTCATTTTTAATTGGAATTGAGTTCTGTAAATGGTCCCTGATGCTTAGACTAGTGCTTCACCTAAATTCTTTGAAGATCATTGTGAATAAATGCACAATTACTAACAACTAGATCACAAAACCCTTAAGTGATCGCTCATAGGCTGTTCTACCCTAGCCAAAGTATGATCCTGGGTTTAAACCAGTGTTGAGTGGTTCTAACTTTTTTGTGAGAACCAAACGGTTTTGGTTCTCTCACGCTGTTATGAGAACCTGATCAGCTTTCTAATATATATTTGTTAGGCTAGCGAGAATTGATCAGGTTATCAAAAAATTCAAACTCACCCAGTTCTCAGATAAGGCAATTCTCAAATATACAACAACAACCAGTTTTCACAACCTGATTATTACATTTTTCATTAATTAAAATCAGTTTTAATAATTAAATAATTAATAATTTAATTACTTCATCAAGGGAAAAGAGCAACACATGTGAGAAGAGTAATAGCAATAAAGAGAGAAAAGTAATAATGGGAGAAGAGTAATAGCAATAAAGAGAGAGAAATAATAATGGAAGAAGAGTAATAGAAGTAAGAGAAAAAAAGTAATAACAAGAGGAGAAGAGTAGCAGCCCCAAGTGAAAGAAGAACAAGAGGAGCCAATACCAGCAGCCCCATGTGAGAAGAAGAACAAGAGGAACCAATGAACCAAATTTGTTTAAGACCCTCCCAACCGGATTCGGGTTTTCATGTGAAAATCCATCTAGTTCTCTATCTTTTTTTTTTAAAAATTAGTTCTGGTTCTCTTAGTCGGTTCTCACATGGGTGAGAACATTACAATCGGTATTCACCCAAAATGAGAACAGTCGATTCTCAATGTGAGAACCGGACTGAAAACCGAGTCACCCAGTGAGAACCGCCCAACACTGGTTTAAACCTCTAGGTGGGCATATGATAACCCTATTGTGTTCTCTGCCACTAGGCCTGACTCGAGGTACTGCCAACAACTTGTTAATTGGGTCTGCTGTTGTGTTCCAAAATTAAAATAAAAACTTACAAGACCCATTTTCACTAACTTGAATGCTCTCAAACTGAGCAGAAATTAATTCTGCTATAATAATTTGTGAGAATGTCTTCCTAACAAGCTGAATATCACCATCATTTTGGCAAAAGAAATATTAACATTACCGTGGGTCAGCAACAAAGATCTTTCCTGGACCATCCCAGGGGTTCTCAGTATGTGACCCTGCACATTACAATTGCATAAAGAAACGCCAAAAGATGTGGTTTGGTTGAGCAAAATGGTGTTGTTGTTCCTGCACATTTGCAGCGTCTCCTGAGTACCTGCGAGTGAAGAGCGTAAAGGCGCAGCAAAGCTTTGCACCTGCCCATGAAGAGTGTAAAAAATATGATTTCACTGTTGCTCCCTGTTTCTGATTGGCCAATCTAATGATTCGTCCAGGTGGTTTGCTATTTGCTGTCTCCCCCACCTATTCGCAATCCCAGTTTAGTGTTATGGGTGGGGTTGGACAAAACTAAATAACTAAACTTGGATGTGAGAAATAATTTTTGCAGGGTCACGTACTGAGCACCACTCTAACCGTACTTACAGCTGACACAGATGTCAAACTCCGAGCGGTTGTAAAGATATCAGATACTTGGGGGGAGGGTGCGGGGGGAACTTTGGAGTAACCCTTTAGTTCTTGTGCAAGAACACTGGGTGATCCATGTTCTTTTGTTTGTGTGCACTGTCTCTAAGTACATGATGGCAGCAGCAATGTTGCAACAGTCCATGTCCGTGTTTGCCATTGCAGCCACTGCCAAGTTGGGGCTCAACATCAGGGGCGAATTTCGAGTTCAGCAGCAGCTGAATTTCAACAGGAGTAAGGCGGTGGTGAGCTGGGGGTATGGCAGATTGCAAAGGTTTGCAGAATCAACTCCTCAAAATCAGCAGCTGAGGATAGTGCTAATTGCTGATGAGGGGCAGCAGCAGGCAACGAGGAGGCAGACTCAACAAAAAAAATTGCGAGCTGAAAGCAGCATCGCGGAGGATGTCGGGAGTCGGAGTATTGATTCGGATCGAGCGTACTTTGTAAGACTCTCTCTCTCTCTCTCTCTCTCATGCCCATTCCTTTCAGATTAGATCCTTACAGGGACTTCATAACTGCTTTGAATGAACCGATTGTTTAAAGCAGGGAAGAAACCCAGGCATTGGGCTTCTTCTGCCTCCTCCTGGAGGGGAGGGAACAAGTGGACACCGAATACATTGTAGACTTGCTTGCAGCCGTTGCACAGTATCCACCTGTAAGTAAACAAGGAGGTAATAATATACCACAAGGAGCTCTTGGACGATTCCTTCTCTTGTGGGAAATTTGTCCAACTTTACCTCCAAGAGTAGACTTACAACGCAATTGTCTTACAGGGTTCAATTGTGCAACACATGGAGTTTTGCAACATTCCTTCCCAGGCTGGAGCCAGCCTCACAGGGAAAGAGTTCAATTGTGCCTTCTTCTATCTAGAAGGGTACTGTGAACCAATGTCAAAGGGAAACTTGTTGGTAATTTTTTCCTGAAGCACCTATCGGGGGAAATGAAATTTTCCCCTTTGACATTGTTTCTAAGAGGGATTTCTAACAGGGATAACTGAAAGAGCATTCCCATATTCAAGCATACAGGGAGTTGTACTAAAACTCCTTGTATATGTAGGCCCATGTCAATTAACAAAAGTGCGAAAACTGGGTGGAATCGGTTTCCCGAAGTAAACTTAGGAGCTTCTGAGTTCCTGTGGGGGAGGCCATGTAGCCGAGCCAAACGAGTCACAAGAGGTGTTTTGAAACTGTCTACCAAGGAAAGTGGCAGTAGCTTAGGCCTGCAAGGTTGATGTTTGGCAGTGTTCGGCAGCTATTACGTCTACTTCATTCACCTTTGTACTTGAGACTAGATGTCAGCTAGGCGAATGAGTGTTAAATCTTACAACTCATGAAGTGCAGGTTGGAGAAGATGTGAGACAGGTGGAACCTGAGCGTGATTTCACAGGGACACCTCGCATTCCCATCTATGTCATGCTTCCGGTATGTATGTTCATCTTCATTCCTACACTGCTGGTAATCAACTCAGTATCTCAAACTGCACTGTGAACCCAAAGTGACCTTGTTTGTTCCAGCAATTGCAATTTAAGAGACTAGTGAAGAGGTTGATTGATCACCATGCCAAGAGTTCAGTTATCAGAAATCAGGGCAATTATGTCCTTGATTC
>Ga0116231_10014675_pt1 | contig 10428 bp, 2 predicted proteins | sample S1TSphgellanicum_2_FD_89695 | JGI IMG/M metagenome (GOLD analysis project Ga0116231, IMG submission 89695) | Host-associated microbial communities from peat moss isolated from Minnesota, USA - S1T2_Fd - Sphagnum magellanicum MG | ecosystem: Host-associated > Plants > Peat moss > Unclassified... | reverse complement strand
TGGGTTGTGAGAACTTTCGGTGAGAGGAAAAGTCACTCAGGGTATCGGTATCACTCAGTGTAATGGGTATCACTTAGTGTCAGGGTGTCACTAAGTGTAATGGGTATCCTCTTGGGTGTGTCCATAATGGGTATCACTCAGTGTAATGGGTATCCTCTTGGGTGTGTCCGGGTTTAGGGTTTTCCTTTTTCCGGGAGATTTTCCTTTTTTCTTTCGTTTGTTTTCTTTCTACCTCCCGATAAAACTTTTCCCCTGATCATTTTGCTTGCAAAATGGGTTTACCAACTAGTTTTAATAGAAAAAAATTGATAGAAAAACAGGTGGTTATATGGGCAACTTTTTTTCAGATTTTTTGAGAACCATGGTTATATATATATACACATATATGCAAATCAAAACCATGGTTTTACATATACATATAAAAACCAGGTGTTTTATTCTTTAGAGAACTGGAGTTATGAATCCCAAGAACTGCCCTGATAACTGCAGGTTCTCTGTTCCTGTTTCTAATGACCACCACCCAACCCTGGAAAGTTCCAATGTTTGGTGGGTATTTGATTTGGTTAATAACCACCAGTTTGGGTTTTCAAATATTTCAAAAATCAGAAAACCATGGTTTCTAGACATTGGAGGAAACAAACACTGCTGGTTCCTGTAATTTCAAAAACCTCTCCATAAACTGTTGGCTTTCACGAAAGAACCTGCAAACAATTGCCAGTTTTTTTTTGACTTTGTAGTAAAATTTGAGAACCATGATTTAGGTTCTTAATCCCCATTTTCAGAACTGTATTTAAGAACCGCCCTGATACCTGGAGGACAGTCCCCAATACCCGCCCAACACTGGAAAATTCAGTGTTCCCAGATGGCAATGGATCTAAATTTGCATTCTTTTTTTATTTCCCTAAAAAGTGATTTTGGAGGTTTCCAGTGGCCAGAAGTGAGAGGAAAAAAAAAGTAAAAATCTCTAGATTTGTATACATACTTGGTTTTCATTGTGTAGCAAAAGACGTAGATGGATGATCAAAGATTTGTACTTTGTTTCTGGTTTATAGCCAGATTTGGCTAAATCTTCTTAAGGGTGATTACCACTTCTTTTTTTAACATCTTCCTATGGATAATCGCCACTTTGGCTACAAACACAAATTTCTTTAAAAAAAACACGTTCATGTTAGGCTCTTCTGGAAGGAGTGGAATTCTGCAGGACGCTAAGCCCCCTGCGAACGTTACTGGTGTCGGTGCGGAGGTCCCGCGCAGCGCCCGCATGGTCCTCCCGCAGGACCACGGGACCACAAGATCTTTGCTTCTGTCTTTTCCACAAACGTCAGACGGAGAAGATTTTGTTGGGTAGCCAGCGAGCGACAGCAAGCCGCAGCGGTGTCGTCAACATTAGAAGTGAAAATTCTGAAAACTGATGTCAGGGACCATGGTAGCTTAGTCCCAGACTCACACAATGGCAATGTTTTTGCTTTGGGTCAGTTTTGTGATGTAACTAAAGTGGCGATCACCAGTGGAATATTAGCCAAATTTGGCTACAAGCTAATATAAAAATTCATAAAATCAAACGTCCTTTAATATTTTTTGCTACCCTACTTGAAGCATGAAAATATTTCTGGCTATTTTTATTAAACTTTTATCTATTTAAGGCTATTGGAAACCTTTTTGAACATTTGATTTTAACAATTTTAATTTTGTAATTTTTCATTTTGGCTATATGAATTAGCCAGCAAAGAAAAGGCTGCCTGCATATTGGATATACAGTTGGGGCCCGGGGGGATGTGGTGAAAGAGCATTAATGAGGAGAGTGAGTGAACTACTGAGCTGCTTGCTAATAATGTGTGAAGCCTTTATTGACATCGACACATTGAGACAGACATGGCAGGAGAGCATTGATGAGGAGCATCAAAGACGCTACAGTCAGGCGGCGAAGTAGTATGTTAAACTATCAATAATGTTGAAAAAAAAATAGCTATACTTAGACATTTAATTTTATTATCCAGAGTGACATACCGAGCACAGGTGGAAATACTCTAAGAAAGCAAACATCAACATCACAGGCTGGAAACAGAAGCTACTTCTTGCTGGCTGTACCTTACGTGAATGGGGGATCAGGGGTCTTTTTTTTCCGATTTCTGTGATGTTGCTGAATTCACGATCATCTAGAAGACAGTTTTAGCCAAATTTGGCTATAAAAAAAGGATATGAAAATTTAAAAGTTCAAGCATCCTAAATATTTTTGGCTCACACAAGAAGCCCTAGCCAAATATAGTTACATGTCAGAGAGGAATGAAGAAAAAAATTAGGATTCCTGACTTAATTTGGCGACCTGCTGGAACGTATACTCTAAATATGGCGAATTCAGATTGTTAATCCTCCAAATAGAGCAACTTGAGGCCAATTTTTCCACTAAATAACCTTTGTATAAGTTGCAGGCACCCTTCTTTTGTTGCCATGATGCAAAAATTCGCCACAAAAAGAAATGCTGGTTAGAACCCAATGAGAGAAATATGGCGATTTCTTCGAAAAAAATGTCGAAATTTTGGACCGTTGAAAACCGAAAAACACATACTTTAAGCCATTAAAATTTCGAACTGGCTAAATTTCGCCAGCAAAAAAAAGAAAAGAAAAACGCCGTCGGTTCAGTACTGGTCGGTGACTAGTTTCAAGTGCAACTGGTGGTCCAGCCGGGCCATCACGAAGCAACCGGTTTGCAGCTGCAGTGCGAGAGGCCCTTTACTGCTGCAGAAGCGACAGGGAGACGCCACGGCAATAATAATCAATTGTCAGTCGTGACGCACGCTATGTGAAATCGGGCTGCAACTTCCTGTTTGCATTATTGCCTTCGTAAAGTACGCGTTTAGGGGTGCTTTTTTGACCCTGATCTGATTATTTACTCTGCAAGTTTGTCCAACGCCATGCCCCCACGGTCACCCTCTTCACACAATTTGTTGGCCTTGCCTACCGAGGCAAGGATATAGTGTTTAGATTCATTAGAGAGTATAGTTGCTTAAGGGATTTCAGCCCCTAGGTATTAGGTCTATTTTTGTATGTGGATTTTTGAAAGATGATATTTTGGCTTGTGTTGAAACTTGAGATCAGTTATAGAGTTATAATATCTAGAAGGATTTTGGTTTCTTATAGAGGATTTTTTGAAGATTAATGTATTTTTTTGCATGGTGAAATATTTGAGTTTACATAATTCTTCTTTTGCCTTAATATACTTTTTAATGTAATTGGCAAGGCCACAGTGTGACACACCCCTTGTTATACTTGCTCATACTCATCTCTTTTTATATCTAAAAGTGGGCTATTGGAGCTCTTTTGTTGCTTACTATTCATGTGATTGGAATAAAAGTATATGCCCTTGAAATGGTGTGCCCTTTTATGCCTTGACTGAGTAGGCAAAACATCACAAATGCTGCCACACATCAACTTCTACATTATCATACATACTAAGTTTATGCACCCAAATCTCTTAGTATAAGGAGTTTGCCATTATATTATTATTTTTTGCTTTGAAAATAATTTTCCAAGAAATGCAAGAGAATTCAAAACTTGTTGTAAGTGTAACTATAATTTTTGGACATTGGTAGAATTATTTTTTAAAATTTTAAGTTTTGTAATAGCCTAACTTAATTATGACCTTAGCTAATTTTTTGAACCATGCACTTGGCATCTTAAATTCTTGATGCCATTTTCTTAATGTGAATAAATAATGTTTGTAGAAATGATTTTCCATGTGCCAAAAGTGCTTAAGGAAATTTTCTTAAATGCAAATAAATGGTCATTAAAAGTGCTTCACTTTAAAAATAATTTTGAGTTAGGAAAATTTGACTAACAACAAAATACAAGCTTAAGGTTGTTTTTCATTCGATTCAAAAACATTTGTTGGATGATTTTAAAACGCATGATAGGTTAGGAGGAACCACCATGATTCACACCAAACTTAATGCTTACACAATCTTTGGTGTGTGACCTTAGGTTTCCAACATCTTTACACCAATTGAGCTTTCAACAATTCCTCATTTCTTCGCATCATCTTGGTTCTAGGTTTGACAAGAAAATCAACAATTCTTGCTCATGGAATGGCACTGGCTAGTTTTTCCAATGGAAATGTTTTGGTGTATTCTTGTAGGGGTCGAAAAGTTAGTAAGGAGCGAAGGTACATGATTTATGATTTTTTGTGGTTTGTAGTTTTTTTATTGTAACAATCTATTTCGCAATCGAAACATCTTTTCAAACAACACCATTGTGTTGGAGAAGTTGTTGGAGGGGTTGAATGGTCAGTGAAAGGTTTTTTAGAGAAATAGATGACCACAACTTTGAACAATTTTTAATTTCAATTTGGATGTAAGAAAAAGGTGGAAGTGGAGCTAGATAATGAAACACTCAAAGCACCAACCATCCACCAAGCAACATTTGTGCATGGTAACTTTTGACTCTTGAATGTATCCTCACATTTCAAGTTGGTATTTTGGATGATATGTCAATTGAGTTGTGTGAACAAGATTCTTCTTGTGTTGATGATCTTGAAGAAAAAATCATATTTCTTGTGCTCATATGTTGAAGGAAAAATAATCATCTCCTTTGCATTTCTTGATTTCCTTGAAAGGATTTTCAAAATGGTATGATAGGAAAGCAAAGATCAACTTCATTGAATTGGAGGAATTGTGTCGATTCAATTTTGATGTCTTAGAAGGCAAAAATGGTTGTCATTCAAAGTGTGGAACTGATAATCTTGCTTGGGTTATTGAAAGATGTAGCAAATATTATATTGTCAGGGCCCATTGTCACTACACTATAGTGTTTGCATGCACAAGATTCTATGATGACATCAAGGTTTTTTTTAATCCATCAAGGAATTATGTCTTCTTTTTTACCTTCATTTAGCCATTCAGAGCATCCAAATCTATATGGTCAACATGTTGTGGAAAAAAAACTCAATACCGTGTAATTACATCGATTTAATTTACACAAACTTTTGAACCAGTTTGTCTTTGGACACAAATCAATTGAGGAGCCACAAGGAATGGCATTATTATTTGTTTTAGTTAAATTTAGTTTTAGGGTTTTATTTTGTGCCATTCATTTCATTCATGAAACTTTGCACATAAAATCTCCTCATATCCTCTTTTTTCCATTGACCATCTCATGGCATTGCAACTTGGGCAAAATCATGTCAAATTAACACTTGATAATATAATTTATGTGTTGATTAATTGCTAGATATGTCATTTTCTACAAGCGATGCCTTTGTCCTTCATCTTTAGAATATGGGGGCACTCTATCACTTCATTGGTATGTTGGCCTCTACTTTTGAGCATTTCAAAGTTTGTATATTACTAACTAACATGATAAACCTATGGGATAACAAAACAAATTACTTTTCCATAGCATTCTCAGAGGTCCTCTTTCTCTCCTTTCCAATAGGCATGATTTTGTATATGTATTCATGTTTGTTGATATGTTGATAGATTTGAAATCCACCACCTTATCAATGGTTCATCTTTCGTTTATGTTTAATCATAAATATGTGGACATTATCGGTATTCATAAAGAAATTTCTACTCTATCCACTTATGGTTTGTGTATTTATAGTAATAGAAGAATACTTGAACACCAATTTTTGACATGTTGGCTATTGAACAAGAATTGCTAGTGTGGGTTCAAGCTTTCCATTCACATATGTCTTTTCCTCATCATCTAATGAAATATATTGAAGTTTGGACATTGAGCAAGACATTATCCACTTCCTAAGACAAAAAGGGACTAAAAAACATATTGATGCAATTATATCAATTCATTGGGAATATTTATTCGCTAAGGAGTTGAGAATATAGTCCAATTTTAGGAGCCTCTACATATCATCCCCTTTTTTGTTTAAATTTATATGTTAAAACCTTACAATAATCACTAATGTGGGGTGAAGTTCTTTAGAACTACAAATGGGTTACTCCATAAGAAGGGAATGTTTTACTGTTTCAACCATTATTTGTCACATTGGATAACAATATCAACTACTATATGGACATGCCCAAATATGGTTCAAATAGGTTCATTAACTCGTGTTTTAGCCTCATGCAATTTCACCATGAGAAAAATCATTTACACCTAATTCACCAAGGTTCAGTTTTTTATTATTCAAATTATTTATATATTAATAGAAATATAATATTTATTGAATGTAAGTATTTATTAAAAGATTTGTTGCTCATACAACTTTAAAAACATGTTATAGTTTGTATTAAATTTATTTTCATGAATGAAAAGACCTTTCCAAAAACTTAAATGAAAATATTTTTCATAATAAAATTCAATAAAATTTACAATAGTAAAAATATTTTATAAATATAAAATAATAATTAAAAATTTTAAATATAATTTTAGTATTTTACATAATGTTAATACTTTATATAACATTACAAAGTATTCAAAATAATAATATTATGTGTTTAATAGCTTAAAATATATTACACATTTAAGTGAATAATTAGATTATTATAATTATTATGATATCAAATTTTATATTGATTTAATATATGTTTAAAATGTGGAGAGATGTAATATAATATTATATATCATTATCAAAAATCAAATATTTGCCAAAAAAAATTCAATGTTTTTTTAGTAGACTTATTCACAAATTATGTTATTTGAAAAAACAAATCTTCAAAACATATTGTTAAAATGTAGTTTTAAAAAATAAATTATTTTCAATCAAATTAATTGATTTTCATTTTCTTAAAATATTTTTATCTATGAAAATCTTGGAATATATATATAATTTATTTTTTAAAAATTTGACAAAGTATGAGAAAGATAATAATAATGAAAGGAAAAACCCTTCAAAAGACCATTGTTGAAATGCATTAAATTGCAAGTTTCAAATGTATTTTCAGTCAAATTAAATAGTTTTTTTTTCTTTAAAATGTTAAAGATGTGTATGTTTTGGAAAAAGTTTCTTGAATGAAGTTTAAAGTTTGTCATTTGGACAAAATATGAGAAAGCTAATAATGGTTAAAAAAAGAAAAAAACTTCAAGACATCATTGTTGAAATGTATTAAATTGCAAGATTCAAAATCATTTTCAGTCAAATTAAATAGTTTTTTTTTCTTAATAATATTAAAGATGTGTACATCTTGAAAAAATCTTCTAAATTGAAGTTTTTTTTTTCATTTGGACATAATATGAAAAAGATAATAAGTTAAAATTGGCTTTGCAAAACATTTGGAATAGACAACGTACTAAATACAATCATCACCATAAATGTTTCAAATCAATCAAAGTGGTTGGATGGTGAAGGCAATAAGTTATTACCTTGAAGATTGAAGGATCAAATATTGGTAAAAATTTCCATGTGGTCAATGGAGTATATTGATTGTATAGTTAACTTGTGTATTTAAATAACTTTTTTCTTAAGAATATAAATTGAAATTTTTGAATTAATATTAAACAGAAATTTTTTTAATAAAAAAATTTTAAATAATAAACACCATGTGGCAGTTTCCAATTTGATTAATTCTTAGTGAATTCACTTGTCCATATCAACCCATCACCAATCACTAGGTGGTTTGATGAATTGACTAGTTTTTTAATCTAACGAATTAATAGTGATTTCACTTAAATGGTTAGTGAAACTCCTAATGAATTAGGGACACATCCCTACTAGTGATTATGATAGTTGCCTTTCATCACACAATCTAGTTATGTTTGATTGTCATCATAACTTCATAAGGTAAGAAATTAGTCAAATGGTGAATGACACAAATTAACAAATTCCATTGATATTGACAAGTTCCTCAATTTTTTCCTAATGTACATCACTCATAAAATGTGTTTATAAGCCATTAAAACAATATGATTTTATTTTTATTTCTTAAAATCACCTTGAAATGAAAGAAAAATACATATATGAATTGGGCATTGTCTTGGTTTTTCATTTAAATTTTGTTCATGAACTTGGCAAGGAACGAAAAGTATAGGTGTCTTAGCTTCACAAAATAGTTCCAAATTACATATTGTGATATATTATGTATACATTATATATACAACCATTTAGATCTCGATAATAGGATCAAAATTTAAATGGTTACAAATTGAAGTAGTTGTAAATCATTTTACATCTTGAACATTTGTTTGCATTTTAGATGTTTGATTGGGATGGAACAATTTAAATTATTTGCTTCAAATTGTAGTCACAAAACATATTATGGATATTATAATTATTCACAACAAGAAATCTTGTCATCTTCCCATATCGGAATCTAACAAGATAATAGTGAAAATGGGCACTACTTTTTACCTGATTGGTTTAATGCAAAAGGACTATTTGATTAAAACATTTTTAATGGAACCATGTTTGGTCATTTTGAATAGTTGCATGTTGCACTAAGGAATTTTATAATTTGAATTTGAACTCCTAAAAGTTTTTGGGTCCAAGGGATCTAGTCAAAAAATTAAAAATAATTCCCAAGAAACCCGATCATATGGCATTTGATGATCATATCCATGTGTCTTCCATTCTTGTAGTCATGTGTCATTTGTATATTTTATCAAAATATTCATGTGTATATTTATGTGCACATACACACAATTACACACACACACATGTGGCACATGCACTAAACAAGTTTAAACCCATTATTGCATGATCATCAAGAGGTGTCAACACCTTAACCACCAAACCACACAATGTTTTTGAACATGGTGGGGGCAAAGCTTGAATTTAACATGTTGAATAAGAAACTTTTTTGAAATCCCCATTTCAACATGTTTTTTTTTCATCAAAATTTATTTAAACAAAAAATAGGCATGATCTTGAAGTTTATTGAAAAAAATTCAGAACCATAATTTCAATTTAAAAATTTTCACATTAATATGTAAAGAAATGTTATTGAAAGTATTATATTTTGAACAGGTCAAATTATGATTTCTATGTTCTTTTTAAAATTAACATATAATCTTTAAAAATTGATTCAATTCAATGTGAATACAAGTTTTTCGCTAAAACTTTGAATAGGTTGTTTTAGTTATATGATATATTTTTAAAATTTGAATGAATAGAAAACCAAATGTAATTAAAAAATTTAATTATAGTCAAGAACAATGATAATATCAAAATTTATTATAAACGTAATATATACTTTTTGAAACATGTACAATAATTATTGGTGAATATGTAACATTATAAGCATACATTTTTAAATTCACTTTTTAAATTTGAAATTTAAATAGTTTATTAACCTTTTCCTATTTCTCTCCTTGATGGGACCTTATATTTAAACATACACATAACATACATATTCTAATAATAAGCAATTTAGAATATTTGTGAAAGTTTTGATACTTAATTGTCATATTTTGTGGCAATGACAAATGCAAAAACATTTTCCCACATGAATGTTTAGAGTTTATTTTTGCGCACAAACCTACATAAACCTCCAACTTATTGATTTATGATCAATTAAAATTGTAAATATGTTAAGAAATATGTATAATATGTCCATGATTTTGGACTTTGGATTTATCCAAAGTCTATGGATTCAAGAGGCCTAGCTATTTAATGTTACATAATTATGTAATAATTACTAAAAATATATTATTCTTGTTTCCTCCTAATTACTTTACTCATTTCCTAATAACTATCTCACTTTTTACATGTGTTTTTTCATGTCCATGTTGTGTGGTAAAATTAAATTTGAAATTCACATAAATACCATAGTGCCTTCTCAAATTCAACACTTGGGGGTTGAATAATTATTTTATTTGTCGAAGTCCATTTCGGTTATAAGAAAATAATTAATGAAATTTCAGCAAAAAATATAAGCAACTTCTTTGTTAGTTTTTTGGACTAGGCTATAAACTAGCTAATAGGAGCCACTCACACCAAGGACTAGACTCTATAATGACAATATATTCATGATTTATAAATCAATTTTTTTTGTTGAATTTAATTCATATAATCTAGATTTTTAATTTTATTTACCATTATGTGAAGATGTGTTTAGAAAATTTCCCATAAAAATGTCATTTTCTAATCATTTGAAGCCTTTCTTAAAATCTTGTCAGCAAAAAAACATGGTTTTGAAAAAAATTGTGATATTCTATGTTCATTAAAATAATTTTAAATTTATCCAAAGGTTCCCATAATACATTAGGAATATTATTCTAGAAGTTCATCCAAAACTTTCAACATTTACTTAAGTAAATTTTTATCACAAAAAGAATTAAGCATTGGTTGAGGCTTGAATGGCTCCTATTAACTCAATTGCACCCATTTTGAACCTCTAAAACATAATGAAAAAAAACCTTTGTATGAGTTGAAATCCTACTTTTCATATTGAAATTTGATTGAATTTCCACTCCCCCCCCCTCCCTCCCCCCTTCCAATCTCTCTTTATCTATATGTTGCTATACACAACCTTTCGAAAT
>Ga0116231_10014674_pt1 | contig 10430 bp, 5 predicted proteins | sample S1TSphgellanicum_2_FD_89695 | JGI IMG/M metagenome (GOLD analysis project Ga0116231, IMG submission 89695) | Host-associated microbial communities from peat moss isolated from Minnesota, USA - S1T2_Fd - Sphagnum magellanicum MG | ecosystem: Host-associated > Plants > Peat moss > Unclassified... | reverse complement strand
GGTATTTTTTTTCTTCTTGTCTCCCCCGCTGTTTGTTTTTTTTCTTGTGTATATCCCCGCCCCCCCCCCCTTTTCCTCCACCCTCCCCCCCCCCCCCCCCCCTTGTCCCCCACCTATCTACTCACCTATATATTTAAATGTGTTATTCTCATCCCCACCTACCAACCTTCCCCCCATCTATTTACTTACCTATTTGCCTTTCCACCTTCCTACCTACTAGACCTTTAAGTAGGTACCTACTAAACCCCGCCCACATGGTTGCACCTACCTACCTAGTTGCCACTCCAACAAACTTTGTAATTATCAAAATTGATGACAAAAAAGATAAAATGAAAATATTGTATGGAACTTGGATTTGTTCATTCAAACAAATTTAAGGGCACAATTAAATTATTTTTCACCATCCGCATAAGGCCATTGTAAATATGCATTAACTTGAAACATTATGCTTTAGGGTTTTTTTTAATGTATCATACAATTTTTTGAAAATCCAGACCAAGTGAAATATCCCCATTAGAATATTGCACTACATGTTCATGAGATGTTTTCCACTATCATGAGGGTATTGGAAACTCAATGTAGATGTCCAAAGAATATGGAACTCCACTTTTGTTTTGGTTCATTTAATGCATGTTGTACTCAAGTTCATAAAAAGTTGAGGCCTAGATCTAGCAATTTGATTTGATTATTTTAATGGTATACTTAAGCAATGTGGATTAGAATTAATAATATTATGTTCTTATAATTAATTATGTTGTTTAGCACTAGGGTTTTAAAATTTAGGGCTATGGAAACAACAAACATTTATGATTTTTTATACCTTGTAAGCCAAATTAAAATCAAACATGTTGTAGATTTTAGGGGGAATTTGGCATTCGCATGTCTATGCCACAAAACACATTCATTTTTTTCTATTTTTGTCAAGGAGAGTGGATAAATGCTCATGTGGTAGGCTAAATAAAAAGGTAAAAGATATATCATGGCTTCCATTCATTTGTTTGTTCATTTGTTAAGGCTCCAAATTAGGCTTTAATTAATGGCTATAATTTTTGGACATGTGTATATGGTTGTATAATTATTGGGGTTTATGGCATCTATCATTGTAATTATTTACGATTAAAGGTTTAATGCTTATTTATTTAATGATATTGTTGATATATTTAGGCTTGGGGTTTTATTTAATTAAAAATTGAAATTATGGCTTAAATTATTTATTTATTCATTCATTCATTCATTTTGGCATGTGTATTTGGTTGTTAAAATTGATCAAGGTTTATGGCATCTACCATTGGAATTATTGAAGGTTTTTTTTTTTTAAATAATAATATCCATGTTGATATATATGGATGTGTTTTCATTTAAGGCCAAAATCCTCATGAACATTAGTGGCATTGCCCTTTAACATCAATGATATGATATTCTCTCTTAATAATCACCTTTCAATTTTGTTATTTGCTCATACTTAGGGTATTTTGCTCCCACTTGGATGGGGATATGGGTTTATGGAAGTATCAATTTGCATTAACATACCACATTCACACAAACTCCCATGGTTAATGTGTTTTTATTGTTGTATGTGGGTATTGTACATTTTGATTGAAAGCTTTATGGATATTGAATTGATTTTCTTACCAAAGAAAGGGATTCATTTTTTTGCACAAGACTAGATGGCCATAAGATGGTCAAATGTTTTTTCACTATTTATAAACTATTGTTTATTTATGGGTTATGGTAAAGTCCACTTGTAAGGTTTAGTGGTTTTGTTGATTTGGGTTATTATGATTTCTAAACATGCAAAGGTATTCTATGGGTTTTCACAATAGATTGTGCAAAGATGCAAGTATTGCATTTTGATTATGTCACACCTTATAAAAATAATTTGGTCATTTGTCCTTAATTGGGTTCTTACTATTGCATGGCCGCTACTTGGGCAATTCAAAGCATGGGGTGAACTCCATTGTCTCAATCCATCAATATTCAAAACTCACCAAAACACCCTTCTCGAATGTGGACTTGATGTGAAAAAATGGGTTTAGGCACAAAGGCCAAAATAAGGTCATAATTGAATCTGCATATATGCCCCGTGCTTGTGTTTTTGAATTTTTGTAGGGTGAACAAGGGGATATGCAAACTCTGGTTGAATGAAACATAATAAAGAATTTGTCCCCATAACAAGATGTAAAAAATCCAATTATAAAGAATCACCTCAAACATATTTGGTATGGTATGACAACCTATACACACTTTTCATTGATCATTTTTGCAAGGTAAGGTTAGTCACCCTTTTGTTTTTTGATTTGAATTAATGGGATCTATGTTTTGTATGCATGAATGTGGTTATGGGTTGAATGATGACTATGGAAACCCTAACCACACAAGGTCAATAAAACGTAGTTGTTTGGCCCACTTTTCCATCATGAGGTTTTACACATGGCCCAATGTGATCAAAATCACCTTGTACAGTTGGGCCCACACTCGAACCAATTTGGAGATCCTGCCCATGGTGCATGTAACTTGAAATCCACATCATGGATGTCTTTGTATGTTTTTCATTTGTTTCAAAAGTTAAAGGATTTTACATGGAGGTTGGGGTACATGATGAAGCAAATCTATAACAAACACAAGGAAATATGGTGGGCACAAGCTAATGCGAGAAAGCATATGACCTAAGATGATTTCTTTAAACTCCATAACATTGTTTATTTGGACCAAAAGCACAAGAAGCACAATTGGTGTTTGCATAAGAACCCAACACTTTTCATTCAGTCATGGATTTGCATTCATCATTTTTTAAAGTGCAAATGAAGTTAATGGGATTTAAGTCCCATTCATTGAGGATCCAAACACTTATGTAGTTTTAAGCTTTGTTCCAATTGGGTCACAATAGGATTATTTCTATGGATGCCACATTTGGCACCAGTGATATGAAGTACCACCATTCACATTGATGGCATTCAACCTTCACCACACACATGGGTGCCAGGGGCCTTCACAAGTTAATGAACATGCAAAGATTTTATGGTGTGTTTGGGTGTCTTTCAAACAAAGTTTTTATCACAAATGTCACATTGGAAACCATCTTATTTGTAACATATTTATTGTTCATGCTAAGCACATTGATGTGGGGTGTACCATTCTAGGATTATGTGGAACCAAAATCATGTCCCAATTTTCTTTGCAATTTTTCTTTGGAAGGTGTTGAAAGCATGGTATTTGTGAGCGATGGAGAAAACAAGGAATTAGAGGTGAATCGTGTAATACTAGATCACCTCCACATAATGATGTTCATGTCCATCAACTGTGGCAAGACCATTGAATCTTTCAAAACACATGGAAAGGAGATGGTGGTGGAGAGTTTTAATAACCTTAAACTTGGTGTTGGTCGGATGAGATACTTTTGGGCCTACTACTACTAACTTGGTACATAATTAGCTCTCTTCCAAGTAATTGGTTTTTTTACAACTTTTTGTTATGGATGCATTACAAATTCAATTTGATTTTTTACACATATTCCAACTACTCATGGGTTTTATGTACATTGTGCACATCCATGCAAAGCTTTGGATGGTTGGCCTTCATTAAATGTCACTCAAATCAAGACATGCAAGCCAACATATAATTTTATCATAAGGTTTTGAAACATTGGTTTTCTCTTGAAACAAAAGGGTCTCAAAGGGTGGGACATTAACTAGTTGGTGTGAAAGTTAACCACAACGATGAGAAGACATTACATGCACCAAGCTAATATGAAAAGGTGGGGGTTCATAACAAACAAGGTCATGACACAACTTGTGGCAATAATCATTCACAAAACTAGTCGAATTCCACACATGTTGAAAATCAAGTTAACGACATGAACATCATCAACATTGGTGGGCTTGCAACCATGGATGACAACATGGCCCTTATGATGGTGATCATGAATATGAAAGTTCATTGGCCACATGGATCCAGCCTTAGCTTGATTACACAAAACAATGACCGAAATCCTGCCAATTATAAAGAGGGTGCAAACATCAAATTATGTGACCATGCGACATCACTTCTTTGAATAATTGCATCAAACATTCAAAACATTTGTTTGACCCAAGCCAACAAATCCATGCATTCAAGAAATGTATTCATTCAAGTGGAAAATGGCTTGGGGAACTCAATCGACTAGTTAAAAGATTGGCGAAATAGTTGAAGCATGCAAACATTAGTGAAAAGAAGATTAAGGCATAAACAATGTTTTACACTGGTATATGTATTTAGACCTAATATATGTTAGATTCCATTTCCATTTAAACCTAAACCCCTACCTTTGAAAAAATCAAATCCAACTATGCACAATTTGTGTTACAAAATAAACCCCATTGCACATGTCAAAATGTTATCCAAATGTTTAAGTAGCCAATATGTGTCAATGAATAATTGTTCATCACAATTACATGTGACTAATATAAAAATATCATGAGCAATATCACATCCACATAATGCATAAGAAAATGAAAAATTGTCATTGCATTTGATAAGGGTAATGAAACTAGGTGATAACAATATCCTTGTCAAATAATTTTGTAAATGCATGTGCTATAATTATTTTATCCTACACAATTTGGTGGGTATTGCTTACACCCAAAAAAATCCGAACACTAGTAAAAAATGGCCATTTTGCGATTGGTCCATGTGGTTAATTTTTAGTTGCAAGCAACATTTGCAACTAAATCTTAATAGTCACGTTGGACAAATTGCATTGACAATAGTCACAAATGACAACAAATTTTGAATGAAAGAAAAAAACAACAAAATAAGCCTTCATCCTTTGACTTGTCATATACGTATTGTCATTTGCAACTAAGATGTGATTTTTTTGGTGAACAATGGGAACAAGTTATGTGTTGCTACATGTTCCAACTCTTCATAATTAAAAATATTTTTATTATTATTTTAAAAAATCTAAGATGTTTAATTCTTATATTTGGATGGTTTAGATTGTGACACGTGGTGCAATAGAAATTTTCCACATGGCATATTTATTGAATTTTCTAAATTTAAATCGATATTTAAGTATGTAAGTTGAACTAAGTAAGTACCTACCTACTTATACACCTACCTACCCATCTAGGCCAAACACCTATCTAAATAGGACCTATTTACCTACCTAGGCCAAATACCTACTTAGGTAGGTAGGTAGGTAAGTTAGGGAAGTAAATACTTAGGTGCAAGTACATGAATATTTATATTTTATTTTGGGTTTAAGTCGTTTTTATTAACTCACCCCATGTGGTCATCTTTTTAAATATGGAAATGTAAAAAAAGACATCTTGTTTATATACATTTCAAGATGGGAATGAAAGCCAAAACATATGGGATACAATTTTTATTTACAAGTTGTTTGCAACTAAAAATGTTTAATCGCAAATAGTTGTTAACTAATTGCATTGTAGTCACAAATATGACCAACACAAGAAATAGTTGCAAAAATGTCCAAATGTAGTTGCAAATAACTAATAATCACATGTAGTTGCAAATAGAGTGGTTACATTTTGGCCAATTTCTACTAGTGAAGCCACTTGCAATGGTATGCCAGAAAAGCTTTCGGTTGAATCATTTTCACTTGGGCTATATATTTAGAAGTGGTATTGCATAGCCCCAACAAAATTTAAAGAGTGAAGTCAATACCTTCATTGGGGTATTCTGTAAATGCCATGGGCTCCACCACTTTTGCATAGGTTATTTGAAGGGTATTTCTTACACCCAAAAAAAATTCAATTTACTTACAATACCTTATAATGAATAGTTCATAAATGCCTTGGGTTGAATTTTTTTTTCACACTAAAAGGGGCACTACATAGCCCCAATAATTTTTTAAATTAAGGTAATACCTTCATTAGAATATTATGTAATTGCCATGGGTTCCACTAGTTTGGTGTAGGTTATCTGAAGGGTATTCCTTACACCCAAAAGGATCTAATCCTCTTGTAGTATCCTTCATTAAGTAATCCATAAATGCATTGGGTTGAATCATATTCGTTTCAACACTTGGAGGGATATTGCATGAGCCTAACAAAATCCACAAGGAAAACAATACCTTCATTGGGGTTCTCTATAAATGCCATCGGCTCCACCATTTTGGCCTAGCCTATCCAAGGGGTCTTGCTTACATCTAAAAAAATCCAATTCACTTAGATTATCCTCCACTGAATATTCCATAATGACTGCATGCAATACCTTAATTAGATATCCCACAAATTCCATGGTTTGAACATTATGTTTCAACTATTGTAGGTGTATTACATCAAACCCCCCCCCCCCAAAACCATTGGCAATACCTTCATTGCAATATCGCACAAATGTTAGGGTTTCATATGTGTTGTTTCGATTGTACTAGGGGTAATGCGAACCCAATGTATGTGTAATACCTTTATTATGGCATGTCACATAATGCTTTAATTGGGACTTTATGGTTTGACTACCCAAAAGGTATTGCATTGTTTTCACAAAATTTGGAATGTTTACAATACCCTCATATGTTTGGTTCTTTATATATGGCATGCACTGGGATGGGATGTTTTTGACAATTTAGAAGTTATTACATTATCTTTATGTGAACATAACAATGGGGGTTATAATGTAAGATGATTAGTACATGCAATGAAAGTATCGATAAATTAAACGTTTTAATGGTTCAAGTTGTCATTTAAACAAAGTTTTGAAGCCCTAATGCAATACCCACATCTTTTTGTAATTATTCCATTAAGCATGAAATATGTTAATATTGTTTGTAAATTTTCATCCATGCCCAACATATTGCGACATTCATCCTTTTTTACATTTTTGTAAATATTTGTACATATTTACACAAGATAGTGTAGAAAGAAAACAAAATGCCTCCAATAAAAATATGGGCATTACCCATTACAAAAATGGTACAAGAATGCCCAAGTCTAGAACAAAGCCTACCTAAAATCGGGAAAATGCCATAATAAAAAATATGGGGGTCATGTTTAACAAAAAAATGGTACTTTAAAATAATCAAGTTCAAAATAACCCCCTAATTGAAATGGGATATATATATGGGTTGTTTATCTCAGTATAGAGGGGGATGAGATCCCATTCGCCTTCCTATACCATGTTACAACAACTTGTGCATGTTGGGTGTGTTCATGCTTTAAAAAATGTTGGTTTGCTAAAGATGCCTTCACAATGTCAATCATGCCTCCCTCATATAAACCTTAAAATAAACATTAAAAAAATAATTAGTATAATACATGATACCTTAAACCTTAAAGTAAAATCAAGTTGAGTATGGAATTACACAAACTTATTGACCATAAATAATTTATGATTCATGATACTATGTAAGAAGGCCAATTTTTCAATGTTGCACCATATGCATGGATGCATTGTTATAGTTGCATTCATCCCAAGCGCCCTTAAATGCCTTTGCATATATGACCCAATTCCTTCAAATCACAACCGCTAAGCTTTTTTTACATTCCATTTTGGCTTACATGTTGGGGGGGATGGACCCCACACCCCATGTAGTCATGCTTAGGAGATCAAGTATGGCAATGGAGGCTAACTTAACAAGTGTGGGCCTAGGAACCTTTAAGTTTTAATGGTAGCTTGGAGTTGATTCCACTTAAGGTTCACATGCTTCCTCGCCTTCGAAATCGTCTTTTGTTTGACCTTGCAATAGAACCAAGCCTCATGGCTACTCAAAACCTATGCATTCATGGCCATGTGGTCTTGATGTTGTGGACCATTGTCTTGAATAGTCGGATGCCTACACTTATCGAACTCCATGGTGACATCATGCTAGGCCTGCAAACAGTGTACAAAATTATATTTGGCAATATAAGTCACTTCACAAACATTGACCCTATAAGCAAACTTGACACCATCCTTGGCCCAAGGCACACCCTTGGGGGGGGGGGTGGTGGGGCATGCATCTACATTTGAAATCAATAAACAAAAACAAGAAACCCTAATGATGAAATTGACTTTATGGATGAAGGTTTAATCCATGAAAAACAACTATATTACACATATGGATGATGGTTGAAAAAAATAGGATGTGAACATTGCACATATGGGTGAGAATTACAAATCAATCTATGAGGGTATTATTGGTATCCAATGTTCAAAATTGAAAGATTATGAAGTTAATGAAACGCCATAAAATACAATAAGAACTTGAAAGCCTTTAGGGTATTTACATTTTTTGAGAAAACAAACCCCACCCACTTTCACATCAAAAAGGAAGGTGGGGCAAAGATTTAATAAACAAAATGGAATATGAAAAAAACCCTCGAATAACGCATGTATTGCATTCAAGTTTTTGACCAAAAAAACCCATCCACCTTCTTTCTCAAGTAGATAGGATGGGTGGGCCAATAAATTGCAACAAGTAAAATATAATATGAAACCTACATCAATTTCACCATTAACTACAATATGCCCATTTGGCATTGAATTAGGAGCTACATACTTTTGCTCCTTTATCATAGAAATGATTTTTTGCAATTTGGCTTGAATTATATTAACATTTACAACAAATGTCCCCTCAACATCAACACCTACTTGCACTTGCTCCTCAACAATTATAATTGGAGCCAATGTATTCACACATTCAATGCCCACTTGCATTTGTTGTCCCAACCCTTCCACCAAACCTCCTTCCTTGATGTTACCCTACATGCCATCTTCAATTGAGCTCAAGTTTATTAGTTGGACACATTAATAAAATATGGATCTTTTGATAAACAAAAAAAAAAATTAGACCCAAATTTTTTTCTAATTTATTTGTAGTAAGAAGACAAGATGACAATGAATCAAAGTTCATGAGACAACAATGATATGAAACTTGTCATCTCAAAGCAACAATTGAACACAAGAACAACATGAGATGATGAAGAGCTAAAGGTCATGAGACCACAATGAACTTTGTTTTAAGGTAGTAACAAAACATAAAAAGACCATGAGATGACGACGAATTGGAGCTCCTTGTTGTCTTCTTGTGTCTCAAGGCAACAACAAACACAAGAAAACCACAAAATGACAATGAACTAGGTTTTGTCATTGTTTTGTGGCAACAACATAAGTCAAAAAAAGGACGAAACAACAAGTAGTTGGAGCTCATCATTGTCTCATAACAACAACAAAATAAATGAAAAGCACAAAAATGACGATGAATTTTAATTTGTTGTTTCAAGGTAAAACATATAACAAAAAAAGGACGAGACGATGATGAGTTGAAGCTCACCATTAATTCAAAACATCAACAACACAAGAGAAGAAGACAAAATGGTGACGAGCTGAAGCTTTTCATTGTTTCAAATTAACAACATAACACAAAGAAAACATGAAATGATGGTGAGTTGAAGATTGTCATTTTTAAGGTAGTAGCAAAACACAAGAAAAATAGGAAACAATGATAAATCAAAGCCCATCATCGTCTCGCAACAATAATAGAACACAAGAAAACGACAAATGATGATGAATCAAAGTTCATCATCATTTTAGGGTAGTAACATAACATAAAAAAAAGACAAGATTACGATGAACCAAAGCTCCTTGTTGTTTTAGGGCAACAATAAAATGTATGAAAAAATAATTATACAACGAAAAATTGGAGTTTATTCCTTTCATGGTAGCAACAAAACTAAAGAAGAGTAGGAAAGGACAACAAACAAGAAGTTGTCATCGTTTTAAGGCAACAACAAAACATAAGAAAAACATGAAAATATGATGAATTAGTGTTCATTGTCATCTCAAGGTAGCAATAAAACACAAATAGAGGCAATCAAAAGACCAAATTATAAGAGGACATTAACAAAAGAAGAGGAGGGGGTTTTCTTCTTCTTTATTCACAATGGTCTTTTGGCTCTTCACAATCTTCAAGTGTTTATTCAAATACCTTTTTTCATGTTTTTCAAGTTATCCCAAAGTTCTCAGACAAAATTAACTTATCTAAACCCTAATTCATGCTCACCATTAAACCTAACCCCAAACTATTTTTTTGGGTTATTTTTCAAACATTGGCAATGAAAGTGGGTGCAAAGGACTTAGGGAAGAGGGGTGATTGGTAGGATGAAGGAGGTAAATGGGTAGTAGGTAGGAAGGATTGATACGTATGGTGGAAGGTACATGGGGTTTGATTGTTGGGGTTAATGAGGTGCGGGGGTAAAAAATAAGGAAAAAAAGGTCAAAAAGTTTCATCCCATGTATGAAATCCCAAAAAGAATTTTCTTACATAGTGCAGTTGTGGGTGTTGGTTCATTCAACCCGGCCACAATGAACCATCACCCACTAATGCACCATCCACTGGATGTATGTTATGATTCAATTGTGGATGAGCTTCAACTAAATTACTATCTAGTTTCATCTTGGTAACCCATTCTATAAGAAGTAGGTCTAACATATAGACATGTAGGTAACAAAAT
>Ga0116231_10014673_pt1 | contig 10431 bp, 6 predicted proteins | sample S1TSphgellanicum_2_FD_89695 | JGI IMG/M metagenome (GOLD analysis project Ga0116231, IMG submission 89695) | Host-associated microbial communities from peat moss isolated from Minnesota, USA - S1T2_Fd - Sphagnum magellanicum MG | ecosystem: Host-associated > Plants > Peat moss > Unclassified... | reverse complement strand
GCAGTGGTTGATCGCGCTCCGTGCTTTTGAAGCGGCGATCGCGCGGGACCCCAACAGCGTTCCCGCGATCATGTATGCCGCTGATATGCAGCTTGGCCTTGACCAACACAAACTTGCTTTAGAACTCGCCAATACCGGTCTTGGGCTCGCTTGCTCGCGTGGATTTCGCAGCCTCGGGTTGCAAATACGTGCTTTGAGCTTCCTGGGGTTGAAGCAGTATAAACAGGCCGAGGCGGCAGCGCGAGAGGCCGTGGCCAATGACCCGGCCAATCCGGCCAACCACCGTGTTCATGCGCAAATACTATGGCGCCGAAAACGCATCGCGCAGGCGGAAATCGCCATCAATCAGGCCTTGCTGTTGGCGCCAGAGCAAGTGAACACGTTGGTTTTGCAGGCGCACGTGCTGAAAGCAAAACTTCAGTTAAAGGCGGCATTAGAGGTCGCAGCCCGTGCGACCGTTCTTGCACCCGACCGTGCCGATGTGCTGACTTTGCACGGGCAGATCGCCTTCGCGCTGGGACGGATGGATGTCGCCCGTGACATGGCGCTCTGGGCGCTGTCACTGGATGCGACGAATGTTGTGGCCATTGAATTGCTGGCGGTGACAAAAGCCCGCTCCAACTGGTTTATGCGGCCCTATTGGTGGTTCAGTTACGCGACCGAACCCCGTAAAAAACGCACTATTTTTGGGCTGGTTTTGGTCATGTTTGGGGTATCTTTCGTTTCGGATTATGTGATGCCGCAGGACATTATTGCCGAGAGAACCTCTGATCTTATCAAATTAGTTTTTTTTACGACCTTAATGGTGTATGGATTTGTCTGTATTGGCTATGTTTTATTGCTCAAATGGCGCGATCAGCGCCAGGTTAAGTTGCGGCGTAATTATTGAAATTTTGGCCCAGCCGCAAGCGCTTCACCCTCTCTACTTTGCTTGCAGCGTCGACTTAATTGCAAACGACGGCACGGCCAGACCGTCTGCCTGACCTAATTCTGCGAGTATTTGCAAACCGACCACGACCCAACGCCCGCCTTGCTGCATCAGCACGGGGCCGCCAGAGGTGCCGCGCGTGCCGGCGCAGCTATGTTTCATCAGATCACGGTCACCGCCATCGCCCGTCCAGCCGGAGACGGCGCACGTCAGATCGGCCTCCATAACTTCTTCGCGGTCCTGGCCGTACCCTGCGAGAACCACGGGGTCTCCCACGGCGATTGGGGCGGCATAGAGCGGCAAGCTCCGCCCGTTTGCGCCCAAAGCAGTGTCTAACGTCAGAACGGCCCAGTCGGCGCCCGCGCTTCCCCCCTCATTCAACGGTTGATAGCCGGGCGCCACACGAAAGGCGACCGCCCGTGCGTGGCCCGTGAAGGCGCCCATCGTATAGCCAGTGACGAAATGCACGGAACTTGGCTGCAAATAGTGACGCGAGCGGGTATAATACAGACAATGCGCGGCGGTGAGCGCGGTGTTCGGGCCAATGAGAAAACCGGTGCAACGCGCCCCGAGCTCGGTCTGAACCCGGCCGACCGCCCACCACGGCGCCCGATTGACGTCCACCGCCACCCGTGGATCGGCGCCGGGCCCAACGCCGGGAATTTGCACTTGCGGAAGCGTCGCGGGCGCTTGGGCCATGAGGGCGAGGGCCGCGAAGCAACGGAGCCACTGTCGCGGATTGAGCGGTCGCATTGCTTTGTGGGCCTGTTTCGCTGAGAAGGGCTTTGAAAGGGAACACTATGCCGGATTTATACCTCCATAACAGCCGCACCCGACAGCGCGAGCGGTTTGTGCCGATCGACCCCGCGAACGTGCGTATGTATGTCTGTGGGCCGACAGTGTATGACCTCGCGCATCTGGGCAATGCGCGGCCGAATGTGGTGTTCGACGTGTTGGCGCGGTTGCTCCGCCGGCTTTACCCGGCGCTGACCTATGTCCGCAACATCACCGACGTTGAGGACAAAATCAACGCACGTGCGGCGGAGACGGGGGAGCCCATTGCGGTGCTGACAGCCCGCACCACGGCCGATTTCCACGCCGACCTCGCCAAACTGAACGTCGCGCCGCCCGATGTGGAGCCGCGGGCGACAGGTCATATTGCAGAAATGGTGGAGCTGATCCAACGGCTGATCCACTCTGGTCATGCGTATGAGGCCCAGGGACATGTGCTGTTTGCGGTGGCGCGTTTTGCGGAATACGGCCAGCTTTCCGGTCGTAGCCCGGAGGATTTGTTGGCTGGCGCCCGGGTAGAAATTGCCCCTTATAAGCGTGATGCTGGGGATTTTGTGTTGTGGAAGCCCTCAACACCGGATTTGCCGGGCTGGGAGAGCCCGTGGGGCCGCGGCCGGCCAGGCTGGCACATTGAGTGCAGCGCCATGTCGTGGCGTTACCTCGGTGAGACGTTTGACATCCATGGCGGCGGGCATGATTTGCTGTTTCCGCATCATGAAAACGAAGTGGCGCAAAGCCTCTGCGCTTTTCCCGGCAGCGCGTTTGCACGGGTCTGGGTGCATAACGGCATGCTGCGGATTAACGGTGAGAAAATGTCGAAGAGTCTCGGCAATTTCTTGACTGTACGTGATGTGCTCGACCGTGCGCCCGGGGAGGCGGTGCGGCTGTTGTTGTTACGCACGCATTACCGTGCGGAGCTGGACTTCACCGATGCCGGGCTGGTGGAGGCGCGCGGTGAGTTAGACCGGTTCTACCGCGCCTTGGAGCACAGCAAACCCACTGCTGCGCGCTTGCCGAATTCTGTTCTGACGGCGTTATGTGACGATCTCAACACGCCGCTGGCCATCAGCGCCCTGCACGCTTTGGCCGATGCCGCTCTGGCGGGGGATGCGGCTGCAGGTGCGGATTTGCTCGGGGGCGGGGCGCTACTTGGATTGTTGCAACAAGCGCCGGAGCTTTGGTTTCGCGGTGAAGGCGATAGCCGTGCGATTGAGGCGGCGATCGCTGAACGGTTGGCGGCTCGCAAAGCAAGAAATTTTGCGCGGGCGGATGCCATCCGGCAGGAATTGGCCGCACAAGGCGTGCTGTTGGAAGACAATGCGGGTGGCACCAAATGGCGCCGCGTTTGATCAATGACGGGACGTGACGGCGGGGCGGCGTTGGAACCGGTTGGCAACACGCCGGTCGTTATCTTGGTCCGCCCGCAACTGGCCGACAATATTGGGGCTGTGGCGCGGGCGATGGCAAATGGCGGGCTGTTCCATCTGCGCCTGGTTGCCCCGCGCGATGGCTGGCCGCAGGAGAAGGCTTGGCGCAATGCTTCTGGCGCCGACCGCATTCTTGATGCGCTGACCTTGCATGATACTGTCGCCGAAGCCGTCGCGGATTTGCACCATGTCTTTGCCACTTGTCCCCGGCCGCGCCATATCGTGAAGCCCGTGTTGACCGCGCGCGGCGCCGCAGCAGAACTGCGCGCCATTTGCGCGCGGGAATTGCGGGCCGGCTTATTGTTTGGGCCGGAACGCGCCGGGCTCGACAACGACGATATGGCGCAGTCTGACGCGTTGATCCGCTACCCGCTCAACCCCGCCTTCATGTCGCTCAACCTGGCGCAAGCTGTGATGATCATGGCGTATGAATGGTGGACTGCGGAGGAACCCAGCCTGCCGCGGCGTTTCATGACCAACGAGAGCCGAATTGCGACAAAGGGTGAGCTGGAGAATTTTCTGACCCATCTGGTCGGTGAATTAGACGCATGCGGGTTTTTGCGGAATTTGCCAAAGCGGCCGGGTATGGTGCGCAATTTGCGGCACTTGTTTCAGCGGGGTGAGGTAACAGAGCAGGAGTTGCGCACGCTGCACGGGGTGGTGACAGAATTGGCGATTGGCCGGCGTTCACGCGGGCGGGTTGAGGACGGCTGATATCCTAGAGATGGAGACTTGAGAATGACCACGCCGTTCGATCGCTTGGCCGGCCGGCCCGGGTGGAATGCTAAAGCGCATTCCACCCGACACGGTTAGAACGAGTCCCAGTTTTCTTCCGCGTGGGCTTTTATCGCGGTATTGCCTGCAACCTTGTGCGCGCTGGGCTTTGCGGCGATCGACTTTGGAGCGGGATGGGGGCGAGACGAGGCTGAGGAGGACGAGACGACCTTGAATTGGATCATCGCCTGGGTGAGCGCCTCGGTTTCGCTCGCGAGTGAGTGAGCGGCGGCGGTGCTTTCTTCGACCATCGCGGCGTTCTGCTGCGTGACTTGATCCATCTGGTTGACCGCGGAATTCACCTCGGACAGACCCGTCGCTTGCTCCTGCGCGGAAGCTGCGATTTCACTGATGGATTGGGTGATCTCGCCCACTCCAGATTGAATACGTTCGAGCGCTTGGCCCGTTTCACCAACGAGGCGCACCCCGCGCTCAACCTGCTTCATCGAATTGGAGACGAGGGTCTTGATCTCTTTCGCGGCGTCAGCGGCGCGTTGGGCGAGGGCGCGCACCTCACTTGCCACCACAGCAAAACCACGCCCGGCCTCACCCGCGCGTGCCGCTTCCACCCCGGCGTTGAGCGCCAGAAGATTGGTCTGAAACGCGATCTCATCAATGACGCCGATGATTTGCCCAATTTGCCGGGCCGAGCCCTCAATGTCTCCCATGGCCGAAACAGCATCACGCATAACGGTTGCTGATTGCTCAGCGTCTTGCTTGGCGGTGTTGGCGACCTTTTGCGCATGGCTGCTGCCGGAGGCGGTTCTCTGGACTGTCGCGGTGATCTCTCCCAGTGCCGCCGCTGTCTGTTCCAGGCTCGCCGCTTGCTGCTCGGTGCGGCGCGCCAGGTCATCGGAGGCGCTGGCGATCTGCCCGGTGCCAGACGCGATAGCCTGCGTGTGGATCATGATGTCTTGAATGGCGTTTTGTAAGCCGCTGACAGCGCCGTTGAAATCGGTTCGTAGGCGCTCGTATTCTGGGGAGAATGGCTTGCTCAGCTCGCATGTCAGATCGCCTGCTGACAGTCGGCCGAGTCCGTTTGCCAGACCCTCCACCACCTCGGCCAAGCGTGCGGCAACCGCTTCACGTTCGGCTTTCGCCTGGGCCTCGACCTCGTCGGCCTTGCGGCGTTGTTGAGCGCTTTCACTTTCCATACGGCGCATGGCAATGGCGTTGTCTTTGAACACTTGCACGGTCTTGGCCATACCGCCGATCTCGTCACCGCGGCCTTGCCCGTCAACCTCCACGTCGAGTTCTTGCCGCGCGAGGCTCTGCATAACATTGCGCAAACGTACCATGGGGGTCGAAATCTTCTTCGATGCGACCCAGATGCCGAAGCCGGCGCCGACGACGAGACCGGCAAAAATCGAACCCAGCATCGTGTAGATGGTGGTGCCGGTCAGTTCGGCTAAAGCATTCGATCTGGCTAACGCGTCGGCCTTAATTTTGTCAGTCAGCGCAACCTGAGCGGCGGTAGCGGCGTCTAAGGGGGGGTCGCACTCATCTCTGACCCGCAGCGCCGCTTTCAGAGAATCCTCAGCGCCGCTCGTGGTCACGGCGAAATCGATTGGCCCGGCGCAGGCTTTCACTGCCGCCTCCACCATTGCATCGACGTGAGATGTTTCGTTGCTATATTCGGGAAGATCGCTGCGTATTTTATCGTTCGTCGCCAAAAAATCTTTTTGAATGCCCTTGAGTTCTGCCATCAGCCTGGCATTCCCCTCATCAGTGGTCTCTGCGGCCAGCTTGTAGGCGGCATAACCATATTGTGTAAGGAGCCGGGCGCCGCGCGAGGCCATCACCGTTGAAGCGTTTGCCCTGCCAATAATGTCCATATAGCCTGTTTTGATCATCTGGATTTGCGTCGCGGCGTACGCACAGCCGACCACAACGACGACGGCCATGGCTGCAATAACCATTATAATCTTCGTACGAATTTGAAAATCATCGAAGCGCATTGTGAGGAGACTCCGTGTGCAACTGAGTGAGCAGTGCTGTCTTTTTGATTGCACCGGCAGGGTAGCACGCGTTTGATCAAAAATTTGTTACTGGCTCAGTACTTGCAGACGTGGGGTCGGATGGGCCTCGCGTGCGCCACGCATCCGACGAAGCTCTTAAAACGAGTCCCAGTTTTCTTCCGCGTGCGCCTTGATTGCGGTGTTGCCGACAACCTTAGGTGCACCATGTTTTGGTGTGCCGGAATGGGGCGTGCCCGAAGGGGCGGCAGAAGGCTTCTTTGCAGCGATCTGCGGTCGAGCCGGTGCAGACGAGGAAACCACTTTGAATTGGATCACCGCTTGGGTGAGCGCCTGCGTCTCGTCGGCGAGCGCGTGCGTGGCTGCGGTGCTTTCCTCGACCATGGCGGCGTTCTGTTGCGTCACTTGGTCCATTTGACTGACCGCAGCATTGACCTGGGCCAGCCCCGTCGCCTGCTCCTGTGCGGAGGCCGCAATTTCGCCGATGGAGGCATTGATCTCGCTGACCCCCGTTTGAATGCGTTCCAGGGCTTGGCCGGTTTCGCCCACCAGGCGCACGCCGCGGTCAACCTGCTTCATCGAATTAGAGACCAGCGCTTTGATCTCCTTGGCGGCGTCCGCGGCGCGTTGCGCGAGGGCGCGCACCTCGCTGGCGACGACTGCAAAGCCGCGCCCGGCTTCCCCAGCCCGCGCGGCCTCCACCCCGGCGTTGAGTGCCAACAAGTTGGTCTGAAACGCGATCTCATCGATCACGCCGATGATCTGGCCAATCTGGCGGGCCGAACCCTCAATGTCACCCATGGCGGAAACGGCGTCGCGCACAACATCGGCCGACTGCTCGGCGTCTTGCTTTGCGGCGCTGGCCAATGTTTGCGCATGCGTGCTGCCGGAGGCAGCTTGCTTGACCGTTGCAGTGATCTCCCCCAACGCCGCGGCGGTTTGCTCCAGGCTCGCGGCTTGCTGCTCTGTGCGGCGCGCCAAGTCATCAGACGCGCTGGCCATCTGGCTGGTGCCTGATGAAATGGCCTGCGTATGGGCCATGATATCCTGGATGGCGCCTTGTAAGCCGCTGACGGCGCCGTTGAAATCCTGCCGCAGTCGCTCGTATTCCGGCGCGAAGGGCGTGCCAAGGCTGCACGTCAGGTCGCCCTGAGAAAGCCGACCGAGCGCGCCTGCCAGCCCCTCTACGACTTCGGCTAAGTTTGCGCGAACCGCTTCGCGTTCGGCTTTGGTGCGCAGCTCGGCCTCGTCGGCCAGCCGGCGCTGTGCGGCATTTTCGGTTTCCATGCGGCGCATGGCAAGGGCGTTGTCTTTGAAAACTTGCACCGTCTTGGCCATACTGCCGATCTCATCGCCGCGGCCTTGCCCATCCACCTCACAGTTAAGCTCTTGTCGCGCAAGGCTTTGCATGACGTTACGCAAGCGAAGCATGGGGGCGGAAATCTTTTTCGCGGCGACCCATATGCCGAAACCAGCGCCAACGGCGAGACCGGCCAGAATAGAGCCCAGCATGGTGATGATGGTGGCATGTGTCTTTCGCGTCAGCTCGTCAGATTTTTTACGGGCGTCCGCGGTTAATGTGTCGGTAAACTGACGTTGGGCTTTGATAGCGGCACCTAATGCTGGGTCGCATTCGGCTTTTAGACGAAGGGCAGCCTTCACGACGTCTTCGGGGTTGGTGGTCTTGCTCGCGTAATCGATGGGACCAGCGCACGCTTTGACGGCCGACACGAACTGGCTATCGCTCTCAGACATCGCGGCACTATATTCCGGCAGCCTTTGACGGATCTCGTTGGCTATTTCATTTCGCCTTGTGTCAGTTGCCTTGAGCGTTGCGAGCAATTGGGCGTTACCCGCATCGGTGGTTTCCGCAGCCAATTGATAGGCCAAATACCCGTATTGCGTGACCAAACGGTTGCTCTGCGCCGCCAAAATCGCAGAACCATCCATCTTTTCAATGATGTCTGAGTAATTGTCGTCAATCGCCAACATTTGCGCGGCCGCATAGGCGCACCCCGCCAAAACGACGACGGTCATTGCCGCAATCACCGCAATAATCTTGTTACGTATCTGAAAATCATCCAACCGCATCGTCGTCAACCCTGCCTGCCAAGAACGAGACACAGTGTCTCATCAACTCGGCAGACGGTAACGGGAATTTGAAAAACAAAAAATGAACCTGATGTAACGAAAAACGGTCAACCTTCTTTTATTGGGGTGGTCGCGGCGCTTGTGTCGATTATGGCGTCACCTTACGAAGCTCTTAAAACGAGTCCCAGTTTTCTTCCGCATGTGCCTTGATCGCGGTGTTGCCCGCAACCTTGGGTGCACCATGCTTTGGCGTGCCAAGATGGAGTGTGCCGGCATGGGTGGCGGAAGGCTTTTCTGCAACGACATGCGGCCGAGCCGGGGCAGACGAGGTGGCAACCACTTTGAATTGGATCATCGCTTGCGTGAGCGCCTCTGTTTCGCCGGCGAGCGCGTGCGTCGCGGCGGTGCTTTCCTCAACCATGGCCGCGTTCTGTTGGGTCACCTGATCCATTTGGTTGACGGCCGCATTCACCTCGGCCAGCCCCGTCGCTTGCTCCTGGGCGGAGGCAGCAATTTCGCTGATGGAGTGGGTAATTTCGCTCACCCCTGTTTGAATGCGTTCGAGCGCCTGACCGGTTTCACCCACCAGACGCACGCCGCGCTCAACCTGCTTCATCGAGTTGGAAACGAGCGTCTTGATCTCTTTTGCCGCGTCGGCGGCACGTTGAGCAAGCGCGCGCACCTCACTCGCCACAACAGCAAAGCCGCGCCCGGCCTCACCGGCGCGGGCTGCTTCCACCCCGGCGTTGAGCGCCAGCAGATTGGTCTGAAACGCGATCTCATCAATGACGCCGATGATTTGCCCGATTTGCCGGGCCGAGCCTTCAATGTCGCCCATGGCCGAAACGGCATCACGCATCACTGTGGCCGATTGTTCCGCGTCTTGCTTGGCGGTGCTGGCGACTTTTTGCGCATGGCCGCTGCCGGAGGCGGTCTTCTGCACAGTCGCGGTGATCTCTCCCAACGCCGCGGCGGTCTGTTCCAGGCTCGCCGCTTGCTGCTCGGTGCGTCGCGCTAAGTCATCGGAAGCGCTGGCGATTTGGCCGGTGCCCGAGGCGATGGCCTGCGTGTGGATGATGATTTGCTGAATGGCATTTTGCAGGCCGCTGACGGCGCCGTTGAAATCTTCGCGCAGACGCTCGTATTCTGGGGAGAAGGGCTTGGTCAGTTCGCATGTCAGATCGCCTTTTGACAGCCGGCCGAGTCCGTTGGCCAACCCCTCCACCACCTCGGCCAAGCGTGCGGCCACGGCTTCGCGCTCGGCTTTGGTGCGGGCATCAGCCTCGTCGGCCAGGCGGCGTTGTTCGGCGCTTTCACTTTCCATGCGTCGCATGGCAATGGCGTTGTCTTTGAAAACTTGCACCGTCTTAGCCATGGCGCCGATCTCATCACCGCGGCTTTGCCCGTCAACCTCAGTGGCAAGGTCTTGTCGCGCGAGGCTTTGCATGACGTTGCGTAACCGTAGCAAGGGGGCGGCGATTTTGTTTGAAGCCATCCAAATGCCAAATCCCGCCCCTATGGCGAGACCGGCCGCAACAGAAATCAGCATTGTGTAAATGGTACTAATTGTGTACTTGGCAAGCTCAGCCGATTTTTTGACGGATGTGGTGATCAACAGGTCGGTCAATTTCTTTTCGTTGTCGACCGCGGCGGCCAATGGGCCATCACATTCGGCTTTCAGGCGTATGGCCGCCTTGAGGGAGTCGCCCGCGCCGGTTGCGGAATACGCAAAATCGATTGGGGCGGCACAGGCATTGAGAGCCACATCCACCAGTCTATCGAACTCGGACAGTTGTTTACTGAATTCGGGAAGGTTTTTATGTAATTGATTGCTTAGGGCGGTGTAATCAGATCTGGTGGCCTTGATCTCTGCCATCATTTGGGCGTCATCGCTCTCCGTCTGTTCTGAGGCGAGTTTATAACTGAGGTAACCATACCGCGTGAGCAAGCGGGCGCTGCGCACGGCAAGCGTCGTGGAGACATCCACCCTTGAAACAAGGTCTGTATAGCTTCCGGCAATGGCACGAATTTGCAAGGCTGAATAGACACATCCGACCACAACAACGACGGTCATGGCGACAATAATCAATATAATTTTGCTGCGAATCTGAAAATCTTCTAAGCGCATGGTTTGGCAGCCCTGTTTGCAATTCTGGAGACTCGCCGTCTCATCAAGTGGGATATAAGTAACGGGTAATTGAGAACGGGCGGTTAAAGTGAATGTAACTAAATATGACGTATCTACCCTTGGCCAGCGAGACGGGTATATTCCCGCGCTTGTGAAATCCATCGGTCGCAAGCGGCGCTGAGCAAGAATTCATTGTTCGGACCCAGTTTTGTAGGATGCGGTGCTGCTTGGGGCACGGCATCCTACGGTTATTTGTCACGTGCTCGATCGATCCTACGCAGCCATTAGAACGAGTCCCAGTTTTCTTCCGCGTGG
>Ga0116231_10014672_pt1 | contig 10431 bp, 10 predicted proteins | sample S1TSphgellanicum_2_FD_89695 | JGI IMG/M metagenome (GOLD analysis project Ga0116231, IMG submission 89695) | Host-associated microbial communities from peat moss isolated from Minnesota, USA - S1T2_Fd - Sphagnum magellanicum MG | ecosystem: Host-associated > Plants > Peat moss > Unclassified... | reverse complement strand
GGCAAGATCGGGCCGCGAAAAATTACTAAACTGGCGGATGCGGAATTATCCTCGACAACGCCGGAAATGTTTTCTGGCATCAACGCCAAAAAATTCGCGAAGCTGAATGCCGCTTGCCGCCGCACCTATTGGGGAGGAGATGCTTATGCTTACGGACTGCTTGTCCTGGGACAGATAGACCTTGTCGCCGAGCGAGAAAATAAACCATGGGATTGGGCGGCACTTGTTCCGATAATCGAAGCCGCCGGCGGTGTTATCACGGACTGGTCCGGCGCGCCCTTACGCCTGGGATGCGATGGTAGCGTACTCGCCGCCGCCAACGCCGAACTCCACGCCGCGGCTTTGGCCGCTCTGTAGGAAAGCACTTCTTTTTGTGAACAAAAAGAAGCAAAAAAACTTTATTACTTTGGGGCATGGGCTGTGGCGGCGCCAACGCCCATGCCCCAGAGTAAAAAAAGTTTTTTGGTTCTTTTTTTCAAAAAAGAACTTTCTTGCCCTTTCCTTACTGTTTCACGCATCCTTGGCTCATGCGCGCACCGATTTGATGACGTTGAGCACGGTGCCGCAGCCGCCGGTTGGATTTACGTCGCTTCCCTATGCCAATGCGGCGGCGCCGAAGGGTGGGTCGATTACACTTTCGGCTGTGGGCGACTTCGATAATTTGAATCCGTTTATTTTGCGCGGCACCGCGCCGGACAGCATTTACCGGGTTTGGCAGACGCTGTTCAAGCAATCGGACACGGATTCGGTAACGTCTTACGCGGATCTGGCGCGCTCGGTGGATGTGAGTGCGGATGGCTTGACGGTGATTTTTCATCTCGATCCGCGGGCGAGATTTTCCGATGGGACGAAGGTGACCGCCGCCGATGTGGTGTGGACGTTCAATACGCTGATCACGCAAGGCCAGCCTTTTTTCGCCGGCTATTATGCGGGTGTCGCGAGCGTGGCGGCGGCCGATGACGAAACGGTCGTCTTCAAGCTGCATCCCGGCGCCGGGCGGGATTTGCCGAGCAATCTTGGCGGAATTTACGTGCTGCCCGAGCATTTCTGGAAGGGGCGCAACTTTGCCGATCCGTTATTGGTACCGCCTGTGGGGTCGGGGCCCTATCAGGTCTCCAATGTCAGCTTCGGCAACTCGGTCACCTATACCCGGGTGAAGAACTGGTGGGCTTCGAACCTGCCCGCGGATAAAGGATTTTACAATTTCGATACGTATAAGGAAGCATTTTTTCAAAGCGATGAGGTGGCGTTGCAGGCCTTCAAGGCCGGCCAGATCGATGCGCGGACCGAGCCTTCAGCGAAGCAATGGGCAACCGCCTATGATTTTCCGGCGATACGCAATGGCGAGGTGAAGCGCGTACTGGCACCGGAGAGTCTACCGGCCGGGATTGATGGATTTGCGATGAACAGCCGGCGGCCGCAATTTGCCGATCCACGGGTTCGGCAGGCATTGACGCTGGCTTTCGATTTTCAGTGGATGAACCGGGTGTTGTTCTATAATTCCTATGTGCGGTATAACAGCTATTTCACCAATTCCTTTCTGGCCTCTTCCGGATTGCCAACGGTCGCCGAAATAAAGCTGTTGGCGCCATATAAGAAGGAGATCCCGGCGGCAATTTACACGACACCGTTTTCACTGCCGGTTACCGATGGATCGGGCTATAATCTGCCGCAGCTTGAGCAGGCGATGAAATTGCTCAACGCCGCCGGCTGGACCGTGAAGAATTTCAAACTGGTGAACGCGCAAGGCCAGCAGATGAGCATCGAGATTCTGCTCTACGAACAATTGTTGGAGAGGATCGCGATATCCTATGCAGCGGATTTGAAACTGCTTGGCATCAACGCGACGGTGCGGACGATCGATACAAACACATATGTGCGGCGCACGCAGAACTTCGATTTCGACATGGTGTTCACTTCCTATCCGGAATCCGATTTTCCCGGAACCGAGCAGGGCGATTATTGGGGATGCGCCAGCGCCAATACGCCAGGCAGCAATAATCTGATGGGCGTTTGTTCACCGGCGATCGACGCAATGGTGAAGGCGCAAAACACAGCACCCGATAATGCCAGCAAAACCGTTGCGATCCACGCGCTCGACCGGCTGTTGTTGAATGGCTGGTACATGGTTCCGGCCTGGACCAGCAAAAACGTGCGGGTCGCCTATTGGAACCGTTTGGTCATGCCAACCGCACCGGTGCAGCAAGGCGTGGATTTTGACTTATGGTGGGCGGCGCCGGAGCGGTCGCATTAATGCTGCGCTATCTTCTCAAACGGATTTTGCTGATCATCCCAACCCTTTTCGGGATCATCGCAATCAACTTCGCGGTGGTGCAACTGGCGCCCGGCGGTCCGATTCAAACCGTGATCGCCAAGGTCAAGGCGCAGAGCATGCGGGTGAGCGACACCCCCGAGCACGGCCTGTATCGCGGCATGCAGGGGCTGGACCCGCAAATGGTGGCGCAGCTCAAGCAACAATTCGGCTTCGACAAACCGCCGCTGACCCGATTTCTGCTGATGCTGCGCGGCTACCTCACCTTCAATCTCGGAACCAGCTTCTTCCAGGGCCAGAGCGTGCTCTCCCTGGTCTGGCAGCGCCTGCCGGTTTCCATCTCGCTCGGTTTATGGTCAACCCTGATCGTCTATATGGTTTCAATTCCGCTTGGAATCAGCAAGGCAATCCGCGATGGATCACGGTTCGACCTGGGCAGCAGCCTGCTGATCCTGGCGGGCTATGCGATACCCGGATTTTTGCTGGCGATCTTCCTGATCGTGCTATTCGGCAGCGGCGGTCTGGCGCCGATATTCCCGCTGCGCGGCCTGGCATCGCCGGATGCGGACAGCTATTCCTGGCCGGCGCGGATTGCCGATTACGCCTGGCATCTGATCCTGCCGACGATCGCGATGACCATCGGCGGCTTCGCATCGCTGACGATGCTGACAAAGAACTCCTTCCTGGAAGAAATAAGAAAACTCTACGTGCTGACGGCCCGCGCCAAGGGCGCCTCGGAAACCCGCGTGCTGTACGGCCATGTGTTCCGCAATGCCATGCTGCTCGTCATCGCCGGTTTTCCGGCCGCCTTCATCTCGATCCTATTCACCTCCGCCCTACTGGTGGAGATCGTGTTCTCGCTGAACGGGCTGGGATTGTTGGGGTATAACGCGGTGCTGCAACGCGACTACCCGGTCATGTTTGGAACGCTGTACATCTACACGCTGACCGGCCTGGCCATGCAGGTCATCGGCGATTTCCTGTACACCATCATCGACCCTCGCATCGATTTCGATACAAGACCGTAAGGAAGGACTTCTTTTTCTGAAGAAAAAGAAGCAAAAAGACTTTTTTACTCTGGGCCATGGGCTATGGCCCAGCCAAAGCCCATGGCCCAGAGAAAAAAAGTTTTTTGCGCCGATTTTTTTTCAAAAAAGCGGCTACTTGCTTCCTTCAAGCCGCCCGCTTTGCAACTTCCTCGGGCTGCATCAACACCAGCGCCGAATAATCCTCGATCAGGGTCTGGGTGATTTTACCCGGCGTAAAATTCTGGCTGTCGATCTGGCGCACGGGCGTTACTTCCGCAGCGGTGCCGGCAACGAAGCATTCCGTTGCTTTTGCCATGTCTTCCAGCGTGATGTGGCGCTCGATAATCTCAAAGCCGCGGGCGCGCGCCAGGGCGATAACGGTGCGGCGCGTGATGCCGTCCAAAAAGCAATCGGGCGTTGGCGTGTGGATTTTGCCGTCGATGACAAAGAAGATATTGGCGCCGGTCACTTCACCCACAAAGCCGTCCCAGGTCAGCATCAGCGCGTCATTGAAGCCCTGCGCCTCGGCGGCGTGTTTGGCCAGCGTGCCGATCATATACAGGCCGGCGGCCTTGGCCGCGGTCGGCGCGGTTTGCGGGTGCGGCCGCCGCCATTCCGCAAGGCACAGGCGCACGCCCTGCATCCGGTCGGCGCCGAACAGATTGGGCCAGGGCCAGCAAGCGATCGCCAGGTGGATTTTGGTCAGCTGCGCCGACACGGCGATCTGTTCAGAGCCGCGATAGGCAATCGGCCGGACATAGGCGTCGCTCAGATTATTGGCCTTCAGCACCGCGTAGCAGGCGTCGTTGATCTCGGCGGCGCTTTGCGTAATCTCGAACCCGACCAGCTTTGCCGAATTAATCAACCTTTGGGTATGTTCTTCCAGCTTGAAGATGATGCCGCCGTAAGCGCGCTCACCCTCGAATACCGAAGACCCGTAATGCAGGCCGTGGGTTAACACATGCAGCTTGGCGTCTCGCCAATCCACCATTTTCCCATCGAACCAGATTAAGCCATCACGATCGTCGAACGGGATTAAAGCCATTACTGCGGTCTCCGATATCAGACGGGCCATAAACCCGACACAAAGCTGTCCTCAATATGACAAATAGAACTTGCACATAAGTCAGTATTGCTGTCATATACAGCCAAAAAACCCGAATATGATCGAAAGCCTGCCATGCAACATAATCCATCTCAAATTTCAAGCGCCAGCAAATCCGAAACCGGGCCGCAATCCGGCCACCCGCAGGCGGGGGCCGGCCTGCTATTCCTGCGTGAGGAGGAGTTTCGGATCGCCCAGGATAAGTTGTTTTTCGCGGTTCGGGACTTGAATGCCGCGCCGGATGCGATTTTGCATGAGCTCGGCTTCGGCCGCGCGCATCATCGGGCCCTGCATTGGATCGGCCGGATGCCGGATTTGAAGGTCGGCGACCTGCTGCTGATCCTTGGCATCACCAAGCAGAGCCTGGCGCGAGTATTGGGACCGTTGATCCGCGAGGGCTATGTCGAGCAAGGCAAAGGCAAGGTGGACCGGCGGCAGCGGTTGCTGGCGCTCACCGAAAAAGGCGCCGCCCTGGAACGCCGATTGTTCGAAGCGGCGCGTGAGCGGCTGGCGGCCGCCTATCGCGAGGCCGGCGGCCCGGCTGTCGAGGGCTTCAGGAAGGTGCTGCGGGGCATGACATCCGAACAGGGGCGCAAATATCTCGACGCGCTGGAAGCGTCCCGCAACCAGAAAGGCCCGCGCATTCTAACCTGAGCGCAGTCATGCCATAATCGGCCGAAATGACCTCGGACCCGGCGCATATTCTTCTAGTCGATGACGATGCAAGGCTGCGCGGCCTGCTCAGCCGGTTTCTCGGCGAGCAGGGTTTTCGGGTGACCACCGCCGAAAGTGCCGCCGATGCCAGGGACAAATTGCGGTTTCTGGATTTCGATCTGATGGTGCTCGACGTGATGATGCCGGGCGAAACCGGGCTCGCGCTGACCGAGGATCTGCGCGGCGACCGCTCCCCCGCAATGCCGATCTTGCTGCTGACCGCGCGCGGCGCGCCTGAGGATATCGTCGCCGGCTTCGAAGCCGGCGCGGATGATTATCTCGGCAAACCCTTCGACCCAAGGGTGTTGCTGGCCCGCATCCGGGCGATGCTGCGGCGCTCAGCGCCACTCCCCTCGCCCGCCGGCCCGTTGCGGCTGGGTGAGGCGGTGTTCGACCCCGCCCGCGCCGAGCTGGTGACGCCCACCACCCGCATCCGGCTGACCGGCGCGGAAATGGCCCTGCTGGTCGCCTTCGCCGCCCGGCCGCACGAAATCCTCACGCGCGAATATCTGGCCGGCTTGCTGGAGATGGATGAGACCAGCGAGCGCGCAATCGACGTGCAGGTGACCCGGTTGCGGCGCAAAATTGAGCCGGATTCGCGCGAACCGCGGTTTTTACACACCGTGCGGGGCAAGGGTTATGTTCTGAAGCCGGGTGCATGAAGTTCCGGCCAGGCGGCATTTCACTGGAATTTCTGTTCCGCAAAGTCCTGCCGCGCGGCCTGTTCGGGCGTTCGCTGCTGACCGTGCTGATCCCGCTGATTTTACTGCAGGTGGTCGCCCTCGATATCTTTTACGGCAGCCATCTGCACGAACTCTCCCGCCGGCTGGCGGAGGCCGTCGCCGGCGAGGTTGCTTTCGAGATCGATGCGATCGACCGCGAGCCGGCGACGCGCGGACTGGTCTTTGAGGAGGCCAGCGCGCATTTCGGCTTTCAATCGCATTTTCTGCCGAACCAGATATTGCGGCATCTGCCGCGCCCGGACGCGCCCGGCCCGGTCGACCAGGATCTCGCCGCCAGCCTCACCGATAATCTGCGCCGGCCCTTCAACGTTGCCTGGTACACCGCGCCGGAATTCATTCGCATCAATGTGCAAATGGTCGACGGCGTGATCAGCATCGAGGTGCCGCGCAAGCATCTCTATGTCGGCACGCTTTATCTGTTTCTTATCTGGCTGCTGGGCACGGCGATTATTCTATTTGGCATCTCCGCCTTGTTTTTGCGCAACCAGGTGCGCGGCATCCGGCGCCTGGCCATCGCCGCCGAGACATTCGGCATGGGCCGCGACCCGGGTCCGATCAAACCGGAGGGCGCGATCGAGGTGCGGCGCGCGGCGGCCGCCTTCAACCGGATGCAGGAAAGGCTGCGGCGCTTCGTCGCCCAGCGCACCACCATGCTGGCCGGCGTCTCGCATGATCTGCGAACCCCGCTCACCCGGCTGCGCCTGGCGCTCGCCATGCTCCCGGAAACCCCGTCCGGTGATCTCGCGGAAATGACCAGCGACGTCGAGGAGATGGAAAAGCTCATCGGCATCTACCTCGCTTTCGCCCGCGGCGAGGGCAATGAAGGCGCGCAGCCGACGGATCTCGCCTTGCTGCTCGACGAAGTGGCCAATGCGGCGCGCCGGTCGGGCGCCAAAATCACCTGCACGGCGCCCGAAACGCTGTTCGTCACCCTGCGCCCCGAGGCAATGCGGCGCGCCATTACCAATCTGGTCGATAATGCCCGGCAACACGCCAAGAACATCGAACTTTCCGCAACCCAGGTGAGCGAGCGAACCGTCCGGATCACCATCGACGATGACGGCCCCGGCATCTCGGCCGAGAAACGCGAAACCCTGTTCCGGCCGTTCGAAACCACTTCCCCCGGCGGCACCGGCCTCGGCCTCGCCATCGCCCGCGATATCGTCGGCGCCCATGGTGGCGACATTATTCTCGCCGATAGCCCGATGGGCGGCCTGCGGGCGATCATCGAACTGCCGGCCTGAAAGGCAAGAAAGGCAGTTATCCACATGCTCGATGATCGGCTAAAAACGATGGTGGTCGGGATTATTTTGTTATGTTTTTCAGGGTATTATAATTTTTTCTAAATCTCACATTTGATGTGATGCGCGGGTTAACGCACAGAGTTATCCACAAGGTCGCCGTAATATCTATGCGCCAGCTCTTCAACCAGGTCGTCGCGCTGTGCGGCTTCCGGAGCCGGCGGGTAAAGCCTTACCGTTATCGTGCCGGGATATTTCTTGAAGGCGCGCTTGCCCCAGCACCGGCCGGAATTGGTGGCGGCGGCGATGACCGGAAGTTTGAGCGCCCGTGACAATGCGACAATGCCCGGCTGGATGACCCCGCGCTCGCCGGGCGCCACGCGCGTACCTTCGGGAAATATCACGATCTGCCGGCCGGCCGCGACCGCCTTCCGGCAATCGGCCACCATTTTGCGCAGGCTGCGGGCACCGCCATCGCGGTCAACGGCGATGAACCCGGCTTTTGGCAGCGTGGCGCCAAGTACCGGAATCCGCACGAGTTCCTGCTTCAACACATAAGCCGGCTCCGGCAGCAGCGTCAGCCACAGAAATATATCGAAGGCGGACTGATGCTGGGCCGCGATCAGCGCCGGCCCGGATTGCGGCAAAAACTCGCGGCCTTCGATTTCAATTTGGATATTGCACAGGATTTTCAGCGCCCGCAGCGAAATCCGCGACCAAAGCTGGCCCATGCGGGTGACATAGATCGGTCCCTTGGGAACCACGCGGCTCCACAGGCCAAGCCCGATGCCGACGCCGAATAATACGATGTTGAACGCCAGCGAGCGCAGAAACAGCAACATTAACTGCCCGTACCATGGTTGAACAAGCCGCTACGGACAGCCAGATATTTGCTGTACTCCACCGCCAGCAGACGCAAGGTCGGCAGCCCGAACAGATGCGAGATAGCCGGCGGCCGCACCGGCACCTCGATCAGCCTCACATCTGGCAGGCGGCGCTGAATTTCCAGGCTGGCGCGCGGCATATGATAATCGGCGGTGACGATGATCAATGAATGCATGTCATGCGCATTCGCCCAGGCGGCCGTCTCCACGGCATTGCCCTGCGTGCTCAGCGCCGCATGGCCAAGCGTGATCTCGCTGGCGTAGCGGGTGGCGGCTTGCGCGTCATCGGCGGTAAAATCCCCCAGATAGGTCCCGCGGCCGGCGCCGGAGATCAGCAGCGCCGGCGCGTCCTGCTCGGCCAGCAGCGCCAAGGCCGCCGCCACCCGGTCATCGCCGCCGGTAAGTGCCACAATGCCATCGGCGTGCGGGATCGGGTTGGGCGGCGAGGCCGCCCATATCACGACAATGAAGACCAGAAAGCCGACAGCCCAGGCACCGGCCAGCAAGACAAAGAAATTAAAGAGCCATTGCAGCGGACGGAAGCGGCGGCTTCTGAAACGGCGGCGCTTTGGCATCAGGCGAGCCGCCGCAGCCAGCCGCGCACGGTAATCTGGGCGGTGCCCCAGCCGATCATCGCCGCCGCTGCCGGCAATGCTGGCAGCGCTGCCCAAAGCGGCGCCGGCAATACCGGCAGAACCGTTTGCGGCAAAACGCCGGCGAAAGGTGCGGCCAGCCGCGCCAGCCAGAACAATACCGGCAACGCGATCAGCGCGCCGATCGCAGCGCCCACAGCCGCCAGCCGGGTCGCCCGCAGGGCGAAGCTGCCGGCAATGTCGGAATCGAGCGCGCCAAGGCCGTGGACGATCTCGATCGCCTCGCGGCGCTGCGCCAGACCCGCACGGGTCGCAACCGAAATCACCGCGCCGGCAACCGCCGCGACGATCAACAGCACCGACACCGCCGAGGCCTCAATGCTGCTGGTCAGCGCCGCCACCCGCGCGGCCCAGTCGGCGCCGGTTTCAGCCAGGGTGCCGGGCGCCACCGCGTCGAGCGCCGCGGCCAGCGCGTCCGGCGGCTCCGGCTGGCGCCATTGGGCGGCGATAACCGCCGGAACCGGCAGGTTCAATTGCGACGCGGTTGCGCCGAGCCAGGGTTGCAACAGGCGATTCATCTCATCGTCGCTGAGTTGATGCGAATCCACAACATTTGGGCTGGCTTTTAGTATGGACAGCACAGCTTGCAAGCGCGTGACGTTCCCGGCAGCGGCAGGCTCGGCCGGGTCGGTCACCTGCACGGTCAAGGCCGAGCCGGTATCGCTTTGCCAATGCGCGGCCAGCGAAGCCGCGGCCAGGGTGCCGGCAATCGCCAGGGCTGCGAGAAAGCTCATCGCGCCGACCAGCGTCGGCAGCAGCCGGTCCGCCATCGCCGTCCGCAGGCCAAGCTGGTCGATCCTCCTACCCGCCCGTGGCGCCGCTTTGCTGCGCTTCGCCATCACCGTTCAGCCATCATGCACCAGGCGCCCGCCGGCAATCTCAAGACAAGGCGCCGGGTAATTCTGAACCAGCGTCAAATTATGCGTGGCCACCACCACGGTCGTGCCGAGCCGGTTGAGCGCGGTTATCAGCAACATCAGCCGATCCGCCTGCGCGTCATCGAGATTGCCGGTCGGCTCGTCGGCCAATAGCAGATGCGGCTGCCCGATCACCGCGCGGGCAATCGCGATGCGCTGCTGCTCACCGCCGGAAAGCTCATAGGGCCGCCGCTCAAGCTTATCCGCCAGCCCGACCCAGTGCAGCAATTCCGAAACATCGGCGCGAATGCGCTTTTCCGGCCGCCGCGCGAGCCGCATCGGCAGCGCCACATTGTCATAGACCGAAAGATGCGGAAGCAGCCGGAAATCCTGGTACACCACCCCGATACGCCGCCGCAGCATCGCCGCCTCGCGCCGGGAGATGCGCGCCGCCTGCACGCCCAGAATATCGATCCGGCCGCGATAGGGATGTTCCGCCAGATACATCAGTTTCAACAGGCTGGTTTTGCCGGCGCCGGAAGCGCCGGTCAGCCAGCGGAAGCCGCCATCCGGAATATCGAAGGAAACGCCCGAGATCACGTCCGCCGAGCTTGCGGCCATCTCACCTTTATGCCGGTATTTCAGCCAGACATCGACGAATCGAATCATTGGAGCCTGATCGCTTGAGGTTGACGCGCTTTTGCGCGGCGGCCGATAGCGTGAATCAGCCTCCCATTAAACGCTAGAGCGCGTTTAGGTTGGCGCGCAAGCGGCAACCTAAACCTTTGCGCTCTAGCCTTGCTCACTCCAGCCTCTCTCTGCCGTCAAGCCGCCGCTACCGGCAAGGCAAACGCAGGCGGCAGCGGCATAAATTGTTTTAATACCCGCCGTGTTGCGCGCCGCTGGCAATAATGTCATTGCCAGCAATATCATG
>Ga0116231_10014671_pt1 | contig 10432 bp, 7 predicted proteins | sample S1TSphgellanicum_2_FD_89695 | JGI IMG/M metagenome (GOLD analysis project Ga0116231, IMG submission 89695) | Host-associated microbial communities from peat moss isolated from Minnesota, USA - S1T2_Fd - Sphagnum magellanicum MG | ecosystem: Host-associated > Plants > Peat moss > Unclassified... | reverse complement strand
ATGTAATGTGTGTACATAATCTCTCGTGGAATGGGCTTAGGAAGGCATGTTCTGGATAGGAATGTGTTATCCAATGTCATTCTCTCAGGTCGTAATGGGTTCTCTCCAAGCTTGTTGTAAATTGTAACGACCATTCTACTGGTGTTTTCCACCAAACATAAGGTGCCCACCAAATACATTAGCAACTTGTGATGTATGTGTTAGTTAAAGCCCTGGGGCAGGGGCATTCCCAAAGAAAGAACACTAGAACAAGGTGGTAGCCAAGTCATTACCCGTATATTGGTCATGTGCCCCACTCATGGGTCATACCCACCATGAAGCACAAGCAAACCTTATGATGAGCCTAAAAACATAGGTAACTTAGACTGTGAGGCCAAAAGAGTAGCCCAAGGGATCTTACACCTACTATATGAAATCAGGAAGGACCTTATATATGTAGGTGTAGAATACCACATCTTTTCTACAAGGAATATTCAGGGATATAAGGTGCCCTCCAAATACCTACATTTGTTTTAGTATGCACGTAGTTTTGACAAATATCATGCAAAATGTCACAAGATGTTAAATCAAAAAATATTAGCTAAAAATTCTGAAAACAAGGTATTGAAAAAAAAAAAAAAAACTCGCTTTCACATATGGTAGATCAAAAGTAATGAAAACAAACCCCACTAGAAGACCCTAAGTTCCCCACTTCCCCTCTTGAAGATCATCTTACCCAGTAGCACTTAGTATATCACCTTGCAAAACTATTTCTCACATCCAAGTTTAGTTAATTTTTTACTTCTCTTCAACCTTACCGATAAAAACTAATACCGGGACTGCATATAGGTGAAAAACTACTAATAGCAAACCACCTTAAACTATACCATATAGCCCATAAATGGCAAAGGTGTGCCAAGTAGTTTAGGGCTTAGGGTTTAAGCTATACCATATAGTAGCTTGTAAATGACAAGGGGGCTGCCAAGTTTATGGCTTAGTGTTTGAAAGTTGTACCACATAACCTATAAATGGCAAAACGGTACCAAGTACTACAGCTTAGGGTTGAAGCTTTACTATATAGCTTATAAATTGCAAAAAGGTGCCATGTTTAGGGTGCAAGCTACATCATCTAACTCATAAATGGAAAAGAAATGCCCCGTTTAGTGTGTAGGGTTAAGCCATACCATATAACCCTTAAATGGCAAAAAGGGTTTCTGGTTTAAGCTATACCTTATAGCCCATAAATGGCAAATGGGTGTTGGCTCTAGAATCTAAACTATACTATATAGCTAGGTAGTAAATGACAAATGGGTGTTGGCTCTAGAGTCTAAACTATACAATATAGCTAGGTACCTAGTAAATGACAAAGGGGTGCTAGGTTTAGGATTTAAGCTTTGCCATATAGTTCATAAATTGGCAAAAGGAGTGCCAGGTCTAGGGTTTAAGCTTAGCACCATATAACCCATATATGGCAATGGAGTGTTAGGGTTTAGGGTTTTAAGCTGATAGCCTATTACATGTAACAAGCAAATTGTCTAGGGGTAGGCTAATTGGCAGGGGGGCAACATAAGGTTTGCATGTTTTCAAGCTGCAATGGCATGGGCACAAAATTATGTCAGAGAATTCCAAGAGGCAGCAAGCACAGGCTCTGCTATCCTGTATTCTCACAATTTGATCTGATCTGATCTGATCTGATTTGATTTGATTTTCTCTTGGGTACTCCCCCTTGTTGCATGATTATTATTATTATTATTGTTATTATTATTATTTTGTAAGACTTACACCTAAGAAAGTCTGTATATGACATTATCCACCCTATCACTAAACACTTATTTTAACCAATTTTTAAATATTAAAAAAAATTAATATTATAAAACTATAAAGTATTTTATATACTTTATATAATAAAATTCTCATGGCTGATCAATAGAATTTTATATACTAAAATATGCTCTTGAACGAGTGAATTTGCGTGTAATTTTATGTGCCCTTGTTCATCCTATCACTAAACGTCTCATTGAAATTATTATTATATTTATTGTTAACAAATGTCAAATATTACACCCATGACCGCACGTAATTACAAAGTCATTGGTTAAAAATGTGAAAAATAATTGAATACAAATGTCTCTTATTGAATGTTCAATGGTAAGTCATATTATGCACATTGGTGGGTGTTTGTTCCGTTGTTCACCAATCCATTGCTAAATTGTTTAAGCATTTTGCCTACCAATTGTTTAAGTGTTCAATGATGGGCATGTCTACCTTACCTAAATTGTTTAAGTTCAATTACTATTTTTTTTTTAGGTATTTTTTCTTTTAGGGTTTTTGTTGTTCCAATTTATGTGTAGGGTAAAGCCTCCATGCCCCCGGGTACTCTCAAAATAAGGGGCCTACGAGGAAGTGATAGTTGAATCTGGTCTGACATTTTGGGTTGTCCCTCAACCATTAGTTATACACATTGTAAAGTGTAATGCAAAATGAAAAAGGCTATTTATTGTGAACCTAAACATTAAACATATGTAGATCATGGGGATGCTTCCCTTTGCCTACTCCTTAAGAGTGAGAGTGGTCTTACATCTACAAGTAGGTGTAGGGCCTCCTTTGATTCTTAAGAATAGGTTTAGTATCCATTGAGATTTATAAATATAACACACCCTCCAAATACACCAACTATATATACATATCTCCAAGTGTTTTTTGACTCTTTATAGTGGGGCTTGGTCAAGCTCACAAAATATGATGGTTTTTTTTTTGGCTTTACATTCATTAGAGAAACTAAACTAGCCTTGAAGAAGGATACATCCTCCCACCCTCATCCCCCCTTGATGTTGTGTAAAAGCCCTAGGGTAAAGCCCCAAGGTGAGGGAAATCCGAGAACAAGGGACATGAGTTGAGGGAGTAGTCAAAATCTGGCCTTACAATTTGGGAATGTCCTCAATCCTTGCACTTACTCATCCTAAGGCAAAATTAGTCGAATTTAAACTAGAAAATTTTCTTTTTCCAAAACAAATATTCAATTTCTTTGTCAAAAAGTGGCAAAAAAATTCCAGGAAAAAATAATAAATTAGTCCAGATATCCACCAGATACATTAGGAAAATTTGTGCATGTTATAAATTTGTTCATGAAATTGGTTTTTGTACTTTAAAAAATTTGATAGCACCAAAAATGAGAAAAAAAATTATGAGTAAAAAATGAGATGGGTTTGGCTTACCTTGAAAATCTGAAATTTTTGTCTATTCCTCTTCAAGTCTTTTCATTACTCACAATTTGGCAACAAAAAGAGCTTGAGTCAGGACATCTTATTAAATGTGGGTCCAATTTGTGGGCCCAACTTGAAGCAAAATTGAACCTTTTGAAGGCATAAGGATTTCCCTCTCAACCAATACAAAAAGAAAATTCTTGTCACAGTTGGGTTGGCCCTACTTACTTACCTACCTTTGAAAATTTGGTCTGTCCAACAACACAAGAAGCATTTCTCTTGATTACACATCACGACAAATTGGCGGCACATTCATGCCATGTAAAGTGCTTCCACAAATTTCTTAGTACATTTGGAGGGACCCAATTTCAGGACCCAATTTTTGTTGGTGAAAAGTCGGGGGTTGAACTAAACATAATAATCTCTTCATGTTGAATGTTTTTAGGCTCCCAAACTCTAAATGAAGTTTTCTTTCATGGTGATTCAAAATTTTCAATGTGGATGATCAATTTCATGTTTCCATTTGGAAGATTAATCGAATGTTTGTCATTATAAGAATGTGGATTATATGAGCAACATATTCAAGCACACAAACACAAAAAGCTGCAATACCTTGATAGGTTTTGTCTCCAATGGGGGAAGATGCACTTAGCCACACTAGCTTCAAGAAACATCTCTTCTTTCTCTTAATTTGGATGTCAAATTCTCAATGGAGTCCACAACCATTTGCAAGCCGGTCACAAGGATGATCCATTAAGTTGTTGTGTTATTGTTTCTTTTATCATTATAAAACTTGGTATATTATGGTGAACATTGGAAACTAAAGAACTTCTTGTTGTGATTCCCATTTATACCTATTTTATTTGAATTCTTGTAGGATTGTCCCTAGTCCCAACACTTGAACTTGTTTTCATGGTCTCATATCTATTGCAAATTATCCAATACAATTCCATGAACAAGGTCTTCAATTGTGTGTTGGTCACACAACTTACAATTGTTGTTAAAGACTTTTAGTTCTATGGGTGTGGGCATTTTGTTTTGGCCTGTGGACATTCTGTTTTTCCAAATGCCTTGTATTGTTTTTTTTCCTCTCATACCCAATAGGTACCCACCTAATACCCTTTGAGTATCATGGGAAAATAATTTTAGAAAATAAAAATCGTCGATATTTATGTCATGTGACATGCTCAATTGCAAGCAATACTCGAATTGGACTCACCTCAGCTCCACCTCACATAGGCCCTTAATCAAGTAATGCTTGTGGCCTGAGGCATTACGCTACACCTTTTACCCATGGGACATAATTTCGAATGCTTGAATTTCAATAATTAAATGCAAATCTCCAATCATATGTAGTATGTTGTGACTCATATTGTTTTTCTTTTGTGATGGGCATCTTTGATTGGCCCATCCTTAAAAATTTCAACCAAACTTTGAACAATCAGAAAAAATAATAATTCAATAATAAAATTATATATATATATATTGTAGTATGCTCCTTTGAGCTGATATGTAGGTTACAGGAGTAGAACTTAGGGTAAAGGATATGAGATAAAGTCGAGAACAATTGGGAACATATAAGGGAACCCTTTGAAAACTTGAGGAACATGATGGGAACCTATTGGGAACTGTAGGTGACCAAGATCCTAACAAAGAATCAATAGCCATATTCCAGAAATGCTTGGTTATCTTAGTACTTTTACCATGCTGGCATTTTCTTGATGATTTTTAAATTTTTTCCCCATTTTTTCAAATTGGCAATACAATTTTTAAAATTCATAAAATTTGTACAATTGAGGTGGGTAAAAGGGCAAAATAATTTTGCACTACTTATTAGGCACATCACACCACCAAGTTTTAGGGCAATCAATAAATAAATAGTAATGTCAAATAAATTTCTAGATCTTTTGGCAATTTGCAAACAACTGATTTTGAGAATTTTTGACATTTATTAAAAATGATTTAATTATTGTTGGAGTGGTAAAGGTATTGCCATATTTGAAATTGAACACATTGTGTTCCAATCATCTTTGGTTAGGGTTTAGGGAAGGGGGTTTAGGGTGGAGAAACCTACTCCGCCCCCTCCCCTAAACCCTAAACCATCCCCTTTGTAGTTTATATACATGAAAGCTCAACTTTGGGCAAAGCATATGAGGTAAAACTGTGATGCTGTTTGGGAACACATTGGGAACTTGATGGGAATCCGTTTGAGAACTCAATGGGGAACACCTTCGGGACATCAAAAGAACCCCAAACAAACATGTTGACAAAACAAACAAAATGTACACTCAGTTACGGAAATTCTCACATGGCGTGCATCTTTGCCCAGTTCTGGAAATTCTCATATGGCGTGCATCTTTGCCCAGTTCTGCAAAATCAAATCTGCTCGTTTCTAAGTCATTTTGCAGGCCGAGAAGATGGGTGGGTGTCGGACGGCGGTGGTCAGATCCATTCCCGGGGGGGGGGGATAAAGTAAAAGGGGTGTTAGGCCATCCCAAAGGGGGGGGGGAGGTGTTAGACAAAGACAAAATAAGAAGAGGCAGCAAGTCGGAACGAGGCCTGAAGGAAGTAAAACAACCAAGAGAGCATCGGGAGGCCAAACAAGTGCTAAACAAATGACTAAAAACCGGAATATGGCGTGAAGCCTAGGGAAACACCAGGAGACTCAGCCGAAGCAGACCGAGAGCACCAGGAGGCTCAACAAGAGTATGTACTTTTCGCAAATGGCAGTTACGTGAGTAGATCCTGAAGAAATAAATTTTGTAGTACTCAAAAAAGAAAGGCTAGACGAGAGATTGCGGAGAGAGGATCCGCCACAACCATGTGCGAATGGCGGTTACACAACTAGATCTACGAGCATATATTTTTATTGCACAACAGATCCATCCCCTTTCCCCCCGCCCTCTTTTTTTCATTTGTTTTTGGGTGAAGTTCTCAAAGAAAAATTGTAAAATGTGGACAGAAAAGAGAATTTTTGTCAGGTTAAAGCACAAGGGCAAAGGATGAAAATAAGGGCTGTACAAGGTGATAATATGTTAAAACCATTACTCACAAATTGCATCTCTCCTGAGACTATCAATAATAATTGGGAAAGGGCTTATTTCAGTAATAATCTTCTATTCATAGAAAATTGACTCAGGAATTCAGAGTTTTTTCTTTCTTTCAATTTTGGCGAGTAGATGATAAATCTAGGATACCATGAATTTTACCCAAAGGAGTTTCTTCAAATCTTCACAACCAATTTTTCATGCTTAGACCCACTCAAATCATTTGCAAGTAAAATTCGGACATATCTAGGATACCATGAATTTGACACCCAATGGAGCTTCTTCAAATCTCCACAACAAAATTTTCATAGTTGGAACTCAATTTTTTTTCCAACTAAAGGAAGAAGAAGATTACAAGAGCATTATCATATATCTAATTTCCAATGGCATTTTGGCAACTTGAAGGTTTCCCATGGCATTTCCAATTGCCTCAACCCAAATTCCCAAAACCTAGAATTGAACTAAAATGTTTTTCCAAAGGAAAAAAGGAAGAGATATTCTTTGACTTCGTATTTCCAATGACATTTTCAACAACAAAAACTTGACTCTCCCATCAATAGATGATCTATGCCTAAATAGGAATCCAAAATTCATCAAATGAACATGCACATTGAGAGTCAAGGATGCACACGATGGCTTTAAGTGGAACTAGTAACATAACATGCATCTCAAGTTCGTTCCATATCTCATTGCTCATAAATTGAATATTTTGAACAGAGTTCATACATCTATGTAATAATAATAATGGTGTCTATGTATTCAAGTTTGAACTTACTTTCTTTCAACTACCCACCTTTTCAGAAAAGGTTTTGTGTGATCACTCATTTTCTTTGGGCAACATGCATTTCAATGATATGTAAATGTTGTTGAAATGTTTTTCACAAAAACAAATAATTGCATTATGAAGCATTATTGAACTCAATGGGAACACATTGGGGACAACAAAAAAAATCATCCCCCTCCCCCCCCATGGTCCCCCCCAAAACCCAAAATTTGAAAAACAAAAATTGAGCTTTCTTAAACCCATGTCAAAACCTTCTCATTGGTCACATGAAGATCATGGTCCTAAAATTGTTTGTCATCATTTTTTAATCTAGTCTAAATAATGAAAAGAAAGGGGGAGTATCAATGTATATTCATTTATGGTAGTATATCGTGACTCACATTAATTACTTGTGGGGACCCAATAAATGTTTTTTTTTCTTTTGTGATGAACATATTTAATTATGTTGAAAATTAACAATGGATAAATGAGAAAATACTAATTTTTAAAACATATATTTACAATGAATTATTGACCCAACCTTAAGATCACACAAGTTACCACAAACTTGTATGATTCACCTCTAAGCACTCTTAATAGGAGGTTAACATCCCGCAAATGTTTTCTTTCCTAATATTGCATGCATGCAAAAACACATGCACAAGGTCATCAACCCATGCAAATGTTGTTTCCACATAACTAGGGTGAACATCACATGTAACAAGTTACTTAACTAACCTTAATTTAAATATCTTATAGTTCCAAAATGTTAAATGCATGAAGCACAAATTATATTTAAAGTAAAGGTAACTTGATAAAAGGTTGACATCTAGCACTTCCATTTAATGAAATATAAGTTACACACTTGCCCATGCTTATCAAACATCATAAATGTTCATGCTTATTAGTAGAAAATATTTTTATTAATAAATTTACAACCATATTCTTTATGTTGCAATATACCAACCTAGTAAAACCATTTTCAATATTGTTTCAAACCAATGATAATGAATCTCAATATGTTTTATGTGAACATGAAAGGTTGGGTTTTTCAATAAAATTATACAACCTTGATTACCATCGTATTTTTAAATGAGTTTTATTTTTAGTTGATCAATAATCCAAAACAATGATGAATGTCATATTGTTTACCATGTTGCTTGGTAAATTGCCATGTATTCAATTTATTAATGACATAGCAATACAAGGTTGGTTTTTGTTATTCCAAATGATAGCTCCATTGCCCAATAATGAAAAAGCTAATGTGGATTGACAATGATCAATGTTGCCAACCCAAGTTGCATCACAATAAACATACATTTGTGCACTTTCATAAACAACGTCATAGCTCCCAATATTGGAATAATGACTTTGGTATATATGCATTCCAAAAGGAGTGCACTTAGTTTATAATGTTTCCATCAATTTCATGACCATGGTAGATGTTCCTATCAAAACACACCTAGCCCCAACTATGGTTTACACCCTTTTAAAAACACATGTAGTTTTTTATGTTTTTATTGAAACCCTAACTATGGCTTATGTTTTTTATTTTAACATGCCTAGCCCTAGCTTTGGTTTACACCCCTTTTGGAATGCACTTAACGTTTTGTGTTCCCATTGAAACCTTAGTTACAATTGACATTATCTTTCAAATGAAATTGGCACCATTTATGGTTTACATTCCTTTTGAAATGCACATGGCCCTAACTAGTTATCCCATAGCAATATTTTCAATGTTTCTTTTAAAAAACAAGCTAAAATCCATTATGTTTTTTAAATAATTAAAAGTTTGTTTCATTGCAATCCAATGAGATTGCTCAAGATTTACCACAATTGGTTCACAACCCTCACTACCTAAGCAATATTAAATCTCACACATATCATTGCACGAGAAAATTACTTCAAACCATATAAGGATCTTAGAAACTTACATATTATATATTTCCTTGCATTTCATCACAAAAGCCCTCTAGTTGTTGCATATATATATATTTCTTTTGAAAGATCATCATTTAAAAATGTAGCTTCAACATCCATTTGATACACCTTAAGATTTTGAATTGTTGCAAATGTCAATAGAACTTCAATTGATTCCATTCATGTAACAAAACAATGTCATGGATATATGCCAACATCATTATCAACATCATCATGGATGAAGTTCATCCACAAACATCCATTTGTAATGGATGAAGTTTGATGTCATGAATGCCAACATCATCATGCATGAAATTCATCCATGAACATTCATTTTCCATTCATAATGGATGAAGTTCATTTGTCACTACCCATTGGGTAAATTTCTCCACATGGATGGAAACCATCCATCATCGACCACTTTTCATCCATGTTAAGATGAAGCCCATTCATTAACTTGAGTTACTTAAAGTTAGTTGGAATCAATTATAGTTAGTTGTCAATTAAAAGGTTCTTAAGGAGGTTCCATGGTAAATGGTCCTTGAGTTAGCTTAATGGATGTTGAGGAAGTTTTTTTCAACTAGTTCACTAACAAGTACAAATAAAAGTAAACCCCTTTCATTTCCTTCAATTTGTTCAACACCAATTTGAGGTATAATCTTGTACATATTTGTTTATTTCGTTTCATGTTTTTATATTCATACTTTATCAAAATAAAATCTTGTTTGAACCTTTTTCCTACACATTTCATGTTCTTGTTTTTGGTTATTGTGTTTCATGTTTGGACTTAGATTTAGGACTACCTTTGCCTTAATTCATGTTTATTTTTATTTTTTTAATTACATTGCATTCATAGTTTTTGTGCTTGTGGCAAAGAGAAAGTTTCATTGAAATCGATATCTTCAACTTGTGAAAACTCCTTCGCCACCAAAACAAACCTTCAACATTAATGTACTTGAATTCAAAGACCCATTTATAGCTTACTGGTTTGTGACCTAGTGAAAAAGAAGTAAGCACCCAAATCTTGTTGTCTTGTAAAAGTTGAAATTCAAATCCATGGCCCTTTCCCATTGTAAGGAATCTTCACTTTCCAAAGCTCTTATAAAATAATGAAAATCATTAACATCGACAAAAAAACTTGGATGAAAAATTTTAATTCTTTCCATCCAACATTGGATTATCTTTCATTTGTTGAGGAACTTTTTCATCCTACTTCTATGGTTCTTGATTTATAATCATGTGTTAAGAAAATTTTTAATCTTTCATTTTTGGCTTTTAATTAAAAACCATTTGTTTTAATCCAAAATTTGAACTTGAAACAATTATTTGCCTATTAAAAATTTTAGACCCATCAAAGATGACATCATGATTAATGATAGCATATTGGCTTACAAAGTTGTACAATCTATATCCTTTTGTCTTTTCATTATAACTAATGAATATGCATTTAACACCTTTGGAAGCCAACTTCACCTTTGTTTTTTTTTTTTTTTTTTTTTTTTTTTTTTTTTTTTTTTTTT
>Ga0116231_10014670_pt1 | contig 10433 bp, 9 predicted proteins | sample S1TSphgellanicum_2_FD_89695 | JGI IMG/M metagenome (GOLD analysis project Ga0116231, IMG submission 89695) | Host-associated microbial communities from peat moss isolated from Minnesota, USA - S1T2_Fd - Sphagnum magellanicum MG | ecosystem: Host-associated > Plants > Peat moss > Unclassified... | reverse complement strand
CTTTGAAGAAATCTCTTCCACACCTCCCACTCACTTAGAAATGGACTTCTACTCTCTTTGCAACCTTGCAAACTAAAAGCCTTCCCTCAAAAGGATTCTCCCTTTCTATGTTATACAAGCTAAACCCTTGACTATTTCTTGTTCTAACACAATGTCCTTTTTCTTGCTTGGTGTGGGCTCATAACCTATTGGAACCAACTTGAAAACAAGTAAGAAATAAAACATTCAAGGTTCATTAAATGGAACAATCATATTAACTAACAAGAAATCACAAAGGTTGTATGTTTCAAATGCTACAATCACAAAACTATGGTTTGCAACTACTAACAAGGTTTGAAGGTTCTACATGCACTCAAAACCATGAAAGGAGAAAATGAAAGACAACTCAAAACCATTCCAATATATATTATCTCCTAACCCTAAAGTAGCCGCCACTTAACCCTAACCTAGCCGTCACCTAACCTAACTGCCACCAAACCCTAACCCTAGCCGCCGCCAAACCCTAACCCTAGCCACCGCTAAACCCTAACCCTAGCCGCCACCAAAACCTAACCCTAGTTGCTGCCAAACCCTAAGTAGCTTCCACTTCCAAACCCTAACCACCACTTTTCAACCTAACCTAACTACTATAAGGATGTGAGTGTTATTCATCCTTTTGATGAATGTTTAACACATTCATCAACATTGGGGAATTAGAAATGAATAGTATTTTTAACAATATTGAAGGTTAATTTCCTCCAAGGACGTGGCTTTCTTGTAATCATAACAGAAGGCTTTGTGTTGAACATGGAACTCTGGAGTGATCAATTACTTGGTATGTTTATCGAAAGACTGAGTCTAATGGAAAAAACATGTTCCCTCTTTGTCAACCATCTTGACCGTAGGATCTCCAATCCCATAAACAATACAAACAACATTCTAATTTGCTTACGCACCATCCACCATGAACCCCTTGAAAATGGGCATACCCAACCCTTTCTTCTCAACAACTACATTAGCTTCCTCCACAAAATGCATTGAGCTTTTGTGTCCTCAGATTACATGTCATAGACCGTAATTGTCATGACTTTATAATAGATCAAGTTGTAACCATGACAAGCCATGGTTATGCATCCTTGAACATGTTTTACGTGATTGAACATCATCCATGCATTTTGCACATCGTCACCCCATTGCATTCTGCAAATCATCACCCCATTGCATTCACTAGACCAAATCAAATCTAGACATAGTTCCATCAATGGACATTTTGAACAAATAAACTTTCTTCCCAACATGTTGACCATGAAAAAATTTATCATGAATATAGTTGTAATGAGACAGTGCCTTCAATTTGAGATATAGTCAAGGGAGTTCAAGTTATCGAAGAGATGCTTAAGTGAAATAATTTGATTACGTATGCCAAGAGAGCACAAAGGAGCGAACTTTAACAATGTTTGATTTAATTTTTCACCTTTGAGGAGTTCCACAAGACCTTTTCCATCCTCATTGAACAAGTGATGAAAAAGAAAAGCCTTACTCATCGACAAAGCAATAGTTGAAGATGTAGTAATTGTGTGCAACAAACTTAATTTGCAACTAGGTTTTTCATATCCTGGAAGGAATCTTTACACATCCTTTCTTATAACTAAATGTGAATGGGTACCCAAGTGGATTGTGGCTCTTGAAATATTTAAAAATTTGTGAACAACATAATACATTCTACAACTTCAAGTTTATAGACAAGTGGGCAAAGAGTTGTAGAACTTACAACTGATGGTACAAATCAGGGATTTCATGAAACAATACCCAAATATTGGTAGCTAAGTCAATTGGCACTCCAACTAACTTCATTGCGTGCAAAAGAATGTTGAAATAGAGGACAAAAAATCATTCCGACAACACAAATGTCCAAGGCATTTGGTCATTCTGAAGTCCAATCAACCAAATTTTGGATGTTACTAGTTTGCAACTTACACCAAACATGACCATCATACTTTCTATCCATACCTTGTAATTGTCAAAAATGTCCCAACAGGTGACACATAGGAAGAAGTTCAAAGAAAATGTCACCATTGAATTTTGTGGGAAGACAATTCACAAACTCAATTGTGATGGCATTATAATCAAGGGATTTTAGTTCAAAAGAAGTGTTCGGGGTTAGAGACATTACCTTTAGCAAATTACAACATTGGTCAAAGGAACTACTTATGGCATCCAAAGGCAAAGGCTACTTTTTGACAGGTCAGGAATTCACGCAAAGAGGGACAACCACATCAAAAAAGGATGGGCCGTTTTTGTTAGAAGAATCACAAAGGTTAATAAACAATGATTCCACCATCAGGATAGAAAACTTCAAGTCTTGGGAAACCAGATTCGGCTCTTCCTTCATCACAACACCTTCCACAATAATGTTTATCACTGATGCAGTTGTGCTTGGTGTTAGAATAGTATTATGAAAATTGTTGAGCATGTGCTTGTCGACAATCTAATACCTTCCATTGGTGATAGTCCAAAACATCCCTTCAAAATTCACATCAAGAATTTGATAAACAGAACTTAAAACAATGTTGTTTTCGACGTAAGAAACATCTTTAGAAACATATAGGGATCCCCACCAAAACACAGACATTGCACAAAGGACATTTTCGGTCACTTGGACAACTCCAAAATTAAAGACCAAGATGATAAGATCTAGCTTTCCTATAGCATGGAAAATAGCCATCAAATTTTTAAAAAAAGGCAAACACTAAGATAAATCTCACAACAATATCATAGTTAAAAGACATAAAACACCATTGCATCAAGAACTCAAATTGAGAAATAGACGAGGAATTGGAACTAGAAAATTCAACAGGAAATATAGAAGGATAGAAACATACTATTAGTAAAATGAATTGACGAGTAACAATAGCGCACAAAAGGTTATCTCATGTCATGAGGAAGAATGCAAAAGGATTACAAAGAATTAAATTAGAAAATGGATACAATTTTCTTCTCACATAAAATCTCATCAATATAGCTAACAATGTAGCAACAACAATAGTATTGGTGACAAAAATAAAACTAAACATTACCCTACACAATGCATTAAAAAATATTGACAATAATCCCAACATTGGACACAGTACGACATTGGAAAGGCATGTAAATGTGCAAGGGAAACAATGAACCTAACAACAATACTAGAACTAGAGTATTGGGGGTGATGGTCATTTAAGGAAATACCTAATTCTAGGAATGTCAAGCAAATATGCCATAAGGTCACTTTAATAAACCCCAAACAATAACATCAGAATACACCATTGTTGTTCAATATGTCTTGGGATACTCCAAATGATTGATTCCTAATTAGATATACATGGCGAAAAGTATCATTGGAACAATAATAAGAACGATCGGGAGAAAATAGAATTATGACATCCCTACCTAAAAAAGCTCAATACAGTGGGGCCAATTAAAGAGCCAAAGAGATGGTGGTGAACGTCATTAACATAAACCAAATGATGGCCATAGTAGACCATTGTCCTAGGAACACCTTCTATTTGAATGTGTAATCCCATTAGTGAAAGCATTGAAATGGTCCCAAGGGGAAAAAAATTCCAAGGGGATTGTAGGGAACATAAAAGAAGCACAAAGAAGGTAGTAGCACAAGGCTTGAATAGAAATAACATAATTTAACATTTATTACAAACTACCGAGCTAGAAAAGAATTCCTGTGGCTTTAAAAACATTAAGAGAATCCCAATCCAAACGATATGATAGTGTACATGAGCACTTCGTTACACCAAAAAAAATTGAATGCTCATGGCCAAATTTTTATATGTCCAATTTTCCCACAAATAAAATAAATATGTTCAAAGTGATAGAATGCAAAAAAAATGAAACTTATGAAAAATCCTATGGTACGAATCATGTCCATTGACAACTTTAATTCTCCCATCATTTGTAAACAATGATGCCATCTAGAAAGTCCCAATTTTTAATAACTCAATGTAAATAAATTTGAACCTAATAAAATACTGGTGGAAGCCTTAGAAAAGTTGTGTCATAATCTATTTATTTTCTATAAAAACTTGTCAAAATTAATGGTATTTTCTTTGGGATTAAATCATTAATGGAACAAAAAGAAATGATAAATTTTTTTCTTATAAAGTAATAACTACATGGACATGTGTGTAGGAAAAAAAAGAATTGATATTGCGACACAAATCATAACCCATCCAAACACAAATTTTAAAATATTATTGGGGTTCAATTATATAGCCTAATTTAAGAAAAGTTAAGAGTATGTGTGCCAAATTTTATAAACATTACAATATTATTAGATTAGCCTTGAAAATAGGTAACATGGCAGAAAATACCGGCAAGAACACTAGTAGGTTTGATAATTGATTTCATGCTAGAAGACCAAAGCATCAATCACTATCAATTTACATTCCAGCAATTGCTTAACTATAAATTAATAAATTAATATGAACATATATAAAAGATGATTAACAATATTTTGTTGAACTTCAAAAAGTAACATAATTAGTTACAAATTGGTTTGTGTGAATAGAAAGGTTGGAACCACAATAACAAACTATTATGGTTTTTTGGAAAACTCCAAATGTTCACAATGCACAGTTATGACAGGTTGTCAAATTTGAGTGTTAACAAGTGCTAGTATAAGTACAAGTTGTTGAAATAAAACTAGATCTAAGTCATACAAAAGTCTGCAAATGCTGAAATAATAACACACAATTGTGGGATTGAAGCTTAAGAGAAGGAGAGGGACATCTTTTATGTGGACGAGTTTAAATCAACATTTGAAAAGAAAGTAGATGGCAAAATCAAGGAAAAGAAACCTTCAATTGTAGCACCAAGAAGTGATAATGTTTTTTCATGAAGAATGAACATTTTCCAAGTTTTTCAAACTTACATGACAATTTCTCAAGGTTGTAAAGATTCATAGATTTATTTGTTTCAAATTTTCAAGTAGAGCCATCTCCAACTCAAACCAACACAATCCAAGGGGCAAGTTACTCTCCCATTTTCATTTTTGATTTCAATTTCAATTTTGACCTTACAAAGACCAAATTGTTTTCTAAACTTTGGAAGAGTTTTCAAATGAATGTTAACGCAATGGCCATTTTACAACAACACATGAAATTTAAAAGCAATCAAATAAGATTATTGTTTAGAGATCTCCAGCGTTTACTAGAACTCTTTGGTGCCATGTAAAGCACCAAAGAGTTCAACGAAGCTATTTGGAATAATATTAATTAGTAGTTTTCTTTAAGAAATCAAGTTTGTATATGTATTTTTCTAAAATGATCCTTTAGAGTAGATTAGATTTAAAACCACTTCTAGATTCTCAAGAAATTTCATGAACCAAAAAAACTTTGGAGGTGCTCAATTAGTGCTGATTGAAAACTTCCAAGATGAACTAAGGAATTTAAACTCACAAAGAAAATGCAATGATTCGAGCTACTGGGTTGTACAAAGTTTTAGAGCTTAAGGGACCTCCTTGTAGTAGGGGAGGGTGTGAAACAACTTTCTGTCCCTCTACTCTCGGTTTTATGAAGTGATTATACTTGAAAGTATATACGCTATCGGTGAAGGAAAAATGCAAGTGTATTTCTAGATGTTAAATTACATTTATAATTGAAACCAATTAACTTGCCTCCTATGCATCATTTATGGTTTAGAATTGATAGATCTATTTTCCAAGCTCAAACACATGAAATCTTAGAATTTTATGTCAAATTGTCATTCATTTAAACCAACCTTTAAGGGTTCAACACCATGTTCAATTTAGCTACATACCACCAGCCACTTAAAATATTATTCCTAACACATATGTTATTCAAATCTAGTTTGCTTTAGCTCATTAGAAAATTAACTACAAGGCGCACCTTCCTACCAAATCCTAAGCTCTGCAATTAAGCCAGTAAGAAGCTATGCCACCAAACCTGAGAGGGTTTTACGAAGGTAGTAAGTTCGACTTGGTTGTAGACCACCAGTCCCTTGAAATATTATTCTTAACACATATATTATTCAAATTTGGTTTGCCTTAGTTCCTTAGAAAACTAATTACAAGTTGCACCTTGTTACTAAATCCTAATCTCTGCATCTCAACCAGTAATAAATTATGATACCAAATTTGAAAGGGTTTTACGAGGGTAATAACTTCAACTTGGCTGCAGACCATTAGTCACTTGAAATATTATTCCTAACACATATGTTATTTAAATCTAGTTTGCCTTAGTTCATTAAAAAACTAATTACAAGGCGCACCTTGCTACCAAATCCTAAGCTCTGCAACTAAACCAGTAAGAAGTTATGTTACCAAATCCGAGAGGGTTTATGAGACTTTTAAGAGATTTCAACCTCCAACATTATTCCTATTCACTTCCATTCTTTCAAAACTATTACAAATGTCCAATCTACACTCCTTCTTCCTACCATCTACCAAAACTAATCATTCATTTCTTCCTCAACAAGGTTGTGGGAATAAGTATTCTCAAGATTTGAATTGAAAATTATCCCGGGGAAAAGAGAACCTCAGTGATTCGAATTTGCCCTTTTAAAGAAAAAAAGAAAGGAAAAAGGTGAAAGAATATCTCAATTCGATGGCCAATGGAAGGTTCCAATGTTTGGTGGCCCTTGGGAGGTTCCATTGCTTGGTGGGCCTTGAAAGGTTCCATGCTTTGTGGCCTTTGGAAGTGTCGCAACCCTAGCCTTGGGCTCGCGACCAAGGCAAAGGGCTTGCAAGGGTGCGGGCCAAGTGGGAGCCTGGGAGTTAAGGCAAAGAAGCCACAAGGGTGCGGGCCAAAAAGAAGCCTAAGAGTCACATCACACACTCCCGAAAGTATAAGAAAATGTGAGGGAGTATGAGGGAGTGAACCCTCACACTCACAAGGCAACTTCCACTTTGGGAAATTGAGTCCTGGTGGACTCCCAAAATTTCATAGAGCAATTTCAGGGGTCAAAACTCAATGGCTTGTGGCATTCTTTATATCATTCGAAAGCTCCTAGAACGTAAATGTCTAAAATGAACTCACATTACTCATTTGGATATCTAAAACACAAGTTATGGCCAAAAGAAGGGTCGGGAGTCAAACTGCCAATTTGACTCCCGATCAGAAAAAGTCAAGAATCGACTCGATTTACTTGGCTGTAAAGGGCGTGCCACATACCATTGGAAAGCTTTCGACAACAGCTACAACTTTGTTGTAAACTACATTGCGATCTGAGGTCTGCTCGCAAAGTTATGGGGATCCAAAGTTGTGGAAGTCCTAACCGGCGCGATTTCAGGACTCTCATTCGAGAGTCCCGAGAAAGAAAAGCCATTAGGATGTAGGCTCTGTGGCCAGCCACAAAGTATACTATAAGGGGGAAGATGGTGGCTTCCCCCAAGTCCGAGCCATGGTGAATCTAGTGTGTCTGTGTTGCCTATGGTTCATCCTAGCACCAAAGGTGCTCCAACTATGCACTAACCACTTTGTGTGGGTTGTGTGCAGGCTCATGTGAGTGAGTGAAGCTTGTCAACTCTTCCTAGTCCCATCTCAAAGCTCCAACACACCCCTCTACCCTTCAAAGTGTTGTGAATTAAGGAGCATACCCCGACTTCTTTTTCTTCCACTATCTTCTATTTGGACTCACATTTGAGTCCTTCAAGGAGTTGAGAGTGTGTTAGGAAGGTTCCATTGCTTGGGTGACCAATGAAAAGAGAAGAAAAAACACCTTTTCCCCTCTCCCCATTTTCCCCCCAATAAATTTTACTTAAACCTTCATTTTTTCCATTAATATTAAGGTTTTACTTTATCGTGGTTTTAGGCTATTACTTACGCATTTCCTTCTTTTTCCTTGATCTATAAATTACAACCCCGCATCTTGATGTAATAAATCTTCCACACATTCATTGTTGATTTGATTTCGATTGAATTTTTTTTTCCTTTCCTTGAAATTATAGCGTTGCGTATGGCGACATCTTACGGCCTCAAGCTGCATAAATGAATGAAGAATCTCCTCCAAAAACATCTTTAGATTTGACATTGACACAACATCCTCATGATGAAGATCTTGAACCTCGAAAGGTGCGTGTTCGTCTTGAAGTTCAACCCCTTCAAGCTAGTAATATCGCATCTCTCTAAACCTTTACACCTTAGTGATCTTGTTGCAAGTCGACCTTACTTCTGGCGATGAACTTGGAAATTATTTATGAAGGTTGTTACGAGACTGAAGACACCTCTATCTTTGCATGGTCTTAAATTCTCGACATTGGTTACGCGGTCCGATTCAGTGACTACCTCTTAATAGCAAGGCGGACTACTTAGTTTGTATCATTTGACGCAACCTAGATTTCTTGTAGTTATAAACTATCATTGAGGCATAGCCTAGGACTCAACATGTAATTGCAGCTCTTTGTTGAGCTTATCCCTACTCTAAATAAATGTTTTATTCATTACAACATTCACGTTGCCATTACCATCCTATCACACTATTTATTTAATTGTTAAATTGTTTTGAATTAATCTTATGTTCATGAGGCTTGAGATCATTCTATTTTTAATGGACCTTTCATTGACACCCCTTCAATTGCTTCATGAATCTCAAACATCCTTGCTACTTACTAAATACTAGAACAAGACCAATGTTTTGTTGAACATCACAAATTTTGGTGTTTGCTTCTACCCCTAACCCTCTAGAGATTTCTCACCCTTAATTACACAATTGAGGTTCTAAAATTATGATTACCGGCTTTTTGTTGAAGAAAAGAACTAATCCAACACCTTTTTCACCAATATCATATTTCAAAAAAGAAAACAACCCCTCCATGCAACCACGCGCATTCATCACCCTTATGAAGTTACTAAAAGTCCCTAATAACCTTGGCACACTCAAATAACCCTAATGCAACTCTTAAATTTTGAGACTATCGCACATGGTTGTGTTAGTATGGCTCACAAAACATGTCAATTTCATTAAGGAAGAAGGTTTCTTTAGGTATGGTTCTTGATAGATCAAATAACCTTAGATTTAAAGCCATAATTGACTGCTCATTAAGCGTAAAAGACTAGCATAGCTCTGAGGTTTTCAGTCGGCACCAACCAAGGGCTTCTAAAATGGAACATGAGGTCTAGTTTCCTTTATTCCAAATCGAGCTTGTGTGTTCTATAGAGTGCACTATAGAGTTCAAGGATCCCTAGCTTTGATTTTGAGATTTCTTCTAAATCAAAGTTTTTTTTCAAATTATCAACTACATTTTAAAAAACACACAAACATCAAGCGGTCAATCTTTGGGTGCTTAGTCGAAACTAATTGTGACGTTGAAGCTTAACATGGATTGAACTCTTAGAAATCCATGGAGCTCTCATGAGTTAATGATATCGAAATCTAGGATATCTCTTGAATGATTTAGGGTTAGGGTTATAAAATTTAACAATTCGGGTTAGTATGAAGATTTAGGTTTTAAGTTGTAAGATTTAGGTTTATAGGTTAACATGATTTAGGGTTTAAGGTACTAGGATTTGGGGATTTAGGTTTCCAAGATTTAGGGTTTTGGAATCCAAGAATTTCAATTTTAAGGTTTCATAATTTAAGGTTTAGAATTCTAGGATTTAAGGTTTTAGGCTTCTAGAATTTAGGGTTCAGGGCACTTCGATATAAGGATTAAGTTCCATTATTTAAGGTTTTGGGGATCTAAAATTTAGGGTTTTGGCACCAAGATTTAGGGTTTTAGGGTTCCACAATTTAGGGTTTTGGATTTCAAGATGTAGGGTTTCATGTTCCAACATTTAGGGTTTTGGATTTCTTTCGACATCTTCTAATGGCTTGCATATAAATTGGTGTATAGGGTTTGGAGATGTCAAATATAAACTCGATGTTGGAAGAGGTATGCATTTCAAGCTTGGTTAACCGTTATTTGTGTAAATGATTTACTTAGGTTGATTTTGATAGCAATTTGTCTCTATAAAAACCAACAAATTAGTTTTGTTAAAATGAATGTTTTATTTCTTGCACAAGGAGGGATTTGCTTTTTGTACAACCAATGATTTGTTTCTTGTAGAACTTGTGGTACGTGTCTTGTATAACCAGCAAACTTTTCCACTTATAGCTTAAGATATAGATCTTGAGATTTCCATTTTGTTATGACACAAAAAATTTACTCACCATCTACGTCAATTTGATGAATAGGAAGCAAACAATGTCGCAACCCCACTTTGGCCAAGTGTGGGGGTGAAGCCTAACACTTGGAAAAGTTGGAGGTTTGGAGTCCTCCGGGACTCCCGAATGTTCAAAGCTCGACAGCAAGGCCCAAAACACCTCGCATTGGGGTGTTATTGGTGTCATTGGAAAGGTCTTGAAACGTAGATATCGAAAATGGCCTCGCATTGGCAATTCGGACATCTGCAGCTCAAGTTATGGGCAAAAGAAGGGCCGGGAGTCAAACTGGCAGTTTGACT
>Ga0116231_10014669_pt1 | contig 10433 bp, 13 predicted proteins | sample S1TSphgellanicum_2_FD_89695 | JGI IMG/M metagenome (GOLD analysis project Ga0116231, IMG submission 89695) | Host-associated microbial communities from peat moss isolated from Minnesota, USA - S1T2_Fd - Sphagnum magellanicum MG | ecosystem: Host-associated > Plants > Peat moss > Unclassified... | reverse complement strand
TGGTGTGACTTTCATATCTATGATCCAGTCTTTAGTGTATGTGACTTCGAATTTCTTTTCTTTGGGGGTGAGGTGCAAGCAAACAGATGAAATCCATTGCAAAGATCTTTTTCGGTATGAAGGACTATAAAGCGTCTCGGTGACTGGTTTCTATCCACTGATAACTTGTTGGTGTTTTGCAGATTGTTACACAACCGGCTACCAATTATCTCTTGCTAGCAAAGGTATGTAATGGAAGGTTGATGGTCGGTGAAAATTCCAGCAGCAGATTGGAAATGTCTTTAGCTTCCTTTATGGAACAGTCCTATTTTTCAACCTGATTTTTATCACTCACTAATTGCTTTCTGACATATCTTGAGTGTTGTGGAATCATGTGAGTACAGCAGGACCTGCGCCAACACAAAGCTCAAGTAAACTGGTCATCTCCCACAATGGTGACAGCGGAGACTTTCCAGGGTGTACAATGCTTGCATATACAGGAGCAATCAACGGCGGTGCTGACTACATTGACTGCCCTGTTCAGATAACGAGTGATGGTGTACCCATCTGTCGAGAATCTGCAAATCTCCTCAAAAGCACCAATGTTGCCACCAACCATGCTTTGTACCAGAACTTTTTAAGTTCATATCCTGGCTTTGACAATGGGACACAGGGGGTTTTCACATTTGATATTCCTTGGGCAGACCTCAGTACCCTCGGAGGTAAAAGATCACAACCCCTTAGCCATAATCCCTTTGATGAAGGTTTTTTTTTAAATAATTTATTTAAATTATTATTATATTATTATATTTAGTTTTCCCCCTTCTTCTGATGACCAGAATCTTGCTAGGAGGAGGAAGAGGAGAATAAAACATGCTCAACTGAATTGTGGCTTGTCTTTTCAGCTACCATTTATAGCCCCTTGGCCCCAGAGATATTACGCAATAATGGAAATGATAATGCTGAGGGCATTTTGACTCTCGCTGAATTTTTACAGTTTGCAAAGATCAATTCACGTGTTGGCATTTATATTGATGTTCAGGTATGTGGGACTGACCCATATCTCTTAAGATGAATTACAGTTGTACCTTGCTATCCTTGATGGGTAGTTCTATAACATGAAGGCATTTTATTATAGAGGTGGAAATATTGTTTTCAAAGTGCAAAAGCTTTGACAATGACCTAGAGCAAAACAACTTCCATCATCTGTAGTTATTTTTTCTGCTACTGTGGATTTGCTCCCTGGAGTGATATTAGACAACGAAGTATTGCTTGCTGTTCAACAAAGAGCTTTTGGGATGCATTTGTGAAATGAAATGCTTCAGGGTAATTATGTTTAGGGTTTAGGGTTTGTGTTTCTTCCTCACAATTTTTTTTTGGTTGTCGGTGTAGAATGCAGTTTACTTACGGACATTTCACTCCCTGGACATTGTGGATGCGGTGATAAATGCTCTTAAAACTGCAAACCTGACAAGTGAGACAGACAAGGTTCTTATTGCGTCAGAAGACAGTTCAGCCTTGGCTGCCTTTCAGCAGGCAATGCCGTATCATCAACTAGTATATCGTGTCCCTTATCTCAACCCCAATGCTGTCACAGTCACACCCCCAGTTCTTCAGGTCTGTGCTGCTGATTCTTCACCTCCATAGTCTCTCTATGATTGGCTAAGATTCAGATTCCAGATTTTCTAGTATACATATGGTGCTAAGCTAAGTCCTCATTAGATGATAACCTATTAGTTCCTTTTTCTTTCACCCTCCAAAGCACTGCACCCTAAACCCTAAATCCTAGACTCTCTGGGTGTGCTACCTGTTGATCAAAGTCACAGAAAAAAATCCAGTCCTTGGAACACACACTCAGAGAGTTATAGCCTCACACTAAATGTGATAATTTTTCATTTTGCAGGAAATCAAAAACTATGCAAGCTTTGTTGCAATTCCACACCAGTTGGTTGATCCCCTTAATGATTTCAGCGGCAGGAATTCAACTTATTTTCTGGCAGCTGCAACACAAGTGGTGAAACAGGCACACGCTCTGAATCTGACAGTTTTGTACTATTGGCAAGAGAATGAATTCCAAGCTTTTGCATTTGATTATCGGTCTGACCCCATCCTGCAAATAAACTCCCTTGTATCGTTCTATAATGTGGATGGCATCATCACTGATTTTCCAGCCACAGTTTATGATTTCCTTCATAGTATGCAATCTAAACCCTAAATCCTAGAACTCAACTTTGTTATAACCACATTCTAAACACATGTGATTCTGACCATGCAAAAATACATTATGATAGTATGGGCTGCAATGTGCTTGAGAACCATTGAGATGTGCTGGTTTCTCTTGTACTATACTAGTAGATTCCTGTAATTGATTAACCTACTCTCCTCAGATGCACAGATTTGTCTTGTACATAGTCTACTGTTTCTAGAACCATACACAGTTGTTTTTATGCATGTTCACATTCTTGAGGTTGGTTGTGTGGACAGAGAATCAATGTTATAAACCAACCTTGTCCATGATGCCTGCAAACTACACAATGCTCACGGTGACGCCAGGAAGTTTTCTGGTACCTGTTGCCGAAGCTCCAGCACCTGCTTTACAAGTTGTGGAACCTCCCGTCTCGTTTGAGGTTCCTGTTCCAGCTCCAAGCCCAGCACCCTCGCCAACAGTTGTGAAGCCAAGTGCTGCCTCAAAACTTTCCCTTACATTCACATCAACCCTTGCCTTTGCTTCATTGCTACTCTGCATACTTCTCTGAAAGGGGCAAAGTTCTGTCTTTCCAATTGTTCTGTCCTTCTGTCCTTCCAATTGTGCGAGCACACAGAGAAGATGGGAGGTATACATACACATATGGATACGTGAACAAAGCTGTTGCAGATGTATGAAGGAAGTAGGTGTAGAGAATTAGATAACGTTTGTTAATCTTCTGTCAGCTTGTAGCAATGTGGGCCTGGTAGATGGAAAACCCGTGTTACTTTGAATTCCCATGGGTTGTGTTCTATTTACAGTATTTACACAACTGTGGAACGGCATTCCTGCAGTGGTTTTGATCTTGCATCATCTACATGATGAGACAGCAGAGGAATTTCATCAATTCAATGTCCTTTGAATGAAGTGCGTTGTGTTGATGGCCTTGCTCTTGGTGCTTGCAAAAGTCATGCTGTTCAAATGGGTGATTGCATGCATCACAAAAGGGATTTTCTCACCTTGAATGGACCCACTGCTGGCGATGCTGTGTGAGTTATTTGCTGCTGCCAAACAGCTGCACAACTGGCAATTGGGATTTTGGTGGCAAATGTTTAGTGACACAGAAGGAAAAGGGATTGTGAAGTATAATAGATTGAAGGGAATAATCAAGTGGATTCATTTTCTGGTGGATCAAGACTGACCACCTGACCTGTCATCAAATGATCAAAAGTCCAGGCACAAAACTGAAAGAGAATCCAGGCAGATGGCGGGGAGTGTGTGCTACCAGACAACAAATTAAGCAGAAGAAGAAAAGCATGGTGCCAGCCAGTATAGTATAATGAAAAAAAAGACTGCCTATCTTAAAAGGGGCTCATCAGTAACAAACTCCTGCTCTTTCCACTCTTTGTTTTCAAAGATATCTGCAGGAGGGTCTGTGGTGACTGTCACCACTGCATTGCCACCAACTTCATTACATAAAGTTTGAGGAAACAGGTTTTTTGTAAGGATGCCAAATTTCTTCCACCACTCTTTGAAGTCCCAAGGATTTGTTGATTTCTGAAATTAGAATCAGTGATGCCAGTAGCCAGCCTGTTTTCCACTGGATTTATGGTCACTCTTTTATCATATCCAGTTCCCTTTATTTAGGCGTTGTGTTACAAGATTGTGGGTAATTAATTAGGTGTTGAGCTCTAAATTAGTACTTAATTAGGTGCTTAATTGTACAACTTGGTTAGTGACAGAGAGTATTAGAATTTGGTACCCATCAGCTTTGTTTTCTGCAGTTTTTTCCTCAGAAGTGAAAAGGATGAGATGTTTAAACAAAGAATACAAAATATTTTCCTGAACATGATGAACTTGTTTGTGTAATCCACACATGTTTCAAAATCAATGTGTCTCTAGTTTTGTGGATATTTTAGTTCCATACTCCCAAACGGTGCCTTGCCTCCCTAGGTTGAGGAGATGTTGTATTTCGAGTATGTATCTCTAATTGGTGTTGTTGATGATGGTGGTGAAAGCCAGGTGTTTGCATTACTATGGAAAGTGTCGTTGATTTGTTTTAAATGGAGCTTGCAATCTTGGATGTGTTGAGTGAATATTCAATGCCTTGTCAAAAAATTCCACTCTAAATTCTACCCAACAAATTTTCACACATTTTTAATTTGTGGAATGTGCAATGTAGTAGGGCTGCTGAAGCTTTTGTCATGACAATTGCACATTAATTATTTATTTCGCAAATGCTAATTCCATTGCATGGAATTCGTCTCTTTTATGTCCAGGTTGGAATATGCAAAGATTTTAGCCCTTTTTTTGTGGGTGGGGAATTTGTTTTGGAGCTTTTTCAAATAGCAATTTTGAGCTTTTTAAACATGCACCACCAAGCTTGGAACAGCCAGACACTCTTGCTCTTCTAAGCAATGAAGATTTATGAACAATGAATGACTTCTTTTCTCAACCACAACACAACCACAATTGTGGTTAACAAAATTCTCACAAAAATTCATTGTAAGAAGAGTCATGATCAGGTGTGGTGGATTTAAGTATTCAATTGTTTGTTACTTGGAATATAAGACAAAAATTATATTTTATTCATACCATCCTGTTTCATCATCCATGCTAAAGACAGACATCTAAAATCTCATCAATATTTTCATGCATCTGTTTTGGAGAAAAAAGGAAAAAAAAAGGAGTTGCAGAAATTGGAGCAGCAAAATCAATACTGAATTTGCAAATATCATGAGCAATCATATCCTTCAAATTTTCAAAGATATGTGTTGATTTCATTGCATCTGGTTTTGGTTTTTTGCTGAAAAGGCTCAAAAAAGAGTTGCAGAAAACGCAGCAGCAAAAATCAAGGCCAGAGTGAACCAGCACCCATGATCACCAGACCATGAAGCATCATGGTAAGTGGTCAAGAAACAGTTTTCTGTTGGGTCCCAGTTCCCTAGCTAACAACCATGGCGGTAAGCTCAGCTACTTTTTTACTACCTACCTACTAACAACAAGTTTCAGAGCGAGAAAAGCTTGAGGAGCTGCTGCTGAGATCTCAAGCATTGACTGCTTGGAAGGGATTGATTCATTCATCACGTGACAGATGAATGGATGCTACAGTATCAGAGAGTCGTGATGACCACATTCAGATGGTCAGTAGGCAGCCTGTAGTTGATTTTCAGTGTGCAGCCATAAATATAGAAGGTTGATTAAAAAAGCTTCAGTTCATATTTGGGTTGACGGACAATTTGGGTTGTTGTCTTTTTTTTTTGACGCTGCTGCACGTTAGCAGTCACGAGAAAAAACATAGGAGGAAGAGGAGTGAAGAGGAATACAGAGATGGGTTGTAAGTAGCTTGAGAATAGCAATCTTGTCCGCAGTCATCTCCATGGATCTCGTGCACTTGTCTAAATATAATGCCTACTTGTGCTGGCCCCCCAGCCACCCAGCTGCAAAATGGGACGTGTTGCACAACTTGCTGCTTGACATTTGCAACATGACCGGCGGGACAAGAAAGTGTTTTGTCCCCATCAGCTTTTGTCAGCTTCTTATTCTTCTTCTTCTTGTGCCGTGTCCTCAATTTCTTCTTCGTCGCTCCAGATGCTTTTGGAAAACATTCCAGTTTTTGGGAAACAAAAAAAAGAGCAAGGGGAATCGGCGAGAAAGTGAGAGAGCAGTTGCAGACGAATGGTACCTAATTGTGAGACTGAGATCATGGGTGGTGATTGTGGGAATGAACTGCTAGATGCGCACAATGTTAGAGTGATAGGAAATGGGTCACAAGTGCTGGTTCTGGGACATGGGTTTGGAAGCGATCAGTCCGTATGGCAGTTCATGTTGCCTTACTTTGTGAACGACTACAAAGTGGTGCTGTTCGACTTGATGGGAGCTGGGAGCACCAAATCCCAGAACTTCAGCTTTGCACGCTATGCTACACTCCACGCTTATGCCGATGACTTGCTCATGATCCTGGATGAGATGGAGATCGAGAGCTGCGTGTTTGTTGGCCACTCCATGTCTGGGATGATTGCTTGCATTGCTTCCATTGAACGTCCTCAAGTCTTCCAGAAGCTTGTTCTCTTGTCTGCATCTCCCAGGTGAATATCTCCTGCAGTCCCTTCATCACATCATGTGCCTGCTACAGTATGGACAAAATCCTCAGCTATTTACCACATCTTTCCATTAGGCTGCTGTGATTACAGATTCAGCTTTCTTCAACTAGCTGTGCTCACGGTCATCGCACAATACTACTGGTCAAGCATTGACCAATTGCAGGAGCTGTGAGTCAAACTGTGAATCACCATGCAGTGACGAATTTGTCCTTGTTTTCATGAAAGCATGTGTTCCCAAAATTCCTAGCATGATTAATTACATACTTTCAATGCACTTGCACCTCTCCAATGGAAAGGACTGTCCTTGCAGTAACAAGAAACAAGGCCCTACGTCAATGGCTTTCCATTAGGCTGCTGCGTTGTGCTGTGATCACAACAGCCTAATGGAAGATCCATTAGGACATCTTTCTTTCCATTAGGCTGTCATGATTACAGATTCTTTCCATTATGTTTTTTCAATTAGCTGCGCTCACTGTCATCTTACAGCACTATTGGTCAAGTATTGACTGACCAATTGCAGTGAGAGCTGTGAGTCAATTGTGACTCGCCGTGCAGGGACATCTGTGTCCTTGTTTTCATGAGAACATGTGTTCCCAGAGTCCCTAGCATGCTTGATTGCATATTTTCACCACACTTGCAGCTCTCCAATGGAAAGGGATTGTCCCTACAGAAACAAGACCCTATGCCAGTGGCTTTCCATTAGGCTGCTGTGATCACAGCAGCACTGTGTATAACTGTGATCACAGCAGCTTAATGAAAAGATGCTATTACTGCTGAACAATTTGTAACCCAGAGCTTTTGAAGATCAAAATCTTCTAGTTCACAATCTAATTTGTGATTCTCTCTCCTCATCATGCCAAAGAGAGATTGATCCACCCATTAGCTTTTTTCCTAACTGATCTTCTTGCATGCAGGTACATAAATGATGAGCACTACTATGGAGGCTTTGAGCAAGAGGAACTGAACCAGCTGTTTGATGCAATGCAATCCAACTTCAGGGCATGGGTAACAGGTTTTGCACCGCTAGCTGTGGGTGCAGACCTCAAGAGCACTGCAGTGAAGGAGTTCACTCGCACCTTCTTCAGCATCAGACCTGACATTGCTCTCTGCATCTCCAAGACTTGCTTCCAGAGTGATCTCCGCAGCATTCTTCCTCAGGTGGTCCCCAAGCAGCTTCTTTTCTGCTGTTTCTCAACTCTGCTGTCATATATTTCTTCAAAAGTATATGTTTTGCATACAAACAACACTAAGTCTAGATAAGTAGCAGCAGCCTTTGCAGCAGCAGCTAACACTAGTTCTCTTCACCTTACTGTGGTTCTGAAGTGCCACGTATTTGTGTGTGCAGGTTAAGGTTCCATGTTATGTGTTGCAAAGCAGCAAAGACTTGGCAGTGCCATTGGTGGTGTCTGACTATCTGTTCCACTCCCTGGGGGGCCCAACAAAAGTGGAGATTCTACAAACAGAGGGACATTTGCCACAGCTCAGCTGTCCTGAGTTGCTCATTCCTGTGCTAAAGCGCGCCATCTTGGACTAGAGTTTAATCAAACCTCCTGGAATGATATGAGTCATGCCCCTTGCAGAAGAAGCTCACAATATACAACAGATTTTGCCAAACAGAAAATTCCTTGCCAAACCATGACTGTAATTCCTTCCTGAACTTGACAAATTACAGCTTGAGTTTTTCATCAACTCTGATGAAAGAGAGTTGATGCAAAGTTTTACATTGTGCAAACTTAGTGCTATCCATAGAACTAAATCGTAAATTTATTATCTCTAGAAGCAAATTCCACATGCTCTTCAAATACCTTCATCATCTAATAGATTTACCATTTTTGTAAAATTCATCATTAAGGTTGAATTCAAGAAAATAACAAATAGAAGAAGCAATTTCTACATCATCCAAAGAATGCATCACATTCTCATGAAATAATCTTTGAGCAATTGGAAGCTCAAGTGAAGGGCTTCTTACATGATGATATTTCATGAAATGCTAGAGTCCAGGATCACAAGAATGATGCACACAATAAATATCATAATAAGAAACAACACACATGATAGAAGCTTATAGTTGAGTGAAAAATGAATACCGATGGATAGGAAAAGCACATTATTAAAACAAATAAAGAAAAAAAACTCTAAAAGATAAAAAGAGGTCACACATGTGGTGAGAACTTCTTTTCAAAATTGTTTATACTAGGTAAGGGATTCCCCTCCAGGATGCGTAGGTTTTCGCCCTTGTTCACTTGGGCTCCACCCTCATTCATAGAGGCTCAAACCTATGAAACCCCTCAAGGGATCCATTACCCTACACATAAAGTCTAGCAAACAGTCTATAAAGTCTAAACCCTAAATAAACCTCTCCCCAGAGCCAATTATGCCGGATAATGGGTTATTTGATCTAACCCAGATTATGTTCTTAACCATAATGTGGTAAAATCTTGTCGCCCCCGCCCCTCAAATGCCAATTCTACCAAATAATGGGCCATTGGTCAAACCCCAATCATAGCCACCCACTATAAAGCTCCTAATGATGTGACAGAATCTTTCCCCAGTGCCGATTATGTTAGACTAAATGTGCCATTGTTCAGACCCAGATCAGGGCAAACTCACCACTCAGCCAGGCCCCTTCAAATGACCTAAAATCTTTGTGTCAAGGACATTCAGCTACCATAGTACCTTGGCAACTTTAACACAACTTATGTTATTTGTAGAAATATTGAAAATTCTCAAAAAATGCATTTTTCAAAGAACAATTTTTTGTGAAGGAAAATTAATTTGGAATATTCAAATTTTCAACATGGAACCTTGAAAAAAAATTAATTATTTCATAAACACGTGAGAGAAATGCCCTTCTACTATGGTACTCTAGTGGCTAAGGGTAAGGCTATGTAGGCAAGCGGTTGAGAGTTCAATTTCCAATTGAAACCCTTCTCCTCATGCCAAGTGAGGACAAGTAAGCTTACCCTGGTTTAACCTTTAGAGGGTTGTCGCCAGAGTTGTCAAATAAAAAATTTAATAATTTAAAAAAAAAAATTAAACCATTGTTTCAGTCCGGCCCCTGTGCTTTGGCCAGACCAGTAGCTTTTTTTGAAGAATATGTTTTGTAGCCAAAGTGGCGACCGACCATCTATAGGAAGATGTAGAAAAAGTGGCAATCATCCTCTGGAAGATTTAGCCAAATTTGTCTATAAATCACCATTCCATATCTTTGGCTACACACTCAAAACCAAATGTAGAAAATTTGGCGATTTTTACTAATTTTTTCTCCTGACTTCTGGTGGTTGAAAACCTCCAAAATCAATTCATTTTCGAATTTTCAATTTTGCCTTTTGACGAAATTCCGCCAATAAGAAAAAGGCTAGCCAGGACACCTAGGTTTGTCAGGGCCCCTAGGGTTTGCCAGGACCACTAGGGTTTTAGTCAGGGACCCCCTAGGGTTTAATGAGCTCTTAGAGATTCGTTGCACAAGAGTAGAGAGAGAGAGAGAAGAAGAAGAAGAAGGAGAATATACTGTAGCACTCATGGCATGGAAAGCCCACAGGTGATAAGAGAGGACGATCCAATTCGGGTGCGGGGGGAATTGGAAGCAGCACATGGTCTTCTGCTCCGATGTTTGTGGCGTCTCCTCATTACCGCTGATGGTGATGATGATGCACACAACCCACACATAGCCCAACAACTTGACCCCATCACCCAGTTGCCTATTTTTGTGAACTTCTTTGCTGTTGTTGGTTGTTGTTGTGGATCTGATTTCTTTCTTTGGGTCTGCTTGAAACTTGGGCTTTCGTGGATCAAGAGTAGTAGTAGTAGTTGTTGTTGTTGTTGTCATTGGAAGTAGTTTGGTGATTTTGGGTAGTGCCCTATTTTCTTTCCTTACGCTACTTACTGTTAGCCTCTATGTCTGTGTGAGGTGGAAAGTGGGGGGGGGAGGTGGGGTTGCTCCGTTTTTTCCTCTTTCTTTCTTGGGAGGAGTAGTGAGTGATTTGCAAGTTTGTTCTTCTTTTGGAGCTCTGTTTTGATTGATGATCAGGAGTGGGTGATTTGCAAGTTTGTTGCTCTTTTGGAGCTGTGTTTTGATTGATGATCAGTAGTGGGCGATTTGCAAATTTGTTGCCTCTTTTGGAACTCTATTTTGATTGATGATCGGTAGTGGGTGATTTGCAAGT
>Ga0116231_10014668_pt1 | contig 10434 bp, 7 predicted proteins | sample S1TSphgellanicum_2_FD_89695 | JGI IMG/M metagenome (GOLD analysis project Ga0116231, IMG submission 89695) | Host-associated microbial communities from peat moss isolated from Minnesota, USA - S1T2_Fd - Sphagnum magellanicum MG | ecosystem: Host-associated > Plants > Peat moss > Unclassified... | reverse complement strand
CCAGCGATGCGCGACGCAGAAATGGAGGATGCCGCCCGCGGCCTCGAAACTGACGATGCAGTCCAGCACCTCCTCGGCGGCGAGGCCGCGCAGCGCCCCGAGCTCGGCGCCGGTGAAACGGCGCGGCGAGACGAGCACGCCCGAGCGTGCGGCGAAGGCGGTGAGCGTGGCGGGCTGGCCGGCGGGGAGGAAGCGGATCTCGGATACGGGCATTTTAAGGCAAGTAAGAGGCGCTTTTTTGAAAAAAAGCGCGCAAAAAACTTTTGCGTCTTCTGGAGCCGGGATTTTGCAACGCCCGTGGCCCCGAGGATAAAAGTTTTTGCGCCGCTTTTTTCAAAAAGCGGCTGCTTTCTTAAATCTCGATCACACCCGGCCGGTAGGCCAGCACGGCCTGCGGGTCCATCGTGACGTAGCCGCGCGGCGCGGAGACGACGCGCATACCCTCCTCTACCGAATCATGCCGGAAATGGGTGTGGCCGTGGATCCAGGCGGCGGGCTGGTGCGGGGCGAATTCGACCAGGAGATCGGAGCCATAGGCGGGGCCGATGGCGCCAATGCGATTGCCGAGGAAGGACCGGCTGGGGGCGTGATGCGTGACAATGACGTTGCGGGCGGCGGGGTCTGCCTTGTGCAGCCGGGCCAGGGTTTTGTGCAGCCAGAGGCGGGAATCCCGGTGGCGGGCGCGGGCATCCACCGGGGTAAAGAGCTTTTCCTGGTCGTGGATATAGGCGTGGTCGTTCATCGTGGCGGCGGCGGCGCGCATGGCGGCGGCGGCGTCGCCGTCCAGCTCGTAATCGGTCCAGAGCGTGCAGCCCAGCACATTCAGGCGCTGACCGCGGATATCGAAGCTGGCGACCGCGTTTTCCAGAACTTGTACGGCGCCCTGGCTGTGGGTGGCGGCGGCGGCGAAACGTGGCAGCAATTGGTCCATATATTGGTGATAAAATTCATGATTGCCGGGGACATAGACAACCTGCGCGCCGAGATAGGCGGCGAGCTGCTCGCCATAGACCACGCCGCGCAGGCCGGTATGGATGTCTCCGGCCAGGACCACGAGGTCGATGGCGCCGAGGCCGTCCAGCAGCGGGCCGCGGGCGGGGTGCTTGGGCAGCGCCTGGTGGCGGGCGAGGAAGCCGGGCCAGCCCGGCAGGCTGAGCCGCCAGCGCTCCAGCTCCAGATGCAGATCGCTCATATAGAGGATGCGGATCATTTGAAGCTGCGGGCCAGCATGAACAGGAAGGCGGCCGCGAAGATAATGGTGGCGGCCTGCCAGGCCTGCAATTGGTTGAAAGGCAGCCGGCGCGGGGGCTTTGGGCTGGCCTCGCCACCGCTGACGAGGCCGTTTTGCAGGGCGGCGGCGAGTGCCGCGGCGTCGGCAAAACGGGCGGCTGGTTTCGGCTCCAAAGACCGGGCCAGGCATTCACCAAGCCAGGCCGGCAGATCCGGCCGCAGGCGCGCCAGCGGCGTGCTCTCGCGCTGGCCGAACGGGTAGGCGCCGCCGGAAAACATCCGGTAGATCGTTACGCCCAGCGCATAAACCTCTGAGCGCGGATTGGCGGGAGCACCCTGGAGGAGCTCGGGCGCCATGTAGCGCAACGTGCCGCCGGGTTTGACCGCCTCGTCCAAATCGATGCCCGGCAAATAGGCGAGGCCGAGATCGAGCAGGCGGATTTCGTTATGCGGCAACAGCATGATGTTTTCAGGCTTGATGTCCCGGTGCACGATCTGGATGGCGGCCAAATGCTGCACGGCCTCGCAGAGCTTGATGGCGTAGCCGATGCCCTCCGGCAGGCTCATGGCCGGGCCGCGATGCAGCCGGGCCTCCAGCGTTTCGCCCTTATAGAGCGGCATGACGAGATAGAGGCTGGAGCGGCGCTCTTCCGGGATGTCCAGATAGCGCGCGACCGTGGCGCCGCTCACCGCCGTGCCGATCCAGGCCTCGCGCATGAAGCCGGCGGCGAAAACCTCGTCCTGCAGCATCGTCGGGAGCGGGATTTTGAGCGCGACTTCGCGTTTCTCGATGGAATCATAAGCGGCTTTGAGGATGGTGTAGCGGCCGCGATAGAGCGTTTTGCCGATCACGAAGCCATCCCACACCGCACCTTCGCGCGGCGGCGGGCGGAGCGGAAGCTTGGTGAGGTCCGGGCCCTGGGCGGCGCTCTGCGGCGCGGGAGCGGCCAAAATGTCCAGCAGCATGATGGATTTATCGTCGCTGCCGGCCTCCAACAGGGCGGCGAGGAGAGCCTGCGCGGCGGCCTCGGGTGCTGCCTCCGGCAGCTCGGCAAGCCGGGCTGCGAGGATGGTATAGACACGCTCGTGATTTAGACTCTCGATGCCGCTGACCAGCAGGAAGCGGTCGCCGGCGGCGGTTTCATCCTCGACATAGTCAACCGATAATTCGAGATCGAGACCGATGGCGCGGGTGGGGGCCTTGCGGCCATCGGCCATGACGCGGGTGTGGTCGCGCATCAAAGGGGCAAGAATTTTGTTGCGGTAACGGTAGATATGGCCGGCACCCACCTGTGCGAGGCCAAGCTGATGGTTGTGAAACATCAGCGTGGTGAGCGAGACCGGGGCAAGATGGTGGGCGATATCGGTCCGCACCTGGCCGAACAGCCAGCGATTGACCGAGGAGAGCGCCAGCGCCGCGGCGCGCCGGCTGGAGAGCGTGCGCTTGGCGCCAAAATAACCCTCCGCCAAGGAATGCACGACGAGCTGGGCGGAATCGCGCGCGCCGGCTTCATGGTCAGGCGCGTCAGGATGGGCGCGGGCCATGACCGCGATGATGCCCCGCTCGGCATGGCCGAATGCGTCCCCCGCATAGACGGCGTAGAAATTGCGCGATTGCAAAGCCGGCAGATCGGCCGCGAAGCCCGCGGCAATGCGCCAGCCACCGCTATTGACGTCGCCGGCCACCATGCTCATGGCGCTAGCCTGTGCTGAGGGATGGGGGATTGTCAACGCAACGTTTGGTATGGCAACGCACGCGCTCGTTTTTTAAAAAAAGCAGCAAAAAACTTTTATTCAAATTGGGCTTTGGCCGTAAAACCAACTGCGCCGCAAAAGAATCAAAAGTTTTTTTGCTGCTTTTTTTTCAAAAAAACCAGCGCTCCCTCACTCTGCCGCGCTGGCCGCTGATTCCATGTCGTGCTGGATGCCCGTGATGACCTGCGGGGCGCGGGCTTTGACGACCACGTACCAGGCGAAGCCGAGCAGCATATAGCCGAGGAAGCCGTAAGGGAAATAATTGTAGGGTGCTGCGGGCACCGGGTACACGCTGCCGACCAGCGAGAGCAGCATGAAGACGGCGCCGAGCGCGCCGATGACGATGGTGCCCGGGGTAAGCTCCTGCGTGCGCTTGAGCAGCACCGGGGCGGCGATTGAGCACATGAAATAGACGGTGATGAAGCCGAACGAGGCGAGCGTGCCGTACCAGCCGAAGGTGTTGGTCTCGGACTGGCCGGCGAAGGCGGCGCAGACCAGAAAGTTCAGAATTGCGCCGAAGGTGATGGCGATGAAGGGAGTTTTGCGCTTGTCGTGCACGAAGCCCATGGAGCTGTGCACGAACTGGTAGCGGCCGAGCGAGAACAGCATGCGGCTGAACGCGTTGAGCGAAGCCAGCGCGCAGGCAAAGGAGCTGATGGTGGCGCCGAAATAGACCGGTGCGGTCATCCATTTGCCGATGGCGTTGGTGATGTCCTCCAGCGGGGCGGAGCTGTTGCCGAGATTGGTGCTGTTATCGCCAAAGCCCTGGGTGACGACATAGGTGGTGACGGTGAAGAAAATGCCCGAGGAAATCGCCGTCCAGATAATCGCTTTCGGGATCACGGTTTTGGGATTCTTGGTTTCCTTGCCGAGCGATGCGGCGCTCTCAAACCCCACGAAGGAGAAGATCGCGAACACGATGGCCTGCGCGGTGCTGCCGAAGCTGGCACCTTTGAGTGTGATCTGCGCAACATCCGGTTTGAAGTCAAAATGAGACAGCGTGACGACGACGACACCCAGAATGATGGCGACGGAGATCGCCTCCAAAGTCAGGCCGATGCGCGATGATATCCGGATGTCGCGGGTCGCGAACAGCCAGATCAGGACCGAAATGATCCCGTAGATCAGCGGATTGGGCAGGCTGAGCGTGATGCCGACCGAGGCGAGCATGGTTTTTGCGAAGATCGAGGTCGCGATCGTCAGCGCCATGGCGGTGAAAATATAGGCCGCGAGCATCGCCCAGCCCGCCAGCATGCCATAGGACGGCCCGAGGCTGCGCGACACATAGATGAAGAAAGAGCCGGCGGCCGGGATGCGGCCGGCGAGCTTGCCGATATTGAGTGCTACGATCACCAGCGCGATGGTGGCCAGCAGATAGACCAGCCAGGAGGCGCAGCCCGCCATGCCGGCGACGACGGCAACCGCAAGGGCGGGTGTGAGCGTGGGCGACACGTTGGCGACCGATTGTCCCAAAGCCTCAAAAAACGACAGACTATCCTTGCGCAGCTCCGACATACAAACCCCCGCTCCAATGACGAACATGGCCGGTTGACAGGCAAGTCCCTGAATTTATGGGCGCAGAGATATTCTCGGCACTCATAATTATTTCTTTATAGGCATTTCTTTATGCTTTCTTTATGCGTTCTTTATTTGCCTTACAAGAAGAATTTTTGGCTGTCAGGAAAATATTTAGGATGAGTCATCTTCAAGGGCGGTTGGTATTAAGCGCGTCAACCTCAAACGATCAGGCTCCAAGGCTGGCGTTCTATGGTCCACGCGACGCGCCGGGAACCCACAGCACGTCGCCGGCGCCCTTGCCGTTGACGTAGCGGGACATCACAAACAACAAATCCGATAGCCGGTTGAGATAGGCCAGAACCAGCCGGTTCACCTTCTCATCGGGTGCCGAGAGCAGGGTAACGACCAAACGTTCCGCCCGGCGGACCACGCAGCGCGCCTGGTGCAGAAACGCCGCCGCCGGCGTGCCGCCGGGCAACACGAAGGAGGAGAGCGGCGCCAGCTCCTCGTTCATCCGGTCGATCTGCGCCTCCAGCCAGTCAACCTGGGCCTGGGTGACGCGCAGAGGCGGGTATTCCGGCGCATCCTCGATCGGCACGCAGAGATCGGCGCCGATATCGAATAAATCGTTCTGGATGCGCGCCAGCACGGCGTCATCCGCCCCCTCCAGATGCAGACGCACAATGCCGAGCACCGCGTTCGCCTCATCCACGTCGCCATAGGCCGAAACACGGGCCGAGGATTTGGCGACACGCTCGCCATTGCCGAGAGAGGTTTGCCCATGATCGCCGCCGCGGGTGTAGATTTTATCGAGTTTTACCATGGGCGGCATAGAGGCATGGGGAGGAAGGGTAAGCAAGCGGTCGCTTTTTTAAAATAAAGCGACGCCAAAAAACGTTTGATTCCTCTGGGCTTCAGCCGCGCCACCACCACAGCCCCAGCGTAAATAAAAATTTTTGGCGTCGCTTTTTTTTAAAAAGCGACCTCTTGCTTGCCTTCAGGTAAAATATTTCATGGTGAGGTTGATCAATGTCCTCACTTTCGCGGTGTAGGGCGGGAACAGCATCGGGATCACGCTCATCTTATCGCGCAGCACCGCGCGTTCATGCGAGAAGGCGCGGAAGCCGAAGACGCCGTGCGAGGAGCCGACGCCGGAGTTGTTCACGCCACCGAAGGGCAGGTTGTTGTGCGAGAAATGCAGCATGGACATGTTGACGCAGGCGCCGCCTGAGGAGGTTTCGGCCAGGATGCGATCGATCTGGCGTTGCGATTTTGAATAGACGTACAGCGCCAGCGGCTTGGGATTGTCGTTGATATGGGCTAGGACTTTGGTGATATCCGCGTAGGGGATGATGGGCAGGAGCGGCCCGAAAATTTCCTCCTGCATGATCGCGGAATTTGTATCGATATCGGTGAGCAAGGTGGGGGCGAGGAATTTGCCGGCTTCATCACCCGCGCCGCCGGTGACCAGCTTGGCGCCGTGGGCGGTCGCGTCGTCCAGCAGCCGGTGGATGCGCGCGAAATGGCGGGTGTTGATGATGCGGCAATAATCCGGGCTGGATTTGGCGTCTGGCCCGAACATATGGGTGATCGCGGCTTTGCAGTCGGCGAGGAATTCGGGCAGGATTTTCTCCTGCACGAAGAGATAATCCGGCGCGATGCAGGTTTGGCCGCAATTGATAAATTTACCCCACATGACAGAGGCGGCGGCTTTTTTGATATCCGCGGTCTCGTCCACGATCACCGGGCTTTTGCCGCCCAGCTCCAGCGTGACGGAGGTGAGGTGCTTGGCCGCGGCCGCCATGACGATTTTGCCGATGGCCGGACTGCCGGTGAAGAAAATATGGTCGAAGGGCAGTTCCAGCAGGGCGGTGGAGACATCCGCTCCCCCCTCGAAATACGCGACCTCGGAGGGCGCAAAGGTTTCGGCGATGATGCGCGCCATCACCGCGGCGCAGGCGGGGGCAACCTCGGAGGGTTTGATGATGGCGGTGTTGCCGGCCGCGATGGCGCAGACCAGCGGGCCCAAAGTGAGGTTGATGGGATAGTTCCAGGGCGAGATGATCAGGCAGACGCCCTTGGGCTCGTAGCGGATGCGGGCCTGGGTGCCGAGCATCGCCATGGTGGGCGCCACCGCGCGGGTGCGCATCCAGGATTTGAGATGGCGGGCGGTGTGCCGGATTTCGCTGATCACCGGCATGATTTCCGAGAGGTCGGCCTCGGCCTCGGGCTTATGCAGATCGGCTTTCAGCGCGTCGTAGAGGTCTTGTTTATGGAACAGCACGGCGGCTTCGAGTTTTTTGAGTTTGGCGATGCGCTCGGCCGCGGTGGAGTTGCGCAGGCGCAGTGAGGTGGCGCGCTGGGTCTCAAACACCTCGTATAGGCCAGGCGGCGCGATGCGGGTTGTGACGTTCATGGCGGTTTCCTGTTTTTTGGCTTTTACGTTTGCGTAACAGGGGGGCCGATTAGCGTCGAAGTCAAGCGGTTTTGCGGGCGCCCCTGAAGCTGGGCGCCGGGTTGGCGGCGGCGAGCGCGTCCCAGTGCCGGAGGATGAGGCCGATTTTGGCGAAGACCAGCACGAGATCAGCGTATTCGCGGGCGAGCCGGGCGGCGCGGGCAAGGCCGCGATGGGCCGGTTCGCCGGAGAGCAGGCGGGCGCCGGCGGAGACGCGCAGCGCGCCCTGCAATGCGGCGCTGGCGGCCTGCGGCAGTGGCACGGGCTGGCCGATATGGCAGATGCGGGCGGCGATATGCGGCGATTCCGGGATCACGCCGGAGAGATCGGTATTGAGCCAAAGATAGACCGAACGGGCCTCCGCCGGGGTAAGGCAGCGCTCCGGCGCGTGCGGGGCGCGCAGCGAGAAGGTAAAGATACTTTGCAGGCGCTCCCAAGGCTCGGCGGCCGCGCGGTCGATCGGCGGGGCCGGGAGCAAGGTGAGTGCGGGGTTGGCGGCGATGGCCGCGCGCACCGCGCCGGCGAAGCCCGTGAGGATCTCGGCTTTGCGCGCGGCGGGGATGCGGGCGACGGCGCGCATCTCCGCCAGCGCGGCGTGCCAGCGCAGCGCCAGACCGTAATTGCCGGCGGGGGGCAGCGCGCGCGCGGCGGGGCAGCTTGGCGGAAAATCGTCACGGCCGAAATAGGCCGCCAGCCCCGCCGGCAGGCCGGCTTGGCGCAGCCGGGCGGCGATGGCGGGCGGCAATATCGCCGCACCGGCAAAAGGCGGGCCGGTGAAGAATTTGGAGCCGGTGATCAGCACGATGGCGTCCAGCGCCAGATAGGCGCGCAGCGCGGCAGGCGAGAGCCGCGCCTGGCAGGCATCGACCACAATGTCCAAATCGGTATTGCCATGGCGCGCGCGCAGGCGGGCGAGGCAGGCGGCGCTGGGCGCCAGCAGGCCGGTTTTGGAGAGGTCCAGCACGTGCAGGCTGACGCGCGCGCCGGCGGCGAGGCCGGCCGCGACGGCGGCCTCGATGTCTGATTCCACCGCGTCGGCCGGGCGGATGGCGCCATCCGCATCGCGCAGTTTGATGTTCACGAGGCTGGTATCCGGCCGGAAACCTTCGATCGGCGCTTGAAACGTCACGTCAACGCCGCAGGCGGTGTCCACAGCGAAATGCAGGCCCTGGGCGGCCATCGGCACGCCGCGGCCGGTCTCCTCGGGCGCGATCAGGATGTTGCGGATCGGCCGGTCAGCCCCGGCGAGATGGGTGAGGGCGAGCGCCAGCAGCTCGGTATCGGTGCCGGAGGCGGCGAGCGCGATTTGCGCGCCGGCGCCGAGGCCGAAATGGGCGGCGATGCCGCGCCGCGCGGCGTTGAGGCAGGCACGGGTCGCGCTCCGGCGCGCCGCACCGCGCAGCAAAGCCAGCGTGTGGATGAGGCGCGCGCGATCCGCCGCCACATAGCCGCGGGCAGAGGCGGATGAGGCGGTGGAGGAGGCGAAGGTGATGGCCCAGGGGCGCGGGCGGTGGCTGCAGCCATAGCCGTTCAAGGCGGTAACCGGGTCACGCGCCAGCCGGATGTCCCCGCCCGTCTCCATCAGCGCGTCAGCCGTGCCGAGCACCGGCCAGAGTGCGCGGATGCGGGCAAGCTCGGCCGCATCCGCCGCGAAATGCCGGGCAATTTGCGCGGCTGGCGGCGCCACCTCGGCGGCCATCAGCGGCACCCAGGCCGGCAGATCGGCCCGGCTGCCATCCTCAGCCCGGGCGAATTGCGCGGCGGCGCGGGCGGCGGCAAGCCGGGCGAGGCCCGGCGCCACGCCGCTTGCCTGCAGCCAGGAGGCTTCCAGCTCCAGCCGCAGCAGGCAGGCGGCAAAAGCCGGGCCGCGCCCGCTGGTGGCCGGCTGGGTGGCCGGCAAGGCCGCAAAAACCGCGAACTCCGGCGCCAAACGCAGGGCTGATGTCAGCAGTTGCGTCTCAATTTCCAGCAAACTGGCGGACATCATTTCGTCTCCGGCGCAAAATCTAGAATAGAATTTTATTTAGTCGCTCTGGTGGGGATTTTCTACTCCCAGCCGCAGCCCGCCTTAAATGATGCCCAGAACTGCACGCATTGCATTTGCTGGTGCGCGCGGCGCGTGCGATGGCTCCGCCGTCAGCCGAAGGCTGATGCGCAACACGGCGCGCCATACAAACAAAAATAGAGGAACGCCTTGGTCACACGGGCGTCTGCGAACATGAAAAAAATTGAAGCCATTATCAAACCGTTCAAACTGGACGAGGTAAAGGATGCCTTGCAGGAGGTTGGCCTGCAGGGGATCACAGTCGTCGAGGCCAAGGGGTTCGGCCGGCAAAAGGGCCATACCGAGCAGCATCGCGGCCCGGAATACGTGGTGGATTTCCTCCCCAAAGTGAAAATCGAGGTGATCTGCGATGACGCCATCGTCGATCGCGCGGTGGAGGCGATCTGCACGGCGGCGCGCACCGGGCGCATCGGCGACGGCAAAATCTTTATCTCCGCGGTCGAGGAAGCGATCCGCATCCGCACCGGCGAGAAGGGCGAGGTGGCGATCTAAACCTGGCGGCAGGCAGGCGGGGACGGTTTCTATCCGGGAATCGCCCCCGCCGCCGGCCTGACGGTCCGCGCGGGGCGGATTTGCGCGCCTTGCCAGTTAACATTTGAGGACAAGCGCTTTAATCACGCTCCGAGAGTATCAAGGAGCTTTATTTTGGCGACGATGTATACCGAGACGGTGCAGACCGTCCGGCACTGGACGGACACGCTTTTCAGCTTCACGGCGACGCGCAACCCGGGTTTCCGCTTCATCAGCGGGCAGTTCACCATGATCGGGCTGGAGATCAACGGGCGGCCCTTGCTGCGGGCCTATTCCATGTGCAACGCCAACCACGAGGAACAGCTCGAATTTTTCTCGATCAAGGTGCCGGACGGGCCGCTCACCTCAAAACTGCAATTGCTGAGCCCGGGCGACACGCTGCTGGTCGGCGGCAAGCCAACCGGCACGCTGATCCAGGATAATCTGCACCCGGGCAAGACATTGTATATGCTCGGAACCGGGACCGGGCTGGCGCCGTTTGTCAGCATCATCAAGGACCCGGATACCTATGAGCGCTATGAGCATGTGGTGCTGGTGCATGGCTGCCGGGAAATCGCGGAGCTGGGCTATGGCGAGCTGATCGTGAACCAATTGCGCGCGGATGAATTTTTCGGCGAGCTGGTGGCGGAGAAATTGCTCTACTACCCGACCGTGACGCGCGAGGCGTTCCGCAATACCGGGCGGATCACCACGCTGCTGCAGACCGGCAAGCTGGAAGCCGATCTCGGCCTGCCGGCGCTGAACGCGCAGACCGACCGGGTGATGCTGTGCGGCAGCCCGGCGATGCTGGCGGATTTGCACACGATGCTGCGGGACCGCGGCTTCGATGAAGGCAACCATTCGGAGCCAGGGCATTTCGTGATCGAAAAGGCGTTTGTGG
>Ga0116231_10014667_pt1 | contig 10434 bp, 10 predicted proteins | sample S1TSphgellanicum_2_FD_89695 | JGI IMG/M metagenome (GOLD analysis project Ga0116231, IMG submission 89695) | Host-associated microbial communities from peat moss isolated from Minnesota, USA - S1T2_Fd - Sphagnum magellanicum MG | ecosystem: Host-associated > Plants > Peat moss > Unclassified... | reverse complement strand
TTACGCGGGCAGGTGCATGTCGGCGTGGCGCAAGGCTTCGGGCAAGCGGTACTGGAGCACACGGCCTACGACAAAGCGTCGGGGCAGCTTCTCGCCGGCAGTTTCATGGATTACGCAATGCCGCGTGCCTATGACCTGCCGGATATTGAGGTTGATCTGATTGAGGTGCCCTGTCTGAGCAACCCGCTTGGCGTCAAAGGCGCGGGTGAGGCAGGGGCGGTGGGCAGCCCGCCGGCGGTGATGAACGCCATTATCGATGCGCTGGCGACGGAGGGCGTTACGAAGATCGACATGCCCGCCACGCCGGAACGCGTCTGGCAGGCATTATCTTTGGCCAAGGCCGCGTAACACCTTAAACATCGGGAGAGGCCGGGGAATCCCCGGCCATGATGTCGGGAAAGCTCTCAGAACATATCCAGGTCGTCGCCGACCTCTTCGCGCACCACCCCCGTCAGCCGGTCAACGAGTTCCCCCAACGTGAGTTCCGCCATCAACGGTGCGAGGTCGAGTGTCCACGAAGAGTCCGAGTACTTTGCTGTGGTCGCAAACAACTTCGCGAAGGCAGCAAGGTATTGCGTCAGCTTATCGATCGCTTGAAGGTTAGTGATCACCTCTACGCTGGTGGATTGGGCAACCACCATTGCGGCCAGTGAGTGCAGCCGGTCGGCGGTTCCTGCAAGCTCGTTGCATTCTTCGGAAACACGGTCGAGCAATTCGGAAATCGGCACCAAAGGCGGTGCCAGTTCGGCTGTTTGGGTTTGCATCGCATCCTCTAAGATTAGAATAGTTCGAGATCGCCTTCGTCTTCGTCGACCGGTGCCGGGCGAGACATCGCCATGAGTTCCATATCGAAAATCTCAGCCGCTTCATCTGGCAGTAGCACGGTTTTAGGTTTGCCAATCGTTGGGCGGAACTCCAACCAAATCGGCTGCTTCGGGCGGAGCAAACCGGAGGCCTGAGTCATGCCTTCGGCATCGACAAAAGTCTCAGCAAATTTCGCGTTTTGTTCGCCGTAATTGATCCCATCGCGTTCCAACGTGGCACCGCCGAACAGCCGCACCACAAGCCTCTCGCGCCGCCCGCCAATGCGCAGTAAAGAGTTGACCAGCAACTCCATGCGTTGCACTCCGAAACGACAGGCCGCGTCATCATCGGCCGTGCCTGGCAGCAGAAAATAGGTCATGCCACCCACTCCAGCGAACGGGTCATACATGCAAGCCGTGAGGCCAAAACCTACTTTTGCAACCATCGTAATGGCGCCATCGTCGCAGACCTGGTAATACCCCGTCCGAATGGTCAGGGCATTCTCCGGCTCTTTCACAGCCAGGCTCATATCGCCTCCTTCGCCAATTAGACGGCCTCATGGCAAATTATGACAGGCAAATCCTTGACGGCGGGTTGTCATATATCACGCGGCATGACTTCCAGCGTGGCGCTGTGCTAGCACCGCCCCGGCCAGCTTATGCAGCGGCAATTCCAGGCCGACCGCGCCAATCTCTTTGGCGGCTTTGGGCATGCCGTAAACCACGCAAGTACTTTCATCCTGGCCAAACGTCGTCGCTCCGGCCTGCCGCAAATTCAACAAGCCCTGGGCGCCGTCTCGCCCCATGCCGGTTAAAATCACGCCCACGGTACGACGCGAGACATGGGCTTTGACCAACGAGTCGAACAACACATCAACGGAAGGACGATGTCCGTTCACCAGGCCGCTGGCGCGCAGGCGGCAGCGCAGATCACCGTCACCAATGACCATCAAATGGTTCTCCCCGCCTGGTGCGAGCCAAACCTGCCCGCGTTTCAGTGGTGCACCATCCGTCGCTTCAGCGACCGCGGGAGCGCAGAGCCGGTCAAGCCGCGCGGCAAAGCTTTTTGTAAAGCTCGGCGGCATGTGCTGGGTAATAACGGTCGGGGGACAGTCTTTGGGAAACTCTGATAACAGAGCTATCAACGCCTCGACCCCGCCGGTGGAAGAACCGATTGCCACAATGCGGTCGTCTTGAACCACAGCGTGACTGACCGCGACACGCGGTGCATTGCCGAGGGGACGGACGCGTGCTGTCGCCGCGCCTTTGACGCGTTCAGCCAGGGTTTCAAACGTGTCAGCGCCATGGCCGCCGCCTTCCGGCTTGGCCACGCAATCCACAGCGCCCAACTCAAGCGCCCGCAAAGTGGTGTCTGTCCCCGCCTGCGTCAGGGTCGAGACCATGACAACAGGCATCGGGCGCAGCCGCATAATTTTCTCGAGTAGCTCCAGCCCGCTCATCTCCGGCATCTCGACGTCGAGCGTGATGACGTCAGGATCAAACGTTTTGATGGCTTGACGCGCCTCACGAGCGTTGCCCGCTTGCCCCACCACCTCGATCCCTGGGTCACGCCGCAAATTCGCAGCGATCAGACTTCGCATCGTCGGTGAATCATCGACAATAATGACCCGAACGGGTTTGTGGTTCATCGTGCGCCTCGCAAGCGATAAGTTGTCTGCCCGACAGCTTCAAACTGCTCGGACGCGATATGTTCGGAATGACCGATGTACAAGAAACCATCGGCTGCCAGGCGGGGCGCAAAGCGCTCCCACAACGCGGCTTGAGTCGGTGCGTCGAAATAGATCGCGACGTTACGACAGAAAATGGCGCTGAACTGCTGCTTGAGCGGCCAGCTTCGGGTCAGATTAAGGCGCTTGAACGCCACCAGCTTGCGCGCGTCTTCCGACATCACCCACTGGCCCGGACCGGCTTGCTCTAAATAGCGAGCGCGTAATGGTTTTGGAATTTCGCTGACCGATTCTTCGGTGAAGCAAGCGGCTTGTGCACGTTCCAAGACGACCGGATCAATGTCGGTCGCAAGGATCCGAACGTCATACTGCGCGGCATCGGGCATGGCTTGCAGCAAGGTCAACGCGATGGAGAACGGCTCTTCTCCGGTCGAAGAAGCGGCCGACCACAGCCGCACCGACTCGCCCTTTTTGGCACGACGAATCACATCGGGCAGCACCTTATCACGCAAATGGGTGAAATGATGACCCTCGCGAAAGAAGCGCGTCACGTTGGTCGTCAGCGCCGCCATCATTGCTTGCCGCTCGGTCGCACCCTCGGCGGAGGCGCAAAGATCGCAATAAGAGCTGAAGCTATTCAGACCGAGTGTTCGCAAGCGGCGGATCAGACGCGAGTAGACCAAAGCGGTTTTGCTCGCATGCAAACTAATGCCGGAATCACTGTGCAGCATTTGGGCAATGCGATTAAAGTCGGTCGCACTCAGTTGCGGCGCATCGTCCTGCAGCACATTGCGCCCGGTAACGGCCGACGTTCCACTCATTACGCTGCATCCGCTTCAGGCTGCGGCAACACGCGGTCGAGCGAAATCAAGCTCAGCATGCGCTCCCCCATTGCCAAAATGCCACGGATAAAGGTTTTTGCCATGTCAGACGCGACATCCGGTGTGGGTTGCACCAGTTCCTCTGTCGCGGTTAGGATATCTGACACGGCGTCAACCTGCAGCCCCACAACTCGGTCACCGATATTGGCGACAATGATGACATGGCGCGCCGTGGGCTCGGTCATACCAAGGCCAAATCGGGCGGACAGATCAACGATCGGCAACACCGCGCCGCGAAGGTTGATCACGCCACGTATGTAAGACGGCGCGTGCGGTAGGGGCGTGGCCGGCGTCCAACCACGAATTTCCCGCACGGCCATGATATCAACACAAAAATCCTGTGTACCAATACGAAAAGATATCAACTCACGCCGTTCGCCGTCTTTGGATGGGGCAATCGGGGCGTTACTCTGAGAGGTTTGTTCGGTGATCATAGTTAGCTCGCTGTCTCCAACTGAGGAATATCGGCGGCGCGATAGGCCAACCGGCGACGACAGGCGATCACCGCATCCACATCAAGGATGAGAGCAACGCGCCCGTCGCCCAAAATTGTGGCGGCGGCGATGCCCTCGACGCGCCCATAATTTGATTCAAGGCTCTTGATAACCACCTGGCGCTGGCCTTGGATCGCATCAACCAGCAGCGCCACACGCCCCCGGCCCTCGCTCTCCACCAGCAACGTCACGCCATTGGTCGGGGGTGCGGCCTCCTCCCGATACCCGAGGACGGCGCCAACGTCGATCAGCGGCACGTAATTCTCGCGCACCGCCATCACCGTGCCGCTACCCAGATCGTAAAGATTTCCCGTCCGCGGCTGCAATGTTTCAATAATTGCGGTTAGCGGTACTACTAGGGTCTGCGTGTCGACGGAGACCACCATGCCATCAAGCACCGCCAATGTCAGTGGCAGGCTCATGCTAAAGGTAGAGCCTTTACCTGGTATCGAAGTAATCGAAATGCGGCCGCCCAAGTCTTGAATAGAGCGCCGCACCACATCCATACCCACGCCGCGACCCGACACGTCGGTAATTGTCTCGGCCGTGGAGAAGCCTGGCAAGAAGATGAGGTTGTCGGTCTCTTCATCAGAAAGCGTCGCACCGGCCGCAATCAGCCCGCGTTCGATTGCTTTCTTACGTACAACGTCGCGATTGATGCCGCCACCGTCGTCAGACACTTCAATCACGATACGCCCCGAGCGGTGTCGGGCAGAAAGACGGATGGTGCCTTCAGCCGGCTTTCCGGCGGCAAGGCGCTTGGCCACCGGCTCCAACCCGTGATCGATCGCGTTGCGGATCATATGAGTGATCGGATCCGTCAGGCGCTCAATAACCGTCTTGTCGACCTCAGTGCCCTCACCTTCGGTGACCAATTGCGCCGGCTTGCCCGTCATACTGCAGACTTCACGCACCAACCGCGGCATGCGCTGGAACACCGAGCGCACCGGCTGGGCGCGTATGGCCATCACGCTGTCTTGAATCTCACGGGTGAGTTGCTCAAGCTCTTCGAGCCCGACTGCAACATCGGAGGAGCGTGCGAGGCCGGCCTCGACGACCCGTTGCGCTAAAACAGCCTGATCGATCACCAATTCACCAACTAAATTGATCAACCGATCAACCCGTTCGAGGTCGACACGAATGGTGGGCGCCGCTGCGGCCGGCGCGGCCGGCGCACGTGCTGCAGCGGCGGGGGCTGCGGCTGCAGCCGGCGGCGCGCTGGCCTCTGGCTCGGCCGGCTTCGGTGGTGGCGGCGCTGCCGGTGCGGCGGCCACAGCCGCTGCGGGTTTTGGCGCCGGGGGGGGCGCATCAGCCGTTTTGGCGCCAGCTGGCGGCAGGATTTCAAGCGGACATTCTTCTTCGACGAAATCAAAGATCTCGCGAATTTCGGCCTCGCTGGCTTCGGTTTGCAAGCGCACCGACCAACTGAGATAACTGCTTTCCGGATCGATTTCATCAAGTGGTGGCAGGCCTGAGGTATCGAGCGTGACGGTCAACTGACCCAGTCGCGAGAGTTCGCGCAGGAGCAGAACTGCGTCATTCGCCTTGGCATACATCGACGCCGCAGGGCGGAAACTAATTTGCCATTCACGCGGACCGGTCGGCGCCGGGGGCTCAACCGCAGCAAGCCCAGGGGCACTCCCGGCAGAGGGGGCAGCGCCATGACCAGCAGCTTGCGCCTCATGCGCATCGCCTGCTGCATGCTCGCCGCCGCGATCTAGCGCCTGCATCGCAGCGACCAGCGCCGCGGAATGCGATTCGTCGGGCACGACACCGTCGCGCGCGCAGGTTACGTGGTCGGACAAAACATCCGCCGCGCGTAGCATGACACGCATGACCTCCTGCGTTATCGGCAGGCGGTTAGAACGCATATCGTCAAGCGTGGTCTCAAACACATGCGCAAAGCGCACCAATGGGTCCATTCCGAACGCACCGGCACCGCCCTTGATGGAATGCACAGCGCGGAAGACGGCGTTCACCGTCTCCGAATCATGTGCACCCTTCTCCATTTGGAGAAGGCCTTGCTCCAGGTCACCGAGGCGCTCCTCGCATTCCTGGTAGAAGGTCGCGCGGACCTCCTCGTTCGGATCTATCGACATGGAATTACCCCGCAACCCGACGCACGGCTTCGAGCAACTTGGCTGGTGTGAATGGCTTCACAATCCAACCCGTGGCACCCGCAGCTTTGGCGCGCATTTTCTTGGCAGTATCGCTCTCGGTGGTCAGCACCAGAATGGGTGTGCCGCGATGACGCTCATCTTTGCGGACACCCTCAATGAAGCCGAAGCCATCCATACGCGGCATATTGATGTCGGTGATAATGACATTGATGGTGGTCTCTTCGCCTTTCTCCGCCATCACCTCTAGGCCGTGCACACCGTCTTCGGCTTCGAGCACGGTGAACCCTTCACCCGCGAGGGTCATGCGCAACATGTCGCGCATGGTGCGGGAATCGTCGACGGTTAAAATGGTCTTGCTCATGTCCGCTCCGTTACGTTCGGCTGTTCCAGCAGAATGCCGGCCGCCATCAACTGGGTCGCCTCAGTAAAGGCTGGTGAAGGCTGGGCGAGGCGAAAGCCATGCCCATCAGTGCTCCATGCCGCGCGGGCCGCGAGCAGCACTTGCAGGCAAAGCCCGCCCATGCGCTGAACCTCCGAAGCATCAAGCGTCGCTGGCTTGCCGCGTAGACCCAGCAAAGCGGTCTGCAGCGGCCCAGCGGCGGCAAGATCGAGCACCGGCGGTAGGGTCATCGTGATATCATTTGGGGCGGGGTCCATGTTTCAATCCTCAGAATTCCGACCAGTCATCAGGTTCGGTCGCTGGCTGCGTCTGACGTGCCGTGGCCATGCGCGATTCTTTCACGGGAGGCCGCGCTTGGGGCGCTGCGCGTTCGGTACGTGGCGGAGCCTTCGCCGCGGGGCCTAATAATGAGCGGATAGTCGGTCGCGCGGGTTTGCCAACAGGCGCTTTGCCAATAGAAGCCGGCCGAACCGGCAAACTTGGCCGAACCGTTGCTTGCTTGCGGCGCAGTGCGTCCTCTCCGAGGCGCGCGGCGACCTCGCGTGCCAGGGCTTCGGCCTCTCGCGTCAACGTGGCACCGGATGTGGATGAGCTGAGGACCATCGCCGCACTTTGCTGCGTTGCTTGGTCCATCTGGCTGACCACGGTATTCACTTCGTGCAAGCCGCGCGCTTGCGCTTTCGACGATTCGGTCAGTCCCGCAATCAGCGCATTAAGTGAACCGACTTGCGTGACGATGCGGTGCAACCCGTCACCGGCCTGTGCCACCAGGCTCACGCCCGATTTCACTTGTTGTGACGATGTGGTGATCAACGTTTTGATCTCCTTCGCCGCCTCGGCCGAGCGCTGCGCCAGCCCGCGCACTTCGCTGGCGACGACGGCGAAGCCGCGGCCCGCCTCTCCGGCGCGCGCCGCCTCCACTCCCGCATTCAGCGCGAGCAAGTTGGTCTGGAAGGCAATTTCGTCGATCACACCAATAATCTGCGAAATTTGCGAAGCCGATTGTTCAATCTGGGTCATGGCTGTGGTGGCCTGTGCCATCACTTGCCCGCTTTTCTCCGCATCGGCGCGTGCCGTCGAAATCACGCTATTTGCCTCTTCGGCGCTGGCGGTGGATTTGCGTACGATTTCGGTAATCTCGCCTAACGCTGAGGTGGTTTGCTTCAGCGTGACGGCCTGTTGCTCGGTACGTCGGGCCATGTCTTGGGCGGTGTTCGACATCTCCTCCGCCCCGGCGAGCAAGGCGCCGACGCGCTCGGCCACCGACGCCAATGAACCGTGTAGACCGTTGATCACGTCATTGAATGCCGGGCGCAGATGTTCGTAGTCGGGCGGCAAGGCGGCGTTGAGCCGGGCGCTGAGATCACCGCTGGCCAGTTGTTCCAGACATTTACCAAGTGCTTGCAACACCTGCTGCCGCTGCCCAGAATATTGGGCCGTCTGCGTGTCACTTTGCTGCCGCAGGGACTCGATCAGGTTCTGCTTTTCGGCCGCATCTTGTTCGGCCCGCTGCTTGGCGTTGCCCAGCGTGCGTAGGGCCCTGGTGGCGCGCGCAATGCGCCCGGCGCAACCGGGCGCGTCAACACCGGCAATCTCACCTGTCCCCGAGCCTTCGGCCTCTGCCTCCAGGCCCTGCACGGCGCGCAGGATCGGTCCGGCGAGGGCCGCACGCCAGACCGCCCCCAGGCCGAGCGAAGCAACCAATCCGGTGCCCCCCCAAATCAACGCCGACTCCAATGTCGCCGCAGCATCGGCACCGCTCCCGGGCGATTGCAATTGCCATTGTATCAGCGGCTCTAAACCGGCGCCGGCCACGAGGCTTACACACGTGAATCCTAACGCCAGATGTGTCCTCAGAGAGGCATCTTGATGCAGCCTAGTACTCATCTAAAGCCTCCATGAAGGTACGTTTTCGCGGGGTTTTCCCCGAATAGATTTGTTTTCATGACCATCCGGAAGGCGCGCATCGAGATGAGTCGCGCCGGCATGAGAACCAGTCGATGAAATGGGCCACCGTTTTGGCGAGGCCTCGCGCTATCTTGACCACCGATATTTTATCGGGGCGGGGCAGGTTCAGGCGTGGCGTTTTGTTTGCCCCCGTCCTAACCGGCCTTAATCAACCCGGCAGGCGCCGGGAGACTCGTAAAATTAGGCAGTTTCTCCCACTCGATTGGGTGTGTGGGCGGAAAGGGTTCGTCGCGTGGCGTGCAGCATGGCTATGTCCATTGGGTATGGCGCCAAGGTAACGGTGCCGACGTTGCAATAAGGTAAAAAAATGACACGCGGCTGCGTGAACCGCACAGAACATGATGGGGTGACTTATGAGGCTGGGCAAGAATTCTACTGCGCCGGCCACCCGTAGGCGGTTTTCTGCGCTCCGGCGCTCACGGCCAAGCGGCCGATTTGATCGATGCTGCGTGTCGCCTTAGAGCAATGTCACCAAGAGTGGCGTCAGGCCGGTGATAAAATTTCTCGTTAAAACAGGCAGCTAGAGCGTTTCCAGCACTGCTACTTCATCCCAGCCAGGGTGAAAACGCTCTAGTGACCAACCCATTCCGCAAATCGCGCCTCGAGCTTGGCGCCATTATCGCGCCAGAACGCCGCATCGATATGCAGAGCATTGGCTAGATTTCCGCCGGGGAAGGCCGAAAGCTGTTCAGGCGGTAGCTTATCGTAAGCACCTTTGACGAGGCTGCCGAATGGCAGCAGTGCGGCCTGTCGCGTTGGGTCCGACGCAAACATCAGAAATTTATTGGCCTCGGTAAGGTTCTGGCTTCCTTTGGGGATGGCCCAACTCAGCACGCTATAGAGACTGCCGGCCCACTGCACCGCCAAAGTATGGGGCGTCCCTTTGGGTGTCCCTTGGGGGGGCGTTTGCGGCAATGTGGTGATGCTGTCTGCGGGCGCACTGCTTAACAGCACATCACCGGAATTTAGCAAATGGGCCGGCGCAGAATCTATACCCCACCAGACAAGGTAAGGACGGAGTTGGTCGAGCTTGCGGAAAGCCCGGTCCACCCCTTCGTTGGTGCGCAACGTCGGGTAAATGTCCGCCGGGGCCACCCCATCAGCCAGAAGGGCAATTTCCAGGTTATCACGGGCTTGGCGTGCCAGCCCGCGCTTCCCCGGCACTTTCGCCACATCCCAAAAATCTGCCCAAGTGGGTTGATAAGTGGGTTGGCTAGAAAATTTCTGTGGGTTCCATGCCAAAACCACGCTTTGCAAATAGGCACCGACACCGCAATCTGAGACCCCGGCGGGCAAATAATGTTCACGCCCGCCAATGGCGGCCCAATCCAGCTTTTCGAGCAAGCCTTGCTCGCAAGCGGGGCGCAAAACGGTTTCGTTAATCTGCAATAAATCCCAAGGCAAAGGCTCGGGCGGTGTCGTATGCAGTGCTGCTAAGGTACCCGGCCAGGTCACTTGTGTGATCGGGACGAAAGTGGTTTCGGTAAACGGGCGCAGTAGGGCTTGGCGCAGAATGGTCTCAATCGCCGGCGCGCCCGGCACATCACTCTGGAATGCAATCGTTAGGTTGCGGGCATTTGCCGGCAAAGCAAAGCCTATTGCAGCTCCCATGACGAGGAGGGCACGCAGATGCATGGAGATTCGTTCCGACTTTCTGAATGGGCGCCACCGGCCGCCGAGACCCTTGGCAGCGTCTGCGCACAATTGCAACGCGCGGCGCGTTGGGTGGCTCGCCATGCTGGCGCAAAATCGGGCGCAGGCGAACATTGCTTTGCTTCAAGCGCCCGCGCCGCGTTCGCCGGATTACCCTGAACGTGCCCGCTTTACGTCTTCCCTGAGCCGCTTCAATCTCATAGGCTCTTCAGCAACGAGAAAATGCTGGAGGAACCAAGAACATGCGTCTCTCACGACGTTCGCTCGTCGGCGCGGGCTTGTCGACGGCCGCGTTGCCGCGCTTTGCCCGCGCGCAAGCGCCCACCTTGCGGATCGGGGTTTTGAACGACCAATCCGGACCTTATCGGGATGATGGCGGCCCGACAGGGGCGATTTGTGTGCGGCAGGCGGTGCAGGAGTTTGCCGC
>Ga0116231_10014666_pt1 | contig 10434 bp, 5 predicted proteins | sample S1TSphgellanicum_2_FD_89695 | JGI IMG/M metagenome (GOLD analysis project Ga0116231, IMG submission 89695) | Host-associated microbial communities from peat moss isolated from Minnesota, USA - S1T2_Fd - Sphagnum magellanicum MG | ecosystem: Host-associated > Plants > Peat moss > Unclassified... | reverse complement strand
CCTCCAATTGTAGTTTTCTCAGAAATTTTCAGAATGAAAAAACCTCTCCTTATCGTGTTTTTGAAAAGTTTCAAAAAACCAACATTTTCACAAAATAACCAACAAAGAATTGGCAATTTTATCAAAGGTTATTTGATTGGTTCTCAAATTTATGAGACTGTATTTATATAACCAATCAGTTCTCAGATTATCTTTATTAGTGTGATTATATATTGAGACCAATTATTTGATTTTTTGAGAACCACAATTTTATACTTATATGTTTATATATTTATATGAGAAATACCGGTTATCCAATTCCATTTTTGATATAATGGCCCAACACTGATTTGAACTTGCCAAAAGGGGGTAGATCGAGTAGCCAAGTGAGATGCTTGTTTGAACTCTAAACCCTAATCAGAACCACACTTTGGTTTACAAGCAATGCACTGGGTTCATGGAACACAGTTCCTTTCCATGTGGTGCCTTGCCTTTTGTGAGCTGATCATGGGTACAGTAAGCCCCAGAACAGGGGCTTTACCAGAATAAAGGACCTGCCTGAGCCTGGGTTTGAGGGCAGGTCCTGAATTCTAGTAAAGGGGGGAGGGAAGGAGGAAAAATTAAATTAAATTAAACTAAAATTGAATCTCCCTCCACCCATGGCCTTGAGTGAACCAGCACTCACAAGAGTGCCATGGTAAAATTCTCAAAATTCATTTCAATTATTTCTAAATATTACAAATATCCCATGCATGCTTAGAGTAAATCAGAGTCTACGTGTTCAAATCAAATCTAACATTGTTCAAATTAGGGTTTAATATGGCCACTCAGAGGTCTCACTCCAACATTGCCTCTTTCATAATTGTTTGATTTTGTCATAGGTTTTATAAGAGAACATATCACCAATAGAGAAACTGTCAGCCAAGGCTGCAGCATTCCATGCATGTATGTAACAAAAAGCTACAAAATAGGAAATTTTAAAAGGGACTTACTTGCAAAATAATAAGTACTTTAGCAACCACCATCCATCCATGGTGACTTCATCACAACAACTCCACAAATCCAAAATATAGGCACACAATTCTATTCAACCTGAAAAAGCTGAAACAAAAAACACACACACATGCACACAAATCAAAATCAAAATCAAAATGTTGCTTCCAACTCACATGCATATCGTGTTTTCCTTCTTAAAAATCTTGATAAGTTGGGCGGGGGCGAGGGGTGCCTCTCAAGTTCTAAATTTATTTTTTTATTGCAATGAGTCTCTTAAATTGGAGCTTCTTACATTAAAAAAATTAGTTTGGAGACTTCCAAAATAGAATTTTTTTTTGTCCCATTACACAAAAGAACACAATTGTTTTCCACAACCCCCCCCCAACACATATACAATTTTTTTTGTAATAAGTGGTTTTAGTTGTTCTTATAAAAATGAGAAAGAAAGACTCATGTGACAAAGTTGAACAAGACTCTTAATTTATAAACTCCTTGTGGGGGAGGGGGGGAAGGGGGTGGGTTTGAGGGCTTTACACCAATGTTGGCAAGTTTTGGGATTTAGGTAGGTTCAACAACTTCACATTAAGGTCTAAGGTCCCTAGATTGGAGGTTTCAAGTTTTGTTGGAATTATCATGAAAACCTAACCGGGTAATTGACCTTTTTTTTCAAAACTAAAATAAAACTTGAACAAAGGGTGCTGACTTGTTTTAAACAAGTTCAAATTCTCTAGGTAAATAATTACAAGTTTATAAAAGAAAAACGTACATATTAAGTCTTACATTTTAAGCAAGTTATTGCATTTGATTAATTTAACATAATTAATATTATCACATAAACTTTATTTTGAACTAAGTGCATTTAGTTGAAAAAAATTATATAACACCTCCAAAAAAACAAAAAAAAAAAGAGGTTTAATTATGTTTAATGAAGATGGAAGTGGACTTGATGTTAAACCAAATCAATTCTAAGTTCTTTGTTGAAAATGATCGGAGCCAAAAGATTTAGAAATCCAAAGAATTGGTCTCAAGATTGGATCAAAGGTTTCATTAAAAAAAACAAAAAAAATTAAAATTAAAATCAAGATCGAATATTACTTTTGAAATCAAGAACTAGACAACCCTACTTTACACATCATAAAGATTAGGCGGGCTTTTTCAAAACGAGGGGGTGGGGAGGGGGTGGCGGGAGGGGGAGACTTCAAAAAACTTTGATGTTCCTTTGCAAAAAATAGGGGAACTTTTTGGACAAATGAGAAGAATCTCATATTTTCATGGATGACGGGATGGATGACGGGACGCACGGATTCAGGGGAGGCTTCATTTCTCATCCCGACGTCCTTTAATATGTGTAATAATAGGAACGAACCCGAACTCACCTGCAGCGACAAAGAATCCATGCCCAAAACCACATGCACACACGTGAATAACAAAGACAAATAGTGTCAACCACCATACCTTCTAAGCCTGCTGAGCATGGCTGGACCAGTTCGGGCCAGAGTGAACCCAGCACCCACCAGTGCACCAGTTGGCCATTCTGTCCATCCAGTGGGCTGCAGTTTTTCATCTGCCTCCTGACCCTGTGTTAACCAATGCTACCACAGTTAACCTTTTTGGCTGCTGATCTTGGATTTTATTTTATTTTTATTTTATTTTATTTTATTTTTTAGGAAGAAAAGGGGGGGGTGGGGTTTGAGGGGGGTTTTAATCCCAACCTGACCATACTACCTTCCCACCTAGCTACTTTGACAGCGTAGCTACCTTACTAAGCTAGGTACCTTATCGACCTACATCTACGTCCTACCTACCAACTAACAACCAACCCCTACCTACTACCTACCCTTGCTAAACCTCTAACTCTTGGCAAGACATCTATCTTTTTTTGGCTAGACTTTTGACTTTTGGCCAAAATAAAATAAAATTGGGGGTTAAATTTCTAACTCTTGGCAAAACATTTATCTTTTTTTGGCTAAACTTTTAAACTCATGGTAAAATATTTTATCTTTTTTGGCTAAATTTCTACCTCTTGGCAAAACATCTATATTTTCTTGGCTAAATCTCTAACTATTGGTAAAACCTCTATTTTGTCTTGGCTAAACTTTTAACTATTGACAAAACCTTCATCTTTTTTGGCTAAACTTTTAACTTTCGACAAAACCTCTATCTTTTCTAGTTAAAATTTTTAATTCTTGAAAAAACCTCTTACTTTTCTAGGCTAAACCTCTAACTCTTGGCATCTTTTTTTGGTTAACACTCTAATTACAAACAAAACCTTTATCTTTTCCTATTTAACTTTTAATTATTAGCAAATATGTTTTTTTTCATGGCTAAACCATTAAATCTCAATAAAACTTTTATTTTTTCTTGGTTAAACCTTTATTTTTTAAGCAAAACCTCTTTCTTTTCTTTGTTAAACTTTTATGTCTTGGCAAAATCTTTTTCTCTTCTTGGTTCAACCTTTTCCTCTTGACAAAACCTCATTTTTTCCTAGCTAAACCTTTGCTTCTTGACAAAACTTTTTTTCTTTCTTGGTTAAACCTTTATCTTTTGGAAAAACATTTTCATCTTCTTGGTGAAATTGTTACTTCATGGCAAAACCTTTTTCATTTCTTGGTTAAAACATTTTACTTCTTGACAAAGCTTCTACATCTTTATGGTTAAACCTCTATCTTTTAACAAAACCTCTACACTTTCATGACTAAGCCTTTACCTCTAAAAAAAACCTTTATGTATTCTTGGTTAAACCTTTACATCTCAACAAATAACTATGATTTTTTCACCTTGTTCTACTAATTCTATTGAATGCTAAATTGGATTTTGGGGAGGAATTTTTCATTTAGACATATATGGAACAAGACAATCATTTTATCTCTTTGGAAGGAAAATGGAGAAGTCTTGACTTGGAAAGTTTATACAAAAGGTAATAAACATACATCCTCTTCCACTATTTTTTAAAATTAATTAGCTTTAAAATGTAAGGCATAATTAACTCAAATAAAATTTTGATATTTTGCAATAACATATGTTTTTACAAATGGTAGGGTTGATGGCATCTAACATTAGGATTATTTAGGGTTTGAGTATAAATTTTAAGGTCAATTAACTTTAGACTATATAAGGTTGATTATTCTTCCACTCATTAGTTTTTTTCCATTTTATGAGCTTTAATTCATTACATAATTAGCTATTATAAAATCTTTATTTTTTCCATTTATATATTTTTGTATAGATATTGAGGTTGAAAGCATCTACTAATAGGATTATTCAAGGCTTTGAATTTAAGGATTCAATGAAATGTGTGTCGATTTATTTAAGGTTTTGTTTTCAAGTTAGACTAGGACTCCCTTGAATATTGCATCATATTTTAACATAAATGACATGTTTTTTTCTCTCTTGATCATTTCTCTTAATTTTTCTTATGTTTTGTTTAGTTTAAGAAATTTCACTTTCCTTGAATGGCTTGAACAAGGTCATCAATTTGCATTAGGAATGTTCCATGTTTGAGATATGAATTTTGAACTTTGATTTACCAACAAATAATTTAGATTTAAAAAATAATGTGGATATTACATTTTGTGCCACCCATAGACAATTTGGATTATAAATTGTCAAGCAAGTATTGCATTTTTATCTCCCATATGCAATGTGTTTTTTACACCACCATGCATGTATTTTATTTTTGCCTTCATAGGCAATGTGTATTTTCCATCACAGTGTAGGTATTGTAATCATAGTTCTCACATACAATGTGGATTTTAGACTATCATGTGGGTATAGTATTTATGGTACCCACAAATAGTGTGAATTTAAGATAGACATGATGGTAGGGTTTAGGGTTTAGGATATGAAGACCTCAATGGAATGGAACATACATAAAAAATTTCATCACAAAAGGATGTCAAGCATTCGACTATTAAGAACCCCTCGAGCATACATGGTATGCATCAATGCCTTTGTTTTTTATTTTCAAATTTACTTTGTACATGGATAGATTACATTTTTTTCTTTAATTTTTGTTTATTTAAGTACTAATGCAAGTATGGACTAGATGACCATCATGATGGCCCCACCCACTCGATATATCAAGCGAGGTTATTTAGCCTCATTCTCAATTAATAGACTTTACACATGACCCGATGTAGTGGAAATATATTTCTACCATTAAATCACATATGCGAGCGAATGGGCCATGGGTCATGGATCACCTACACATGGCCAAAATGACCCCAGATCTATTGCTTATGTGTCTTTTTACACCCCATGAATGACACGAGAAAATTCAATATGTTATCATTTCCAATTTGTCATGTTTTATCATTTAACCTTTATCTTGTCTTTTTGTTTTTAAATTACTTTTTGGGGTGGCCATATGTAATTCTTGCAACCTGTATGGTTTTTTAAATTATGGATGGTTGGCCTTCAAAGAATGCTTCATCCCAACCAAGACACATAAAAAATCATTGAATCATATCATCATGGTGCCTTAAAGCATTGGTTTCTTCTTGACACAAAGGGTCTTAGAGGGTGTTGAATTGATTGGTCGGTGTGAAGGTTAACCACAACCATCACACACCATTAGATGCACATAATGGAAATGAAAAAAAAGGTTCATAAAGAACAAGGCTATAGAAGCCATTGTGAGAAAGAACGTGGAAAAAATAACTTTGATATCAAATGTACCCATGTTGCCCAACCAATCCTTGAGAGTGATGGTGCCTAGGTGCTGCAAAACCAACATCTTGCCAATGCCATCATGTACCAAGCAAAATATCCACTTTTTCAATATGCATGTTGCGTATGTAAATGGGCATTGCAAGGGAATAAACAACAAGTCGTGGTTATTTTCACATGTATTGATGTTACCCAAGAAGATATCATTGAGTATTGTGGAACATGGTATGGATCTATTCATGGAGGGTTGGCACCCATGTTTGCATAAACATAACATATTCCAAATGATGGGGACTTCGTTGATGATGGTGATGATGAATTTATTGAAACACAAAGAAGGGATAATTAATGTTGGTGACATCCTCATTACAAATGAAAATGAGTTTACTATGGATGGTGTTAGAGGATCTAATGGGAATCCAAGATCATATGCACCAATGGAAAGAGCTCTAGTTCATTTGGGTTTTATAATGTAAGAAATCGTCAAAAAATACTAGCAAGGGGGGGTACCACTTTGTGACCATGCCACTTCACACATGAAAATTTTGGCATTAGATATTTAGAACATTCACCTCACAAAGTGGAATGAATCATCACATCTAGGATTGGTCCTTCAACGTGTGGAAGATGGGTCAAGGAATTTAGTTAAAAGGCTGAAGGATTGGCATGAAAAAATGTTTAAACATAAGAATGCATGTAATAAAAGATATTATGAATAGATTTCCCATCCATTTCATAATAAATATCATATTGGTTGATTATTATTTTTAGGCTACACTCAACATGGCATAAGGGTTGTTTATATTATAACCATCATACCAAAATCTAATCGACACCATCTTTTCAATATTTTCATCAACCTTAATATGCCGCACAAGTTAATGCATCTAGGTGTTGCAATGTGCAACTAGTAAATGATGATACAACACACATTTGATGTGGGTATTACCATTTAGATCCAATGTTCATGGAAGTAAAAGAACACATCTACAAGTATTGCAGATTGTTTCAAAATCCACAATTGACATTAAAAAAAATTTATGGGTATGGCTTGTGAAGCATTTATGGTCTACCATGGGATCTTAATTCTTCATTCATAAAAAATACCAAGGTTTACTACAATACCCACATAAGAATACATATGAAATCCACATGGCTCTTATTCATGATTCATTGGGTGATGACCCAATCCAAGAATGCAATACCCACATCATGTTAAAAAATTTATGGGGTTCCAAAAACTAACACATATTTTCATGACCCACATGAAGGTATTTCACCAAATTAATGGATTTTCCTTGTGCAATACCCACACATGGGTGCAAATGGCTTGCTTCTTGTTCACAATTAATGAAGTGATGACCAAATCAAAATATGTTAATGCAATATCTACATTTCCCCAATTTGTGTGTTTATTATGTGAAAAACCAATAACTTTTTTATGTCTCGTATATGGGTATAATTTATTTTGTTTAAAATACTAGCACCTATTTCATTGACCCATATGTGGGTATTATAGTTGTACCTTTGCATCATGATGATTTTATAAAACATTGTATAGGTATTGCCTAAAACCACTGAATTCTAGAAATGCAAATGTGAAATTATGATGCAATGTTTGCTAGAAATTTTTGAACTCATGGCCATGACACAAAAGTTTATCATAATTTTTTAAAAATTACATATGTTTGAATGTTATAGGGGATGATGTCCTCAAACCCTAGCCTCTATGTGGATGGAAAATCATGTAAAAAATGTCCACTATATATACTTACACCTTAATCCCTATCTAGGAAAAAACTTTTTCTAGAACTATGGCTCAAATCACCTATCCCATGTGCTTAATGATAGATTATTGTCACCTTTGCAACATTCTTTGCATGTTGGTGGGTATAAATGTGATGGTCTTTCAACTGGAAATGAACCATGATTGCCTTAAATTCATCCTTATTAATTCCACAAATTTTACATTATAACAACAACCCATAAATACCATGGACACTCCAAAAAACCCTAAACCAAACAAGGAAAACAAAATGGATATGAGGGCATATTGTCCATGAATTATTTTGACTTCATGAAAATTAATGACTATGCCAAATTCCCATTTTTGAATTATTTTGTTGCATGCATTTTTGCTCCCAATATGTGCCATCCCATACCATCTTCGCCCTTTTTTCATACACACGTTAGGTAGTGCAAATCAAGGATTGAAAGTTTTCATCCTTTTCGATGCATATGTGGGTGTTGCATGGAATGTTCCCAATGGCCCAAGATTGGATGCCCAAGACTTGTAATAATCAATCAAAAGTTAAATGCACCGAAGGGGGCTTTTGCACTTCAAAATTTTCTTTTGCAAGTGATTGGAAGTGATCCCATTCCGCATGGGCCTTCATGTAAAGCTTGAGCAGCCACCTTTTGATCATTTTGTGATTGGATTGCATGTGCATCACTTAAGATGCATGTATTCATTCGAACATGGTCTTGATGACATGATCCCCTTTCATGAATTAAAGGGCTATTGGATTTGGCTTTTTTTATTTCAAGGTTGTGCGCTTTCTTGAATTGTTGTGTAAATAATCACTTCATGGCATATGCAATGGAACATGTGCCAAACCTGGACATCCACTCCGAACCCACCTTAGCCCAAATCCAAATCTTTTTGAATTATTTCAAGTTTTTTAAAGGTTTCATTTGTTCCCTCAATTGGCCCCTTGAAACAACAATTGAAATTGAAATCAAATTTTTTTAGTTTACACTTGAAATTATCAACTATGTGAGTATTACAAAAACCCCAAACATTATTTTATTTGCCCCCACCATTTTTGGGTATTACACAAAGAAAAAACCCAGAAAAAAACCCCCCAACCTCCATCTTTCATAGTGAAAGATGAAGCTTGGGGTTTTTTCTTTTATAAATTTGATCATAACCTACAAGTGGAAACAACAATTTAAATCTAAAGTTGAAAAATTTAACCCAAATGCTCACATTTTGTTTCAAAGTCCTAAAACAAATGATGTTTCACAAAAAGATCCACCAAATGTAAAAGATTGAATGAAAATTATAGTCCCATTTCCTAATTGAACATCCCAACAATCATTTGTTTCAACTAAATTGAATTCATCGATTTGGTTTGAAGTCACACTCAAATTCATAACTAAAATAAATGATGCTAATTGAGTTACATGATTGAAGCTAAACTCCTTAAGCTTGATCATCTCCTCCAATACACATTTGTGGATGAGTTGGAAGTGGATCTAATGAAACAACATGTTGCTCATCAATTGTTAGTTTTGCTAAAACAACATGTTGTTGAACTACAACCATAGTTCCTTTTGAACTTTTGTCCCCAACGTGATGTAAATGGCATCTTTTCCCACCAACCATGGTGTCACAAATCCTACATTCACATCCAAAAAAATAATCAAACTTTTTGCAACAATGAAAAAGAGAAAAAAAAATCACTTCCTACTTTAGTAGTAAATAAAATAAAATTCAAAGGCCAAGTTTTTTTTTGCATCTTTTATTTTTGTTGTTGTAGTAAAAGATAATTAAAAAATAATTGAAACAATTACTGTGCCTCTTATCCTACTACAACAAAGAGACACACAAAAGAAAACCAAATTTTTTTTTTTTGCACCTCAAACTTTTATTGCAACAAGAATAGACACAAAAAAAAACCCAAAAAATTATGTACCTCCTATTCTTGTTGCAACAAGAAAACACAAAAAATAAATAAATCAAGAATCAAACCTATTTTTCTGTCTACACCTCCTAATCTTGTTGTAGCCAAATTTTTAAAAAAAAAATAAAAATATATAATATATATAAAGAATTAAAAAAAACCTCCTAGTTATGTACCTCCTAATTATGTTAGGTTAAACAAGTTGATTAGTAGTTAGTTAATACATAGGTTAAGTTAGTAGGTAGGATAAGTTAGTAATTAGGGTCAGTAGGTAGGAAACCCAAGGAAAAAAACAAGTACCCAGTTTGGAGGGTTAGAACCACAGGTTTGGTCGGGTCCAGTTAGTAAAAACCAATTCGGAACCAAATCTGATTTTTGGAACCGGTTCTAGACCCAGGACCAAATTTTATACCTTCCTAGAACCGGACCTGGAACTGGATTCCGGGTTCCATTTATTTATTTATTAGTGAAAATGGGAACCAAGATTTTTTGAAAGGAAAAGACTAGAACTAGGGGGGCGCTAATCAGAGGTTAACTGCTAGTTAACCCACCAGTTCCAGTTCCAGTCCCGGTTACCCAGAACTGGATCTAATTTTCAAAAACCAGAATCAGAAATGGAACTGAAACTAGTAGAATCAGAACCGGAATTGTTCTAATTTATTTATTTAGAACCGGGGGTTCTCCATAAAAGTAAAGAACCACCCAACACTGGTATATATATTTAAAATTAACTTAAATTTTATAAATTTAAATTTAGTTATTAAAATAATTTAATTTAATTTAATTTAAATTTTAAATTTTAAAATAAATAAATAAATAAATAAACCTAAATAGGGTTTTCCAAACACCTCCCACCTTTTGTGTGGAGGGCAGATTCTGCTTGATAACAGGCCCTCCAGAAATACACCCCCAAAAAAGAATTCTACCTGGCACAAAATTTCCTAAAATATAGGATGGTGCATATTAAGTAATTTTAGGTGCAGAAGGGCGCTCCGAAAAAGGAAAAAAAATAGGAAAAAAAAAAAAAAAAAAAAAACCTCCAAAAAAGGGGGAAAACAAAATAACACAAAACCCAAACAGAAAAACATAAAACAAATAAAAATAT
>Ga0116231_10014665_pt1 | contig 10435 bp, 9 predicted proteins | sample S1TSphgellanicum_2_FD_89695 | JGI IMG/M metagenome (GOLD analysis project Ga0116231, IMG submission 89695) | Host-associated microbial communities from peat moss isolated from Minnesota, USA - S1T2_Fd - Sphagnum magellanicum MG | ecosystem: Host-associated > Plants > Peat moss > Unclassified... | reverse complement strand
CCTTTCAAACCAAAAAAGAAATGTCATGCATGAATCAAATTTCACTACTCACTTATTGAAACTATTATTCATTCAACATCCATCACCCAACATTTTACATGTTTGCGCTTAGGTGTCACACAATTAAACACTTAAATCAAAGTTCACCACAATCAAATTGTCCAACACTTAATATGTTGATATTGTACATGTTTTCACCCTAACACATATCTCATCAATTGGAAGCACATTTTGGATCAAACAGATTGTTTAATGCTCCTCTCTTGGTTCAATCACATGTACACAAACTTGGTAACATTCAACATCATTGATAAAACCTTTCAAAACATGAGATTTTATGACTTTCCTTCCATAAAACACCTAAATTACTTTCATACACATAATAACTTTTAGTAATTCATAATACATTTCATTTAAAACTTATAACAGACATTTTCAACAATCTCCCTTGGCATAAACAAAACTGGAACTTGAGGAAATCCCTTTTTGTATATTTTTTTAAATGCTTTAAGTAAAAGGGTAATTTTAAGTAGGTTATGAAATAATGGAATATATTGAAAAAATATTTCAGTAAAATTGAAAGTATTTTCTAAGTATATTTTAAGTCTATTTTCACAATGAGGTGCCTAGTTAATGCACCCTATGGTTTTTTTACACAACACTTGGAAACAAATGGAAGTGACTTTCTTGACAATTGAAATTATAACAAACCAATTATTGTTCCACAATTACATTGCCTTCTCCATATCCATTCCCACATTTGATGAGCTTTTGACTTGTTAACATTGAAATAATCACCCAATTTAATTACATGTTATCTTTGTAGAACCTTTCACAAGTACTCAAAATCGCAAATTGCACCAAACACTAAGACTTCAAATATCCCAACATAAAACATCATTCAATTGTTTCCCCTTTTCCTTAACACAAATTGAACATTAAACATTATTGTTCAAATGATCATCACTTTCACAATTGATCCCTTTCACAACATGCATTAACATTTTTTTTGGAAAATTTTATAAATTGTATCTAGTTGCAAAATGTAATATATCAAAACCTTCAAACAACTGTTGCACATTTCTTAAGTTTCATTTCTTAAAAAATGTTGTAAATTGTATGTAAGTGCATAATGAATTACCCGAACCTTCAATCAACCATTGCACATTGTTTAAACACATAAGAAAAAAAATAAAAATAACCATATTACACCACAAAATCTCCTTTGTCATTCTTCTTTTTCTTCTTCCCATAATTTTCTTGGAAGTTTCATTAACTCTTTGTAATTACAATATTGTAATTTTATTGCCTTTGAGCATTTTTTGTGACATGTCCTTTGTGCACTCTTTGTGGGTGCATATTCAATCCTTAACCTTTTGTGTTTATAATGTTAATGCTACCTTCAAAACATAATGCAATGAAACTAAACTTTAAATCTCTTGAATATCATGTTAGTTTACAACTCTTTGATTTGGTGATTATTAGTGTACAATGAATATTGAACTTGTCTTTATTCAACTTTGCAAATGTTGTGCCAATAATTACTTACACTATTTATTAGATTTTATGTGGCTCTCCATTCAACCAAAAAGAAATACTAAGGTGTATCAATATATCTATTTCCTCACCCATAATTTGAAATGTGTTTCTTAGACAACCTAATGGAATGTTTTAGATTTTATCACTTGTATGAACATTCAAAGACATTAATGTCACTTGTTCAAGGCGACAACATTGGTTGGAACTATATTGTCTAGCATTGGCTAAAACCATTGGCTAAGACCATTGGTTGGAACTAAGCATCTAGCATGGTCATCATGCATATTTTCAAATTGAACTTTGTATGAAGTTTAGAATTATGGATTTTGAATAGAATGTTTATGTGTTAAATGCCATAATATTTAGAAAAAGATACATTTAAAACATAATGGGTTGTTCAATGTCATTGGACGTTAGCAAAGCTCTTAACATGTTTATTTTTATCACCTAGATAATCATAATATTGACATGGATGTGTGCACCAATGTTGGGTGGGTAAGTCTTTTACCTTGAATATATCTATGAAAGAAGGTTGTTTGTTTATTTTCCATGTTTAGATCTCCCAAACCATGGTGCCTTTTAATACAATCTTGGTATTGTTGGAAAGCTTTCAATGACTAAGGGTGAGTTTTTTTCATAGTGTTTTGACTTATGGTGAAGTTATTGAATATTGAACAATTTTTTCATTAAAATTTCATTTAGATCAAAACTAAAACTTATAAGAGAATGTGGGCACACTTTGAGTATTATTGGATAGCCTTCAATGAGTAGGAGTTAATGGTGTTCGAAATTTTTAGACATAAGGTGTGGGAGATATTGAAATTTGAGTAGTTTTAAAAGGAAAAAATAGTTAACAACCTATGCTACACTAATACCCATTAGTGTATAATAAGGTAGGGCATATATTTTCCTTGGCTAGTAGAAAAATTAGACTCACCCTACCCTTATTGTAAATGTCAAATGAAAGGCACTTTACCTTTATGTGGGGATGTCAATTGTCTTCAAGTTGGAAAAAAAGAGTATATGCCAAAATCGTAACATATATATACATGCATTTCCACATATTACAGTGCATGCACCATTATTGATGATTTTTTTCAAATTAAAGCAACAAACTACTAAAAATATCTATTTTTGGCATTTAAAATTGTTCATTACATTGATTATTGTAAGCAAGATTTTTATCATATGCTCTTGGAATTTATTTAAATTTTGGCATTATAAAAATGTTTTGAATATATTCTTAACGTATTAATTGGCATCAATTTAGTTTGTTATTTGTTTGATAGGATGTTTGAAATTTCATGGTTCATGTTTGCAATTCCAAATGCACAACTTATGATATTTCTCCAAGTTTGGTAATGTGCCGTACTTATGTTAAATATTTGAATTTATCCTATGTTCAACCATCTATATCTGCATAGTAAATATAGGATAGATGACAAAATATTCCCCTTCCTCTTTACTTAAATTGATGATTTTGCAAAACCTATAATACCTTTACCCTTATTTGGTTTGGATTTTTTTTTCAAGCTTATATAACTTTTACCAATTGATATTTTTTTTAAAATAATATTTTACCTTTACATTGATGGACATACCCTAGTTGAATAACATGTTCAAAAAAATTTCTTATTTTTAAACATGTTGAAAATTTCAATATTTTTGTCTAAGAAATTTTTTTTGTGAAGGAAAATTAAACATATTTTGGAAATTTCTAGAATATTTTGTGTGTCAAAATGAAATTTTCATAATTAAATAATTATTTGACAGAAACCCAACAAACCTACTAGGCTATTCAACTACAATACTCAAATTTTTATGCTTGCCCAACATTAATTTGCATGTTTGCACTTGGATTTGTTAAATTGTGTACACCACCACCCACACAATTGCATATTAAAGTTATACATGGTCCCATTTTCATCCCTTTTTGCTCCTTCATCCTTTGGTTTTGTGTTATCTGTAAAGTTTAAGGATAGAGGTCCAATAAAGGACCAAATTGGGAAAACCCAGGATGGGATCCCCAAATTGGGCACATGAACTTATTTTTTTCCACTCATGGGCTGCCCTCCTCTAGCCTATGCTATTGTGCCAAACTCGAATGTGGTGTCTAGGGTTGGGAGAATAAAAGGTCTACAAAAGTTACAAATTGACCAAGGTAACATAATGCATATATGTTCAGGTGTAGTGAAAAAATAGGTGCAAAGGAATGTTCCCCTTACATTAATGAATCCGTTGCCACGAACATAATTCAAGCAAAACATCTTCTCAATGCATAAGTGCTTGTGGTGGCACTACCTATAGATCAGGCTCTTGTGGTGACCGTGCCCTCTTTAGATCCTACACCCATCCTTCCCCATGCTTGTCAACTTGAACAAAGCTTAGCCCTCGGGTGTGTAAAGGAATTCACACACACTACCAAGGTTCTTGCCCCCATTGCCCTAGCCTCAACTTTTTCTTAAACAATCAATGCCTTATGAACTTTACATCCTTGAAGCTCAAATTCCCTTTACTTGGATTCATTGATGAATTTTCAACTAGATGCATACCTTGAGCCTTCTTTTGATTTTTTTAGGTCGGCATTCATGTGCTTGTCCCATTTGTCAACTAAGAGTCCTTTAGGCATGGTCTTTGAACATTTCCAAGATTTTTTTGACTTAGAAGATTTATCAAATGGTTTCATTCAACTCCATTAACTAGTTTCCCATGTGGTTGTAGGTAGTATCCCAAGGTCTGTTGTTCGGATTCTTGGTGCTATTACATTTTCAACTTTGGCCAAACCTTGAAATGGCGTTCAATTGATAATAGTAGACGAAATGTTTTATTGGTTAGTGAATAGGGCATTGTGTCTTCAATTTTGTGATGCGTTTTCTTCACATTTATTGCCACATCAATTCAGTGTGGTTGTTAGGACCAAACATGAGGGATGAAAGCATATTAAATTGGACCAAAACCAGCAAATCAAAGTCCCTTTTGAAAGTCCATTTCTAGTGTATTTGAAATTGGCTTAAAATTGACCATGTAACTTTCATTCCAAAAACTCAATTCTTTCCAAATTGTTTTTGGGGCCACCATGTTAAAAACCATTTAAAAGGTCTTCCTTGAAACAAAATTAAGAAAATCAACATTTTTTATGCCTTTATGGACTTTGCAATATTTTAAAGGCTGCATATTTGATGTCATGGAACACAAAAGTTAAAACAATGTTTCATTCACTAAATGAACCTTTAATGTTCTAAACTTCAAATATTTTATATTTAAAATATTCACATACACTGCATAAACACATTGTGAGATAAAAATCCATATCCAAAATTTTATAGTTTGTGACACTTTGTTTCACCAAGATTGTAAAGTCCATTACTAATTGATCATTCATGATTTTGATGTTTTTTTTAATGTTTATAAACTTAATGTGTTAACTTCACATAAGTGAATCCCTTTTTGTTATATTCAACAAGAGTTAAAAATTGTATGTGATAACATTTATCAAATTCAAAAAAACTACCATTATGACTTCCATAATGGTCCATTGTAGTATGCAATCACCCTAAGGTTGTGGTTCATGGTATTTGGTTTGCACTAAACATCCATCCCAATTGGGTGGTACTTTAGGTGGACATTACAAACATTTGCAACTCCATTTTGAGTAAGTCCATTTTCTAGGAGCTTTGGGCTATAGGAGGCCAATTATCACAACTTTTCCCTTTTGTTCATGTTTTTTATGTTCTAAAGTCTCCTTTGTTTTAGTCATCATTCCTTTTTGAGAAATTTTTCTATCCTCCTTTTGTCTATTGTCGTGCTTTAGGGCGATTTGCTTGTTAGGGCCCTTTTTGCTCTTGCCCACTTTTGTGCTTTGCATTACTCCTCAGGGGTTTTTCCTTTTTGTATTGTCCTTTCTTTAATTAGTGACACCCCACATCCTTGGCCTTGTTTCTATCATCTCAAGATTTTTCTTTTAATCATTTCATCTCCCAATTAGTGTCTATGGGGCTAGCCATTTAACCCCACAAGTATTCAGCTTGGTCCCCTTTAGGCCTCCCTCCTAAGTTCTCCCCTCTTGGTTTTTGCTACCCTACAAATGACATCAAGGTTTTAGGTATACCTTTTAATTCTATTTCTTTTTCCATTTCTTTTTTGTAGGCCGCCTTAAATGATGATGTTCGAGATGTTGATGTGTTCTTAAGGTTCATGGATGTTTATGTTGCTTTTACTATCCTTTAAATCAATGTTTCACCCCAAGGCCTTTTTATTGTTGTGTTCTTTCCTCCCCTTTTTGGGCTTTTGGCATCAATTTGTGGTTTTTGATTCAACCTTTATGGGGTTTTTGGGAGGTTCTTAGACCCAAATTCTTTAAAATGCCCTAGGCTTCCTTAATGCATTGACAAATTTTTCTCCCCATTTCTTCTAAAAGGGCAAGCCTCATTTCGTTTAAGGTTATCATGTTGACAACATATTTTGGGAGTTGGGTGCTCGTTGCCCTTGTCATCTCGTTGAGATTCTTGGTAGATTTTCATCTATTCGTATTAGAGGTGATAAAGGCAAATAGTTTAGGTTTGTCCCATTCCAAGCCCACTTGAGGTTGGTGTAAAAGCTTTTTTGTACGATGGTAGCATCAAGTGTACCCCCCTATTGAATAACTTATAGAAAAGGGCACAAATTGACTTCATGATAATAGTTTAAAATGTTTGCACATTAATTCCTTTTCTAGCATTCATTTTTATTTGCATTTGGATTCATATTGCACACATTTGAAATCTTGCACATGGCCAAAAGTGGGAGCTTGGTTGTCTCTTCGTCAAATCATTTTTTTTCCATTTGGCCTTAGATGTTGTTTCCTCCAGAATGCACACTAGGTTGGGCCTCCCCCATTCAGTGGCCCTTGGTTCGTCAAATTGCATATGTTGCCAACCTTTAGACCCCATGAAAATTCACCTTTTTTATTGCACTCATGGCAGGGAAATGACAATGTCCCATGATGTTGTGTAGGATGCCTTTGCATCCATCATGAAAGGTGTTGGTTAACATGTTGCGTGTGAGCAGACCCACGTTCTTCCACTTCTTACCTTCAAATCCTCATACCAATTAATCAACATTGTGTTTTTGATTGATGACATTCACATATTGATCGATGTTGTCATTGTTGACCCCATTTGAATTGACTTGATTTTGTGTGTTGCATTGTTTTGAGGATGGCCATAACAATGGTGGTTCAAGCAAAAAAAAGATTTTATGAAAATCAATACTTTGCAGACTTGTTTATCCTTCTCATTATTGAGGTTTTTGGGTGTTTACATTAATAAGTTAATAATTTTTTTTATCATTTTGCTAGCATGACATGAGTTGCAAAAGGCTTCAGAGGCCCTCCTCTTTTGATTTTATGTGCATTTTACAAGTAAACGGTGTCAATGACATTACAATGAGAGCAAGTTGCTTCTATTTCGAGGCAAGCCATTGGAAAGGACAACTCAATCGGTTTAAAGACCTGGTCTCCCTCACACTGTACCCCTTCCATCACTAGAAAAGACAAGTCAATTTGATTAAATACTAACCTCTTTTTTATTTTTTTTGTTTTACGTTAGAGCATGGGTGGCATTCATCTCACCAAATATTTAGCATAAATACCAGCCTTTTTTTAATTTTTTTTGTTTTGTGTTGGAGCATGGGTGTCATTCATCTCACTAGAGATTTAATTTCACAACCCCACTTTGAGAGAGTGTGAGGATGAAACCCACATTCCCAAAATTGGGACTTGAGAGTCCTCTGGGACTCCTGAAACTTTAGAATTCGATTGCAGGGGTCAAAACACCTTGCATTGGGATGTCCTTTATATCATTGAAAAGATATCGAAGTGTAGATGTCGAAAATGGGCTCACATGGGCCATTTGAACATCTGCAGCACAAGTTATTGCAAAAAGAAGGGCCGGGAGTCAAACTGGCAGTTTGACTCTTGACCACTAAAAGTCGGGAATTGACCCGATCCCGGTGTGTGCAGGTGGAGTGTGACATACCATTGGAGAGCTCTCGAGGAGAACTACAAGTTTGATTTAAACCTCATCTCAATCCGAGGTCTGAGCAAAGTGTTATGACATCGCAAAGTCCTAGGAGTCCAAACCGGGACAATTTTAGGACTCCTCCTTGGGAGTCCCGCGACAAAAAGCCATTCGGACGTGGGTGCTGTGGAGAGGCACATAGTATACTATATGGGGGAAGGTGGTGGCTTCCCCCGAGTCCGGGCCGTGGTGAGTCTTGTGAATCCTGTGAGTCCAAAGTTGCCCGTGGCTTGTCCTAGCATTAAAGGTGCCCCAGAAAGTGAACTAACCAACTTGTTGGTTGGTTTGATGTAGGTTCGAGTAAGTAACTAAAGCTTGTCATTTTTCCTAATCCCATCTCGGAGCTTCAGCATGGCCCTCTACCCCTTTTAGTGCTCAGAATTGGGAGCATGCCCCGAGTTCCTCACAATTCCGCTGTGAGAGTAACTTAGACCCACTTTGGGTCTAACTAGGAACTTGGGAGTGCATCATTTAACATAAATACCAATTTTTTTTTTACTTTTTGTGTTTTGTGTTGGAACATGGGTGGCATTCATCTCACCACAAATTTAGCATGACGGACGATGATCCCATAGAAAATTTAGCTTTATTGGCACGACAAGTTTCCACGAAACTGTCAAAATGATAGAAAATTAGTAGAAAATTTGTCCTTAACAGGATAAATCTGGCAAAAAACATTTCGTGACTAGATGCAACCTAACACCCAAAACCTCATCCAAGAACTCTGTGTGGCGAATGGGAGCTAAACTCCTATTATGGTGATTATGCCTACCCAGATGATGGTGGAAAATTTACACCAATTCGCCATGTTTAAAGGCTACACATTATTCCTCCCGTCATTGGAAAAGACAACTCACTTGGTCAACACAATGTGTGCCTAGGAAAGTCACCATGAAACTTCATAGTTATCAACAAAGCAAGGCAAGTCCATTGTAGGCCACCCTAGTGGGGGGTGGGGCGCAAGGGGTCCATTAGTGGGCTGTGTTGACTATTACCTTACAAGGATTATTTTCCATTATGTTGCCCCCATCATATATTCTTTCCCAATAACGCCTTTTGATTACTTTTGTCTTAACTAGCTATGTTTTCATCATCTCATAAACCTTTCCACCCTTGATTAAATGATTTCTCATATTTTCAGTCACTTTTACCCAACAATATTTATTTTTTGTGAACTTAGGTTATGGTTAACATTCTATCGTTGTAACTTGTAACCTTTATAAGAAACCCAAAGAAGGAGACTACAATACATCTATTTTTGTGGCTGCTTAAAGTTTGATCACATTTTTTTGTGATACAGGCCAATTGAACATGTCCATCAAAAAAGAAAAAAAACTGGGGTCCTCACGTCTAGTTAATATTAATCACACTATACTACATATTTTAAAAGGCTACAACTATTCACTTCCACTATTTACATTTGCGACATAGTGATTTCACTAGTATTTAGCAATACAAAAACAATTGAACAAGAGCTGGAAAGAAAAAAAGACAGTGGGTAAAGAGCTCGAAAAAGGAAAAAGGCAAGGAGGAAAATTTATAGATTAAAAAGGAGTATTTCAAAGTTGAAAAACTTGCCCTAAATTTTGTCCTGTATTTAGAGGACCACTAGTATGTAAACCCATTTTGCAAACAAAATGATCAAATAAGCAAAAGATTAAAGTGTTATGTATCAAAGTCCATTTTGTCCACTTCTACGCATCAATTATTTTTAAAAATCAAATGTGCCCCAACACTGAATAAGTGGGGTGTTTCTTTGCAAGGGGTGTTAGCCCATGCCAAAAATGGTGATGAAGTTTTTTGGGAAGAGAATTTTCATGTAGCCAATGGGAAGGCCCAAGCATGCACTCAAGGTGCCTTGTTTTTTTTCCTTTTATGTTTTGGGGTGGGGTGGGGTGGGAGGGGGTGTGGGGAGAGATTTTTTTTCATTTTTCCCAACTTCCCAATGTGTTCACACTATGTTCCTTTCAAGTTCCCAATGGGTTCCCAATATTTTCCCCAACATTTTCTCCATACCTCCTCACTTTTATATGCCTTGAAAAATGGTGTCCTCCTTTCACCTATATAGGTGGGCCAAAAGGGAGGAACTGTAAAGTTCAAACTAAAGCCTTCTGTTTTGGGAGTCTTCATTATTTCTTTTTTTTGGAGTGATGGGGCAATCAAATTGGCATGTTGCCCCAAAAAAAAGAATTTGGGAGGCACCTCATTTAATTAATAGGAGAGGTGACTATTTCCTCAAATTTATTTCCTTGCCATTAAATTAGGCCAAAAAGGTAACTAACAATTTTGGAAATAAAAATTACATGCAGCCAATGGGAAGGTGCAGCATCCACTTAGGCGCCCCATCTTTTTAATTTGGGTTTTGGGGGCAGGGGGAGAGGGGAGAGGTTTTTTTTTTCATGAGTTGTTGATGTGTTCCTACCATGTTCTCAAGTTGTTCCCCATGTTCTCAATGTGTTCTTCAAGGGTGTTCCCAATAGCACCTAATATCAAACCCATATGATTTGCCCAAAATCCTCCCCTTCTCACCTATATAGCCGAGGTGTTTGTTGTGAGGGGTAATAGCTTAGGCGAAAAATTGTGATGAACCTTTTTGAGGAGAGAAATTTCATCCAGCCAATGGGAAATGTAATCATGCTTTCAGGGTGCCTTGGATTTTTTTTCTTTTAAGTTTTGGGTTGGGAGGTTACAGGTTGGAGGGGAGGTTTTTTTTTCTAAGTGTATTTGGTGTGGAGAGTGGACAATGGACTTTCCATGCAAGTTTTGTGGGGGGGGGGGGAGGGGGGGGGGGGGGGGGAGGTTTTATTTTCCTTCATGTGCTCGGGGGGGCCCAATGGCCT
>Ga0116231_10014662_pt1 | contig 10438 bp, 9 predicted proteins | sample S1TSphgellanicum_2_FD_89695 | JGI IMG/M metagenome (GOLD analysis project Ga0116231, IMG submission 89695) | Host-associated microbial communities from peat moss isolated from Minnesota, USA - S1T2_Fd - Sphagnum magellanicum MG | ecosystem: Host-associated > Plants > Peat moss > Unclassified... | reverse complement strand
TCGGCTCAAAGCCGCGCGGTAAAGCGAGGCGCTTGACGTTTACCCTGGACCGCGCCTGGCCCATAGACGGGCGACAGGCCCTTCGTCCCGGATCCCCACCCATGTCTTGTGAACCCGCCCTCGCCGAGGCCGCCCCCAACGCCTTCGCGCGCAAAACGCCCGCCGCATGGGGGCGCGCCGGCCGCGCCATCCCTTTGAGCCTGGTTCTAACCCTCGCCCTGACCCCGGTCCTCGGCGCCCTCGCGCCCCGCGCCGCCTCGGCTCAATCGGATCAGCCCTCTCCCGAAGCGGAGGCCCTTCACCACAGTCTCCTCACCCTCGACACGCACCTGGATACGCCGGCAAATTTCGCGCGCCCCGGTTGGGACATCATGGATCGGCACACGCCCGCCCAGCGCTCCCAGGTGGACTATCCGCGGATGGTCACCGGCGGCCTTAAGGGCGGGTTCTTCGCCATCTACACGCCCCAGGGGCCAAGAACCCTTGAAGGCGACGAGGCGGCGCGAGACGCCGCCATCATGCGCGGGATCGAAATCCGGGAGATGGTCGCCCGCCACAGCGACGCCTTCGCCCTGGCGCTCAAGGCCGACGACGCGGCCGCCATCATGGCCACCGGCAAGCGCTTCGTCTTCATGAGCATAGAAAACAGCTATCCCCTGGAAGGCGATCTCAGCCTCATGTCCACCTTCCAGAGGATGGGGGTGCGTCTCATCGGTCCGGTGCATTTTAAGAACAACGACCTGGCCGACTCGGCTAACGACAAGCCCGAGTGGGGCGGCTTGAGCCCCCTTGGTCGGCGTTTTGTGGCCGAAGCCAATCGCCTCGGCCTGGTGCTCGACGCCTCCCACGCTTCGGACGCGGTGCTCGACCAGATGATGGCCCTCTCCAAGACCCCGGTGATCCTCTCCCACTCAGGGTGCAAGGCGGTAAACGACAACCCGCGCAACATCGACGACGCCCACCTTCGAGCCCTGGCGGCCGACGGCGGGGTGATCCAGGTCAACTCCCTCAGCGCCTACCTCATCCCGACCCCAAAGAATCCGGCCCGTGACGCGGCCATGGCCGCCCTCATGGCCAAGGCTGAGGGCCCCGGCTCAGGCGGTCAGGACCAGGCGGCGCTGGAGAAGGCCTATGAAGCGATCCAAGCCCAGTATCCGGTCCCAAAAGCCACGTTCGCGGACTTCATGAAGCACCTTCTCCACGCCTTGAAGGTTGCGGGGGTGGACCATGTGGGGATCGGCGCCGACATGGACGGCGGCGGCGGCGTCGTGGGGATGGAGGATATCGCCTCCTACCCCAAGATAACCGCCGCGCTCCTGGCCGCCGGCTACACCAAAGACGACCTGGCCAAGATCTGGGGCGGCAACGTTCTTCGGGTGCTGCGGCAGGCCGAAGCCTATAGGGCCTCCCTCGCGGCGACGCCGACCCTGGCCCGCTGATCCTAAAGCGTCCGGTCCATCCCCCTCGCCCGCGGCCTCGCCCTTAAAGCCGGGCCGCGTGCTCCAAAACCGTGGGGACATGGGCGCGGCGGCGCAGGAGGTAGATGGAGACCACCATGACGAGGATCAGCACGCTCAGGACCCCGAGCTCGAGCATGGTGGACCTTAGGATGGCGTCGGAGGTGGGGCTCCATTTGCCGGGCTGATTGGCTTGGCTGGATTCAAGGGTAATGACCAGGACCCGCCGGATGGAGGCGATGAGGCCGACGATGAGGAAGGGCTCGCACTCCAGGGCGCCGGACCGGAAGGAGACGCGCACGGTGTGCAGGATCTCCACCACCATGAGGACGAACAGGAGGCGGTCGATGGCGACGACGATGGCGAGGGGATCGCCCATGGAGCTCACGGCCCGCCACAGGGAGGATGAGGCGCCGAGGACGCCCAGGAGCGCGGCCCCCGCGAGGAGCAGCCCCAGGATGATGTAGGCGATGTTCTCAAGCGCCATGAAGGCCTGGTTGGCGCGGGAGGTGATCTTGCCGATGGCTCGGGTCTCAGGGCTCACAGGTGGGCGCTCCATGGATCGGCTCGGTCGTTGCGGACCATCGGACGGCTGTAAAATAACAACGCCGTCGAGGCCAGCATGGCGGCGAATCGCCGATCCGCCTAAGGCCGCCCACGGGTCTGGCCAGGATGGCGGCCTCGATTTTTGGCTAGCCGTCCACCTCAGTCTCCGGTCGGTCGTCGGGATGGACGACCTCCTCATGCCAGCGGCCGCGTTCGTCTTCGAAAGAGATGGCGGCTTCCTCGCCCGCCGCCCTCTGCACCGCGGCCGCATGCTCAGCCGCGCCGAGCGCGGCCTCATAGGTGCGGAAGGTCTCGGAAAAGACGCCCTCGGCCTGGTAAGCCCACCCGCCGTCGTGCTGAACTACGTGATAGACGAGCTTAACCATGTTTGACCGCCTTGCAGGGCCTTCAGCATCGTCCTCATTGGCCAAGGGAGCAAGACTGATCCGCCTTTCACCCCAAGGAGGCGGACAGGGAGCGGGCCGAGGGGGAGGCGGGGCTTTCCAAATCCGACGCGTCGCGGTCCTATAGGGACCTGGCGCACCGGTGCAAAAGAGCGTTGCACGGACCGGCGTCCAAGCGGGGCGGGAGGCGGTTGGAGACCATGACGCAGTGCGCCGAGAGCGCGGGACCGGAGTTCGACGCGGGCTTTCGCGCGAGGCTGCAAGATCTCCTGGCCTGGCGGCGGGATGTTCGCCATTTCCGATCCGAACCCCTGGCCGAAGGGGTCCTTGACCGGCTGATCCAAGCGGCTTGCCTTGCGCCGTCCGTGGGCCTCAGCCAACCTTGGCGCTTCGTCGTGGTGGAAAACGCCGAGCGCCGCGCCGCCGTGATCCATAATTTCAGCGCCTGCAACAGCGAGGCGTTGCAAACCTACGCGGGCGAGCGTGCAGCCCTCTATGCGGGTCTGAAGCTCGCTGGATTGAAGGAGGCGCCCTGCCATCTGGCCATCTTCGCCGATGAGGCGACGGAGGTCGGGGAGGGCCTTGGCCGGCGCACCATGCCTGAAATGATCCGCTACTCTGTGGTGGCCGCCATCACCAATCTCTGGCTCACGGCGAGAGCCGAAGGCGTGGGCGTGGGTTGGGTCTCCATCCTTGAGCCTGAAGCGGTGACGGCGGCCCTGGATGTCCCCGCCCACTGGCGCCTCATCGGCTACCTCTGCATCGGATATCCGGATCACGAGGACCTGAAGCCCGAGCTGGAGCGGTTGGGATGGGAGCGTCGGCGCGCGGAAAGCTGCGCCCCTCTATGGCGCTAAAGCCGACCCGCCCACGTCCGGTCTCGGGAACGCGGCCTCAACGACGCCGTTAAACGGACGCCGGACCTTCCAACCGCGCGTTCAGACCCGCGCCGATGAGGGCGCCTCTTCCGCCGAGGCCCAGCGCGCGAGGGTCTCCAGAAGCGTGGTGGGTGAAATGGGTTTGCCGATGTGGTCGTCCATGCCGGCGTCAAGGCAGCGCGCCACCTGCTCGGGCAAGACATTGGCGGTCATGGCGACGATAGGAACCCGGGGCCGGTCGGCGGAGGCGGCGGCGCGAATGCGGCGCGTCGCCGTCAGGCCGTCCATGGTGGGCATCTGGACGTCCATGAGGATGACGTCGAAGGGGAATTGGGCCGCCGCGTCCACCGCTTCAACCCCATTGCTCGCCGTCTGAATGGCGATGTCGAAGGGGTCTAGAAGGGTGCAAATGAGCTCAAGGTTCACTGCATTGTCGTCCACCACAAGAAGGCGCAAGGCGCCGTCCACGGAGGCTGAGGGCGCGTGGGCGTCCTTTGGGCTCTCGTCTTCGAAGGCGAGGTTAAGGGGCGCTTCGAACCAGAAGGTCGAGCCCTCGCCAAGAACGCTCTCGGCGCCGATCTCCCCGCCCATGGCCTCCACAATGCGCTTGGAGATGGCCAGGCCGAGGCCTGTGCCGCCGAACTTGCGCGACACCGAAGCATCCGCCTGGGCGAACCTTGTGAAAATCGCATGAATCTGATCGGGCGCGACACCGATCCCCGTATCGGTGACGGCGATGCGGAGCCGACGCTCCGTCCCCTCCCCCCCTTGACTGACGTGAACCTTGATCGCGCCCTTGGCCGTGAACTTAACGGCGTTGGAGATGAGGTTGGTCAGCACTTGCCTCAGGCGCGGCGCATCCCCCATCAGCCGGGCGTCAGGACCTGAGGCGTCCACGTGGATTTGCAGTCCCTTGGCCGTAGCCTGTCCCGCCAGAAGCGCCACCGTCGACTGGACCATGGCCTTGGGATCGAAGGGGGCGAGGTCAAACTCCACGGCGCCCGCATCCAGCTTGGAGAACTCAAGGACGTCGTTAACGATCCCAAGGAGGGTCTGGCTGGCGCTCCAGACAAGGCCCACGTGATGGGCGTGGCGGGGGGGGAGGTCAGGCGCGTCCTTGAGCACGCCGCAGAACCCCACGATGGCGTTGAGGGGCGTACGAAGCTCATGGGTCATGTTGGCGAGAAACTCTGCCTTAGCCTGGGACGACGCCTCCGCCTCAGCCTGGCGACGGCGCAGCTCAGCCTCAAGCGCCTGACGGACCGTGACGTCGCGCAGACCCGTGACAAAGCCGATGACGGCGCCCTCGTCATTGCGCACGGCGACGGGACTTCCCTCGGCCCAAAAGGTGCGGTTGTCCGCGGCGGTCACACGAAACAGGAGGTGCGGCCTGGGGCCAAGATCGACGCCAGCGGCCACGGCCTCGCGGGTCCTTAACATCCCCTCCACATCGTCCGGATGGCAGACCGCGGCGACGTTCCGGCCGATAAGGTCACTGGGCTCATAGCCATAGAGCCGCACCGAGGGTGAGACGAACACAATCGTCCCGTCCGGTTCATAGCGGACGATCACGTCGGTCTGATGGTCTGCAAGGAGGCGGTACATGGCCTCGCTCTCCCGTAAGCGTTCCAGGGCGAGGTCGCGCTCCTTAGCGGATTCGGCTAGCGCCTTCGCGTTCTTAGCCCGGATCCACTCGTCCGCCACAAGGTCGGCCAGGTCCTGCAGGCGGGCCGCCTTTCCGGCGTCGTAGGGATGAGGTTTGGGGCCTGCGACGCTCAACACCCCGGGCACGGAGCCGTCTGGAAGACGGATGGGCGTTGAGGCGGTGAAACGCAGATAGGGATAGTCTTTCACCATCGGATTGTCGGCGATGGTCGGCACACGGCGGCCGTCCTCAACCCAAAGGGGCTCGCCGTTCGCCAGGACCGAGACGGTGACAGGGTCGTCAGGCGGAAGCGCGTCCGCCCAACAACTGCGCCAAAGCGTGCCGTCGTGAACCAGAATGATGCTGGCTTCCACGCTCTCGAACAGGCTCTTCGCTAGTCGCGTCACCCGGTCGAACAGTGCAAGCGAGGTTTCAAAACCCCAGGGAACGGGATGGGAAGAGCGGACGACGATGTTCGGTCTCGCGTCACGCATGGGCCTCAGGCGACCTCACCTGTCCATTTGCCCGTCGCGCCCCAAAGGACGTCTTGAGAACCGGCCGCATGCATCGCTCCGGCAGCGGCGCCCGTCACCGCCCGCGCGCGGGCGGCCTTCACGTCACGCGCGACGCTCATGGAAGGCGCCCCTCGGCCGTCGCTCGAAGCATAATTCACCTGAGACTTTTGCAGCTCGCGGATTTCACGCTGAACGGGTGTAACCATACGCCCCCTCAAGCCAGGGACAAGCGGATTTGGGCCTGAGCTGAGGGCCCGCTCAGATCACATGCAATCCCGGGTCGTGCCCTAGGGTCTTATGTTGAGCGAGCGGGCGACGGCGGCGCTCATCGCCCCGCTCAGACGCCCCCGCAGCGGCGCTCACCTTGGACCAGGACCCGGGGGCGTGGGATCAGGACCGCCCCCCCACCGACCTCGCCTTGAGCTTTCCCCGCCGGGGGACCATGCTGACGCCTAGCCGGACAACGCAGGATCAGGCCCATGACAAAAGCCATCGATACGGGGACGAGCGACCTCTTAGCGAGCCTTGAGGACGGGGTGCTCACCCTCACCCTTAACCGGCCCGACGCGCGCAACGCCATGAGCGGCCCCATGAACCAAGCCCTCGGCGAGCAGCTGGCGTTCGCCGAGCTCGACCCTTCGGTGAAGTGCGTGGTCCTCACGGGCGCCGGCAAGGGCTTTTGCGCGGGCGGGGACGTCAAAGGCATGGCCTCCGGCGGCGGCTCAGGGTCCCTGACCCTTGACGAAGCGATACATCGGCAAAGGGTCAATCAACGGGCGACGGCCGGACGCCTCTTCAAAATGCCCAAACCCACCATCGCCGCCCTTCCTGGGGCCGCGGCGGGCGCGGGCTTCGCCCTAGCCCTCGCGTGCGATCTTCGCATCATGGCGACCAACGCCTTCCTCACCACCGCGTTCGCGCGGGTGGGCTATTCGGGCGATTACGGGGGGACCTATTTTCTGACCCAGCTTGTGGGTTCGGCCAAGGCGCGCGAGCTCTATTTCCTGTCAGACCGGGTCAGCGCGGAGGAGGCCTTAAGGCTCGGCCTCGCCAATTGGATCTGCGCGCCTGAGGACCTGGCGCACAAGGCCAAGACCATCGCCCTGCGCCTCGCCGCCGGACCCACTGTGGCGTACCGTTACATGAAGGAGAACCTCAACCGGGCCATGGGCGGGGAGGTGGACGCGTGCCTCGACCTGGAGGCCACCCACCACATCCATTGCGGCCTGACCGAGGACCACCGCGAAGCGGCCAAGGCGTTCGTTGAAAAGCGCGAGCCGGTCTTTCACGGACGATAAGGAAGAAGGCCACCCCCCATGAAGCCCCTTCGCCTTCGCCAGATCGCCCTTGTGGCGGCTGATCTCGCAGAAGCCCGCGCCGACATCGAGGCCGTTCTGGGCGTGGATTACGCCTACGCCGACAAGGGCGTGGAAAAATACGGCCTGGAGAACTGGGTGTTTCCTATCGGCGACACTTTCTTGGAGGTGGTCTCGCCCAAGGCGCCTGGAACCACCGCAGGCCGGCTTCTGGAGAAGCGCGCCGGCGACGGGGGCTATATGGTGATCCTTCAGGCGGAGGACCTTGTGGAGGCGCGAAGCCGGATCCTTGAGGCGGGCGCCCGGATCGTGGACCAGTTCGACGGGGAGGGGGTGGCGTTCACCCACATCCATCCCCGCGACGTGGGCGGGGCGATCCTCTCCATCGACCGCATGGAACCGCCGTCGCGCTGGGCCTGGGGCGGCCCGGGGTGGGAGGATCACGTCAAGACCGACGTCGCCGTCCAGATCGTCGGCGCCGAGCTCCAGGGCGAGGACCCCGCGGCCATGGCGTCGCGGTGGGCGGGCGTTCTGGGCCGCCCGGCGGAGCGGTCCGGGACCCAATGGCGCATCGGCCTCGACGGCGGCGAACTTCGCTTTGCGTCCGTGGCGGACGGCCGGGGAGAAGGCCTTGGAACCTTCGACGTCGTCGTCAGAGACCCCGAGGCCGTGCGCGGCCGGGCAAAACCCCTGGGGCTTTTAACGGCTGAGGGGGTCGTGGTCCTTTCAGGAACCCGGGTGCGCCTCCTCGCCGAGGAAGCCCAGGCCTGACCTTTGGGGACCTGGACGCCCGGCGCGCAGGGAGGCGAGGGAGAACCCGCCGCCAAGGTCCCCGGCCACAGGGGCGCAGCCGGCCTTTAGGGCCTGCGCCAAATGATCGGCGCAAAGGGCGGCCTGAAGGCGAATGTCAGGTACTGAGGTGATCTCCCAGGACGAGCCCCGCGTCACCGGCCCCACAGCGAAGAGGGTTGAGGCGGGCGCCCCTTGGGCGTTCACGACCCGACCGGCCTCGTCCACGTCAAGGCCAAGCCGGTAGGGATCGGACCGGGCGAGGCCGCTCGAGAGAAGGCCCCTCAGGAGGGGATCGCGCGTCTGGGCGGGGTCCCCGTTGGGCCCGGCGCAGTTGACGGCCAGGGCCACGTGCAAGCGCTCTTCAGCATGGGTGCGCCGCGGGGTCCAGACCACCTCAAGGCCCCGCCCAGAGGGCTCGGCGCAGCGGATGCGCCCGGCGCTGACCGTGAGCTGCCCGCGCTCCAAAAGGGCGTCTAGTCGCGCCGCCACCTCGGGCGCGAGGCGATGGCGATGCACGTCCCAGAGGGGCCGGGCATGGCGCAGGAAGCGCCGGCGCTCCTGATCCGACCAACCGCGCCAGACGCCGTGCACATGAGGCCGAAGACCATCGAAGACCGCGCGCCATTCTCGCCCGGCGGCCTCCCGCTTGAGGGTGGTCAGTATTTCACGCACCCCGCTCCCCGGCGGCGGGGCGGGCCTGGGAATGGCCGTCGGCCCTTCCAAAAGGTGGCGACAGGGAAGAAATCCCCGCCGCGACACGGCCCGCAGCTTGAGGTGCGGACGGCGCCGCGCCAGATGCAGGGCCACATCGACCATGGAAAGACCGGCGCCGATGAGTAGGGCCTCCCCCTCCTCGGGCAAGTCCACTTGGTCGAGGCTCCAGGGATCGGCCACAAAGGCCCTTGACGCCGCCGCCTGGGGACTGAAGCTCGGCGGGGTGGCCGGCGAGAGATTGCCCACGGCGAGGACGACGGCGTCCACGAGATAGACGCGGCCGACGCCGAGGGTGACGCGCCAGCGCGCGCCGACCGTCTCAAGGTTGGTCGCCTCGTCAGCCTCAAGCTGGAAACGCCCCGCCTGCGCCTGCTCCACCGCCTTCTGGATCATCCACTGCAGATAGTCGCCGTAGCGGCTTCGCAGGACGAACTGGTTGTGCGCGTCGGCCTGGCCGGATCGGGCGAGCCAGTCCACAAAGTGGGAAGGCTCCTCAGGGAAGGCGCTCATGTTGGACGCCCGCACATTGAGAAGATGGTCAGGATCAAGAGTTGAGTAGGCGGCCCCCCGGGCGAAGCGGCCCCGCCGCTCGATGAGACGGACATTGGGACCGTTGGGTTGCGTAAGGAGGCGCAGGGCGGTCAAAAGTCCGCTGAAGCCCGAGCCGACTATGGCGACGGTGGGACGCTGCATCATCATCCTCAACGCTCCTAACGCCCAGACCTCGGCCATGGACGCCGAACCCTAGCATCCACCCTAAACCAGAGCCTTAAGGAAAGACACGGGCGCGGGACGGCCCTGGACGATGCGCGATCCGGATTAGCGCCCCTTGCCGCCGTCACGGGCGAGGGGATGGCGCGGCCTAAGGCCATCCATTAGCGTTCCCTCGGGCGTCGCCGCCGACCGGCGTGGCCCCAAGGCGACACGGAGAGGAGACGTCCCCATGACACACGATACCGCCGGGGGTCCGGCGAGCCGCACCATCGACAAGACGGCGCTCCTTTCCAAATACATGGAGGAACGCAATAAGCGCCTGCGCGCCGACGGCAACGCCCAATACCTTCAGATCAAGGACCAGCTCTCCCACTATCTGGAGGATCCCTACACCCCGAAGGCGGAGCGCGACCCCAAGTCTGATCATGTGACCTTCGCCTTCATCGGCGGCGGGTTTGCCGGTCTCGTCACGGGAGCGCGCCTGGTGGAGGCGGGGATCAGGGACGTCCGCATCGTCGAAAAGGGCGGAGATTTCGGCGGCACCTGGTATTGGAACCGGTATCCCGGCGCCCAGTGCGACACCGCCTCCATGGTCTATATGCCCCTCCTGGAGGAAACGGGGCACAGGCCCACGGAGAAATACGCCCACGCGCCGGAGATCCTCGAGCAGTGCCAAAGGATTGCTCGCCAATATGGCCTTTACGACAAGGCGTTGTTCCACACCGAGGTGAAAAACCTCACCTGGGACGAGGACAAATCCGTTTGGCTGTTTGAGACGAACCGCGGGGACCGGTTTACGGCAAGCTACATAGGCCTGGGCACAGGGCCTCTGCACGTCCCTAAGCTTCCCGGGATCCCCGGCATCGAAACCTTCAAAGGCCATTCCTTCCACACGAGCCGATGGGACTACGGCTACACCGGGGGCGATCCCAAGGGCGCGCTCATGGACAAGCTCGCCGACAAGCGGGTGGGCGTCATCGGCACGGGCGCCACCTCTGTCCAGTGCGTGCCTCACCTGGCGCGGGCCTGCGAAGCGCTTTACGTCTTCCAACGCACCCCCTCGTCGGTGGATGTGCGCGCCAACGCCCCCATCGACCCTGACTGGTTCAACGCCATGGCCACCCCGGGCTGGCAACAACGGTGGCTTGAGAACTTCACCGCCAACCAATCTGGCGCCATCGAAGAGGAGGACCTGGTTCAGGATGGTTGGACCGACCTTTCCCGGCGAATCCGGGCCAAGATCAGCGTCCTCCCCCGGGACCAGATGACCCCGGCCAACATGATGGCGGCGTTTGAAGACTCTGATTTTGAGAAGATGGAGGAGATCCGCGCGCGGGTGGACGCAATCGTCTCTGACAAGGCGACCGCCCAGAAGCTTAAGGCGTGGTACCGACAGCTCTGCAAACGCCCCTGCTTCCACGACGCCTACCTCCAGGCCTTCAACATCCCGGGGGTTC
>Ga0116231_10014660_pt1 | contig 10440 bp, 11 predicted proteins | sample S1TSphgellanicum_2_FD_89695 | JGI IMG/M metagenome (GOLD analysis project Ga0116231, IMG submission 89695) | Host-associated microbial communities from peat moss isolated from Minnesota, USA - S1T2_Fd - Sphagnum magellanicum MG | ecosystem: Host-associated > Plants > Peat moss > Unclassified... | reverse complement strand
GATCATGGGTTTTAAATTTTGAAAAAAAATCAGAACTGGAACCAAAAATGGGAACCAGTCAGCAACCAGAACCAAAACTGGGAACCGACCTTCAGTTAGAACCGGACCCAGAACCAGAACTGACCCCAAAACGTATTGCATACAATTTTTGGTTCTTCACTTTTTCAAATTAAACATTCAAGCTTTAAAGTTGTTTTTTTCCCCCCTTTCTGACTGAGGTTAGACATGTTACTAGTTTGAGAAAAAAATCAGGGTTTGGAATAATAACAGCACCATTTTTTTGAATAATAATTTGGGTTGGGGCTGGGGGTAGCATTAGGCATGTAGATCTTACTTCTGGAAAATGTCTCAAGTATGCAATTTTTACATATTATTACTATTATTATTATTATTATTATTATTATTTTGTTTAGTGACATATGTGGTCACATTTCATTGGTGGTACAGTGCGACTAACTAGAAAAGAATCAGTTTTAGACTCGGTAGGTAAACATAGTTCCAATTTAAGACCAGACTCACTTAAGAATTTATTTATAAAGAACTGGGAATGGGGGGTCTTGAAATGTGAAGAATTGGGACTGGAACTGGACCACAGGTTCTATAATATATTCTTTAAAATCCTTGAACCACAACCTGGGGTTCTTTCACAAAAGAAAAATTGTAAGTTGGGAACCAGGCCCAGAGGTTCTCTTGAAAACTAAGAAGCAGCCAACACAGAAAATAACCAATGAGGGCTGTTAAGTGTGCAAATATTCCTTATAGGCTTGTATGTAATAAGAGCATATCCACCCAAAAATTCTAAACAACTCCTTTATGTTAAAATAGAATAGTGTTTAATCATCCCTGTGCCCACCCACAAATGCCGTTAAAGGCCCTTTAAACAGTCAAAGATCATTTATATCTGTACATCTGGACGAGTAATAGTCACTGCCCAAATCCATAGTGGAAAAAAGCTTTAAGGCTGTTTAAATGACCACTGCAAAATGGACATCAATACAGGAGAGCAGCAGGATTTACACCATCCCACTCCAAGATTTAATCAAAAGGGGTGTTCGCAGGTGTGGGGTGGAGATGCTCTAAGGACATCACACAGAAAATTCTCTAAAATATGGCATATCACACCCCATAATTCCCCGTCGAATACTAATTTTGACTGGTTTTTACTGTTTCCGTCGCCATGCCATCTAGTCCACACAGTGTGGTTTTTCCTCCACTCAAGAGTCATCGGTATGGCATCTTGTCCATGCCCTATGGTTTTCCCTCCTGTCAAGAGTGGGGTAACGTGTAATGAGTTAAAGTCTGAAATAAAGGCTGGCTCTTACATATACACAGTTTCTGAGACTTCCTTGCTGCTTTCCTTGTACTGTCACAGTCTACAATTCCTCCCATCTTCGGCAATAGTACACTCTGCATCTTCTTGACTTGTGCGCCCATTATGGAGCTCTTTGACAAAAATGCTCTGAACCTGCAGGGCCGGAGTTACCCAGCCCCTATGACTGTACCAGTTCCGTTTGGGATGAACTCAAGTTCATCCCAATTATTGGATCTCCTGCAGGCATTGAGGTTGGGTCACTTTTTCTTTTCTTTTTTTCACTCGCTTACTTCAAGGTTACCAATAAAAAAAACTTATTTGGCTGCCCAAGCATTTCAAAGCCCAACTACCTACCTGACCTTGCATCTACTTACCTCCACCCCGCCAAAAACCCTAAACCTCGTTGCCACTCAAACCTTGCCCTTGTAGTTTTTAGGAGAGGACCATTGTTGTAACCAAAACTTGAGCATAGCGAAGAGAGGAGCCAGAACTTGAGCGTGAATGTAGTCATTACTTAGAGGAAAGGTCATTGTTGTAATTTGGTTTCTGGAGCAAATGAGTTGTTAAATGATTAAGAACCAAGTGTTGCTACAACATAGCAACTTAATATTGCTATAACATCGGAATGCAACAAAGCATTGTTACAAAATTAAAGTGCAACGAAGATGGTATTGCAAAAAACGATGCTAAGGCAATGTTGCAAAAAATGTTGCTGAAAAGAGTGCAACAAAAGATGTTGCTATAGAAAATGTTGTGAAAGTGTTGTCACAAAAGACGTTACCCTAGAAGACATCCTAAGTGGCACATAAGTGTACATCAACCCTTTTTTTTCTGTCTTTTTTTTTGGTCTATGTCCCCTTGCAGGGAAAATGATTATGAGTGTTGTGCTCAACATCACCTTTTAATCTTTTTACGAAACCAGGGTAGAAGACAACAACAAATGCAACATTTGTTCTCATCTTCTAGTTTTCTTATGAAACCACAGCAAAAGATAAACATGAATGCACCTCATTGTCATTTTCTACTTTTTTTTTTTGCATTGTAGAAAGCAATGATGAGTTGAAATGTTTGTCATCATCTTCTACTGGTTTATTTTGGGTTGTAAAAGACAACAACAAACCTCATGGTTCGTCATCATCTTTTGGTTTTTTTCCTTGTTGTGTTATAATAATATATTTGGAATAGTATTTTGGAATTTGCATTGAGGCATTCGATCCGAGGCATTCCTTTGAATTCACAATTAGTGCATGACTTTATTATGTAACGATAAGAAAATAAAATGTTAATGGTCTCATTGACAAACAATTTGTGAATGCCAAATGTTTTCAACAAGAAATCAAGGAAGTGGGAAGTAAGTAAGGAAGTTAGATATGAAAACACTCAAAAAATGTGATCCATGAGAAAAGAGTTTGGTAGCTTACTATAATGATGTTCCTTTAGCCTAGACCCCACAAATACCTACTTTTGGATTATAGTTGGAAGGAAGGACCCCCCCCTTGTCTGTATGTGTGTGGGCATTAAGGAGAAGCCAACCAAGTGTTTTATATTTACAAAAGATGATGACAAGCCTCCCGGCTCATCTTTTTTGTTTTTTTTTCAATTACAGAAAACAATGACAAGCTAAAAGGTTCATTGTTGTTTTATGGTTTTTTTTTTTGGTTGCAAAAAATGATGACAATCCTACCAACTCATCATTGCTTTATGGGTTTTTTTCTTGGGTTAAAGAAGAAGACAACAAGCCTCCCAACTCATTGTCATCTTGTGGTTTTTTTCCTTGGGTTATAGAAGACGACAACAAATTGCAAAGCTCGTTGTCGACTTATTTTTCTTGAGTTACACAAGATGACCATGAGCCTCTCGGCTCATTGTCTTCGGCTAATTTTTCTTGACTTGCAAAAAAGGATAATGAATCAAAAGCTCATTATCATCTTATGGTTTTTTTTCTCAAATTATAAAAAACAATAACAAGCCTTCTGACTCATTGTCGTCTTGTGGTTTTTTTCTTGGGTTGCAAAAAACGACAACAAGCCAAGAAGCTCATCATCATCTTATGTTTATTTTTTTGAATTGCACAAGATGACAACAAGCCTTTTGGTTCATCATCATCTTGTGCTAATTTTTTTGGGGTTGCAAAAGACGATGATGAACCGAAAAGCTCGTCATCATCTAATGCATTTTTTTCATTATTGTACACAAAGGTGCCACATGTCATGCCCAAGAATTAATGTAATTATTAATAAATTTTTTATCATAAAAATAATATAAATGAATTAATGTAAATAATTAATCAATATAACCAAATAGTTCTAATAAATATAAATGTAATAATTTGGTTTTATGATTATTATATTAATTAAATTGAATTATAATAATAAAAAAGAAATATAATAATCTAATTTTATAATTATATTATATTAATTAATTTTAATAAAAAATAAAACTTCTATAACACAAGGCCTTTAAACCTTTAAATATAATGAACAATATTTATCATTACTAGTAGTAGGAACATTTAATTTTGCAATTCTTCTTGTTGCAAGTTATTGCTTTTGTATAAAAAAGTTGGAGCAGGTTGGAAAAAATAAGTTATTATCCATTTTTATATGTTGTTTGTAATTGTTTGTTTAAAGAAACTTGAAGTTCCTTGATAACGGTGGCAATTGCCATTGTTAAGGAAATTTTAAAAAAAACTTTTTGGATTGATTGTTGTTTAAGGATTTGAATGTTTTTGTTGTAGGATGGCACATCCCCAAAAGAAACTTAAACGCCAAGCAAAGCTGACTATTGATAACAAGTGAATGTTGTAGCAAATGAGGAAGAAAGTGAAGTGAAACAAAGAATTATCATTTATACTCCTACTTTTGATGGTAAACCCTAAACCCATTCCTATTCTTGAAAGTAAATTTGTTGTGATGAATGATATGTTTCACATGATAGGGTTTAAAAGAGTGTAATGCAACACATTGTGAATAAAAAATCCCAATCCAAACCGTGAACCCCATCTTCATTCTTTATTTGAGAATGGGGATGGGGTTTTTCTTTTGTTCAATTTTTTCCAAGCAACATCCTCATCATTTTAAAGGTTTAGCTACTAGCCTATTTGTAATGCCCTCCTTGTATTTAGGGTTTTCTTATTAGTTTACAATACCTTCATATTTTTTAAGTTTTTTTGTTGGTCTATTTGCAATACCTTCATATTTTCTAGGGTTTTCTTACTGGTCTATTTGCAATACCTTCATATTTTGTAAGGTTTTATTGTTGACATGTTTGCAATACTTTCATCATTCTTAAGGTTACTTGTTGGTTTGATTTTAAATGTTGTTCTTGTAGGGGCTTTGGTGGTTTCACATGAAAGTGATCAAGTAAAATACCACCAAATCATGCAATGGAAGATGTAAATTGGGTTCACAAAAGGTCAAGGTGGAAGTGCAAGATCAATGGATGCATCAACGCTTATGTGGCTAAGTGGTTGTTTTGCCGACATTTGGACAACAAACATAGGTTTTGCCTAGAGGTAGGCAAATACAAGTGTCCTATTCATGTTGGGGGACCAAGGCAACAAAATCACCATGTTATGAATGTTTGAATTTTGGACAACCACATCCAAGGCAAAAGCAAAATGAAAAGAAAGCCCTTGATCGAATGAAAAAAAAAGTGGAGTTAGAATGGGATGAATTCCAAGCCCAAGCGCAACAAATGGAACAGGTTAAGTGGCCTTTGTTGGTATGTTTAGCCTCCAAAATCTTGTTGGGCATCATTGGGATTCCTGGATGAAGGGTGGGGTTCATCCCACAAAGTGCATGGGCACATTTTGAAAAGGATGATAACCTTGTTGACACAATTCAAATAAGCTAAATTACCTATCTAAAGCCTTTGAAAGTTGCATGTGGTGTTCGGAATTAGACATTGGAGTCTAATAAATGCAACTAAGCTAAAGAAATGGATGCAATATCTAAGTATCACAATTCAAAAATCATTCATGGGTGGTATATTTCTATACTTATCCTTCTTTTTTTGTTAATATTGTCTACATTTTAACATTGGAATTTTATTTTTATTTTTATTTTTTTCGTGTTAAGTTTCAAGGCACAACAAAGGAGGCTTTTGTTGCATATGCAATTCGACTTGTGTTTGAACATCGTTAACTATTTACTCATCGTCATGCAATAAAAGTTATAGAAACTACAACAAAGTATCACACCATTATGGGCATTCCTTCTGGTTCATCTTCCTCATAAGAATAATTATAAATATAGCTTTAGTGCACATACGCACCATTTTTGTATGGAGCCATTATAGATTAAGGTAGCATGATATATTTTTAATTATAACCATCATTTTTGTAATGTGGTTACTTGAACATTTTTGTACCAATCCACTTGTTTTAATTTTGACCTTTAATTTTGGGGTTCATAGATTTTGGGATCATCTTATGCCATGTTGCACACAATACCCCCATCCATCACAAATGGATTACATTTATTATAAATCAAATGAACAATACCCTCATCTAATAGGGTTAACACATTCAGTGGCCATGCTAGAGCATTTAAGCAATACCTTCATTATCCTTATCATGAAATACTCACACTATAACGTTAAGGGGAAAAAATAATTTAATATTTTTATATAATTACATTGCCCATTTTCTTGAAAGGACCCCTTGGTGCATTAACCAGTTTGTCTATGCAAATATTGCAAACTTTTGATCTTATTTTGTTTATGGTTGGGTTCTCCATAAAACGTTTCAAATTGCAATACTTGCATATTAACCAACTCGTGTTCATGTTCCATTTACCCAATCTAAATTTTTGTCTAATACATGTTTCAAATAGATAAAGGGGACATTGGGTTTAAGGTTTAAGGGAATTAAGCCCACCTTTTTGTCATTAATTGTTTTAAGATAACCTTTTTTCTAACATTTATATTATTTTCATGGAATATTTTGTAAGTGAATTTATGTTCACATACACACACATATATAAGCAAGTTCTTGTTTTTCTTTTCTTTTTCATTAGAATAGAAGAAAATGAAAGCAACTCCATGGCAAAGGTATGAATGATAAAAACCCTTCCCACTAGTTGGGGTCCCCCCCCCCAAATTAGGTTTAAAACACAAGTCTCTTTGGTATTTATATAAAATGCTTTCATAATTTTATTATAATTAGGTATCCAATTAATAGTCTATACACAATTTAGGGTTATGCGAAATAATTCCAAAATCAGGTTTAACATTTAAATCTAAAAAATTTGTTAAGTTCCACCATTAAAGTTATGCAACCAATTTTTTTTGTTTATTTAATTTAAGGTCAATGTAGGAATTTTTTTACATACAAAGGTTTTAGTTCAACATTTTAGGGTTCATTGTATAGGTTTGTTTAATTTTTCAAATTTAAAGTTATGCATCCATTAGGTTGTAATGTCTACATAATTTATGGGTTATGCAAAAAAAAATTACCAATAATAGGTTTAAGGTTTTTTTTTCGTATGAAACTATTTACTTTTAGATGAAGGTTAAATTTTTCAATTTGTAATATTGTACCCTATCACCCTATGTCAAATCCCAAATGCATGCCCTAACCCCAAATTGCAATATTTAGGTAAATTTATGTTATGTAACTGCCCTTGATTTAATAATGTAGAAACTTGTTCCTTCATCATCTAACTATATGTATAAGGTTATGTAAGTATATCTTGTCTACCAAATGCAATACCTACATCTAATGTATCAAAAAAATATAAAATATCCAAAAGATACCTATTTAAAAAAAATTAAACCAATTATCAATACCTTCATCTTTAGGTGTAAGCATTGACTATGAGCATGTCCCATTTTTTCTAAACCCTAATTTGTAATACTTACATCATTTGAAATCAGTGTTAAAGTAATCATTAAAGTAATTTTTCCTTTATTATTGTATTGTAAAACTACCAATCTACCATAATAAGCTTATCACAATACCTACATAAATTTATATTGTGTACTTTCACCAAAAGCCCTTTTTTAGTTAATAAATACTTATTATGCAGGTATTGCAAAAACTTAATACCTCATCATCTAAAGTAGATCTTGTCCACCAAATGCAATACGTAAATCTAATGGATTGAATGTAATAAGAAATATCCAAACATTTGATATTTGAAATTTATAAATAAAGCAAATCATCATTTTGATGAGAAAAGGTAGGACAATACCTGCATTAAATGGTCAAATCCCCCATTGGAAGGAGTAGGGAATTTGCAATACCTTCATTAAAAAATATATATATAATTAATATCCATGAAATATATGAAATTATGTGCAATACTTATATTAGTGTTCGTCAACCTTTAACTATGAAATACCCTAAACCTTGCGATACTTGCATGTAAAACCAATTTAATGCCACAAGAAACAAGAAGGGTAAGCATTACTTGCATATTGACTTAAAAATTATTGTACAATTGACCTATAATACCCACACTATATTGGGTGGTAGTTCAATTGTAGATGATACAAGTATGCAATGCCCACCTTTATATGACATTTGAACGAGATCTTATTGTTTGGGAGTTTTAGAATACATGTGCTATATAACCCTAGTAATGTAATTTTAACTTTCAAAGGTTATATGTTGACTGATACAAAATCAATGCATTAACACATAAATAATTTTTTTTGGACATAATTGTAATATCATGCACATTTTAGTAATGGAAAATCAAAATGGATATTTCCTTATGGATATTTGCATGTTCTAACATCATTTCATGTCAATCCTTCATTTGATGCATTGAATTGCCAAGTCCATCATTGATAGAATGAAATACCATGTTGAAATGCGTGACTTCATTCACCTTGGAAAGGCAAATATTTTGTACATCTATTGCAATAACACACAACAATGATGTGGTGTGGTCTATGAATTGAACCCCACCTTCTTTAACTTCGTTGATGATTTTTTGCATTATGTCACCCATTCGAATAAACGTTTTTTTCGTGGGAGTGGATGAACTTGAAGGTTGGTTGCGATCCTTATTTTTTTCCACATTGAAGGAGGTATCATCTAGGGTCATAAACTCACACATATTAACAACCCATGGTTCTTTAGAGTGATCTTCATCAGCCTTTTCATCATCAAATTCATTGTCATAAATGTGCAAATAAGTAGGGTCCGCAAACATGGCGACAAACCTCCATAATCATATCCATACCATGTCCCACAATATTGAATGATATATATTTTTAATGAAATCGGTACATGTAAAAAGAATGACAACATGATGTTTGCACAAGTTTCCACACAACGCCCATTCACATGTGTAACAAGCATACTTGGTGAAAGGAAGTGAGACCTTGTATGTCATACTCGAATGTTGTTGATTTCATACCATCCATGCATGGCCGGTTTTGTTTGAATCATTTATTTCATGGGTGATATGGGTGTGAGGGATCAATGTGGCCTTTTCAATGTTCCCTTTCACAATGTGTTCCACAACCTTATTTTTTATAAACCCACATGTGTGGTGTGTTACACAATTCACAATGCAGGGCATTATTTGTTGGAACATATGCAGATGTTTGTTTTACTTGAATTTTACACCATCTACAGAAGCATGTTTGTTGTATTCTCATGTCACAACTTCCTCAACCTTTTAACTATCTTTTGTCACCCCCCAATTCCTTCAGTATGTTTCCTATATGACCTTTCCCCGATTTTAGTTCCCAAGGCACCGTTTATATGTTGTCACTCAAAATTCTTCCTCCAAGCTTTCAACCCATCTTCCCTTTCTATCCCCATTCCATGTCTTTTGAACCAATAGAGCTAATGATCTTTGACACCTACATAAGCTTACTAGAGTTTTATGACAATACAAATGTTCTTTCCAAGGTGTCCTTTATGGAATATGCATGATCAAGGGATATTGGAACCTTTGGGACCAATTGGTGTACAAAGCTTGGGAAGCTAAGAATTGATTAATTGTAATGTCTTATTCATCTTTCAAATTGTACCTCATGTTCGCATGTTTGAACTGAAAATTAACACTTGCATTTCCTAACTTTGAGTGCTACCCACTTCACCATTGTGTCACAAGACTTCCTATGACCCTTGCACACACTTGAGAAGGTGAGTTGAAAACCCATGTTTCACAATTCTTCGGAAGTTCACAAGATCTATAATGTGCAACCACCGACTACTGAAAATTTAAAGTACATCACCATAAAGACTACAAATGTTCTTTTGTTATAACATACATGGATTAGATAAGTGTATTACTTAGATATTGATATATTTACATTAGATTAACACCTTTTAGAAGGTGCTAGATTTGAGCTTTTTTCCAATAAGTAGATACAAGCTTTGAAATCTAGCAGAGTCAAAGATCCTCAAACCTTGTCATTTTTTTTACAAGGTTCATAATTTTAATGTTGAATAGTTTGGTTCATTTCTTTGTGTGGTTTAAAGTTTCATAAAATCCCCCTTATATTGAGATTTTTTGGTAAATTGCTAGTTTCTTTTTGTATAGTGACTTTGACTAATGTGTCTAAGTGCCTTAGTTCCTTTTACAAACCCATTGATGACTACCTGTGGTCAATGATCTTTTTGTACTAAAACTTAGCAAGGCTCATGTTCATTCTGTTAGTAATTAAATTTTCATTTACTGTGTAGATTAAATCTTTTGAAATTGGTGTTTGATAAATTTAATCTGCTTATGCACAAACATATCAAAGATATAAATTCTATATACAATAAGAGGAACCTAGTTGATGTTCCAACTTTTTTCAAGGCAAATTTAGAATTATGAAAATATGAAAATAAGTGACTCCTATGGGAATTGAATCACGAGATTTCGAAAACTAGAAATAGACACAGCCAGATCATTATATTAGTTTCAGTATGTAGCCAATAAAATGGATAAATGTTACTTATTGTTACGACGTTTTTAGAGCTAGTTTGGCTAAATCTGTTTATCAATGATCATGACTTTGGTTACATCACAAATTGAACACTAAGTAGATCTAGATACCTATATGAAAGAGAGATTTTTTTTTGGTTCACTTCTCACTAGTGTGCGAAAACAAAGTTTAGAAAAACTGGAAATTTTCAGTGTAAAATGTGCTTTCTTCACATGAAGTTGGCACACTGG
>Ga0116231_10014658_pt1 | contig 10441 bp, 16 predicted proteins | sample S1TSphgellanicum_2_FD_89695 | JGI IMG/M metagenome (GOLD analysis project Ga0116231, IMG submission 89695) | Host-associated microbial communities from peat moss isolated from Minnesota, USA - S1T2_Fd - Sphagnum magellanicum MG | ecosystem: Host-associated > Plants > Peat moss > Unclassified... | reverse complement strand
TAATTAATCGTCTTACGAGTTTTTCTATTGAAGGAGTTGTAATTACTGTATTCTAAAAATGTCTATGACTAGTTATTTATTTTTCTTATGCACAAAATCTTACAGAAGTATCAATCACTTCGGCAACGATTATTTCATCAGATTCTATCACTAAAAACTAGGAATTAAAAAAAGGAAGAAGAAGAAGAAGGTCAAATACCATTTTCTGTTTCCGTATCAGCTGTATCCTAAAGAAAGAAAAGAATCTATTTAATTACATTCTAAACAGGTTTTTGCTTCATGCTGTGTCATTGCGGGGAATCGAATATAATTAAGTTCAAGCAACTTACAGTTTGTTCCATCGTTGATATATTTTTTGTTAAATCATTAATTTGAATTTTATATTGTTCGATATTATCTTCTAATTCATTGATTGTATTTTTACAAAATCCAATTTCATTTTCATATTGCTGTAATTGATACTAATCGAAATAAATGATTTGTAAAGATAAAATATCAATCGAATAAATATTCTTTACTTGAAAAGCTTTTGTTTGACTACGCAATATGTCGATTTCTTTTTCTAATATTTCAATTTTATTATCTCGCTCTATCATTTCTAAAAGAGAATTTGTTAGAAATCATATTCATCTGATTTACCAGTATTTGTCATTTCTAATTTCGATTGAAGACTTGTTAAATGCTCTCGAGTTTCTTTGGCAGCTAGAGCTATTTTCTTTTTTGCTCTATTCGATAAAATAGAATTTATTTCTAAGAGAAAATCAATGATATTCTACTTTGCTTGTTGTTTTGATCCAGCTGTTTGAATTAAATATTGAATAATATCTTCATTAAGTTCGTTTAATCTTGTTCCTAATGTTTTGACATGAACATAACAATCTTTGACATCAAATGATTTTAATGCCATATCGATTTCATCAGGTTTTTCATTAATTGTATCATAATCATTAAATTCACTTGCACTAAAACTTTGTTTTTGTTCGTGAAAAAACTAAAAGAATAAATTCAATTCGAATTCGATTAAGTCTAACACTCACTTGTCCGATTTGTTGTAGAAGTTTGCTTTTTTCACTTACTTGTTCGGTTTGTCCAACAATAAAAATCATTAAACGTTGTTTATACTAAAGATCAAAAACATCAAATAAGAAGATATTCAATCGATCAATCTACTCGTTGTTTCGCCATACTATCATTTAATAAATCTTCTAATTCTTTTATATCCGCAACATGTTCAATATTGGACATAGTATCAGTACTCATTCCATGTTGAATTAACGATGATTGAACAGAAGAATCATAATTATGTAAAGTCTAAAAGATTGAAAATATGAATTTAAGAATATTTGATTACTACATACGGTATCAACACGTTTAAGAACTTTATTTAATTCATCTTTGGTATAATCAGCAATACGTTGTAGACGATTTCGAAGATTTTTTTCGATTACTTCACGACCGGGATCATGATCATAATAATCACTATCATTATCGGAACTATCATCACGTGGAAATGGCATTTTGAAATGACTAGAATCATATTGCAAGCATATCGATTAGATGTATTGTCCAAATAAAAGTGAAAATTTTTTTTTCTTTATTTTTTCGGATGCTGGATTACTAAAGGCTTCTGTTCATAATTAAATATATTATAAGGCTAAAGAATAATCAAAAGAAGTCTACTCTCTTCTACGCATTTACACAAGACATTATTAAAAAAAAAAGAAAAGAATGCATTGTAACGATTTCTTTCATTGATTATTAAATCAAATAATTATAGGAGGGGGCGGAAAAGGCAGTTCGGAATAGAATTATTTTATTTAATGAATTCACCGAAATAGATTTCTTTTTTTTTCGTAGTCTTTTATTTACCGTTATAAACACTGTTTGTGTTCTACCTGCTTGACAGCTTTTAAAATTAAGAAATGCATTTAATTCATGCACATACATATACACCTGTACACACTCACCTTTTATTCTTCCTTCAATCATCGAACTATACACAAACATACTTGGATGGTAACAAAGAAGCGTTCGATTTTACACCTTAGGGGGAAAAGGATGTGTCAGTCCGATGACCTGATCAAATTTTAACTTAGACAAAAATTAAGGTTTTTGATTAAATTAATGATGAAATTTTTCCTGCTGAAGCAAACAATTTTCGTCTTTTCTTGTCTATCACGGAGCGTTTTAATAAGTCAATATTAAAACATTTCTATGGTTGATGATTACTTAAAGGAATCAGTGTCAATGTACATCATTGAATTGAGTATATATTTAAATATCAAAATACGATGTTTGTCTCTATTTATAGATTAATGATTTTAGTTGCTTCTTTTCAAAATCAAGTTCATTTTATTTTTAGTAATGTTTTTGTTTGATATTGAGTTCGTTGACACTATTTAATCTAATGAAATTTTATCAGAGAGCGTGTGTCTAGCAAAATGGTGAAATAAACGAGGAGAGAAGAGCTGATTAGTTTCTGTTTGTGTTCTGTCTCTCCTTTTTTTCTTACAGTGTCAGAACGAGACACTATCACGTGTGAGAATTGCTTGTCTGATCGAATATGACGACAAAATATTATTGACACTTTTCAACGCATTTCATTTGCCTGTATATAAGAATATGGCTGTTACGCCTAACAGTTTGGACGCTTTTAATTCCAAAACGCCGAGCGAACTCAATGATACTTTGATTAACATGCGTGAAACTCTGAAAGGTCATCTCAGCGAATGTCTCCCTGATTATCAACAGATCGCCGCAGATTATGATATCATTGGAGCCATTCTGCATAGACAAAATAAGCTAGACGATGCATTGACAAGCTATTTTCAGGCACGCAGTTTACGCATGAAACATCTCCCACCGCTGCATCTTGATTACGCCATGTCACACAACAATGTTGCGATCATTTACATTGCACAACAGAATTTCAACGAAGCTTTGAAAAAACTAGATGAATGCTCTTATATTCTGAAGCAATCGATCCATGAACCTTATCATGCTGCTTATGTATCATGTGAACATGCCAAAGCCGAGGCCCTCATGGGTTTAAATCGCTTTGAAGAAGCCATCGAACATGCAAGCATAGCTCTTGAAAATAGTTTGATGATCTACGGAGACGAACATCCCACGACGGCCGCAATCCAAACAACTCTTCAACTAATTTATACACGACAATGGCAATACGAAAATCGACCGATCGAGAACGAAAATACTTACAATGAATTTCACCCCTAACTATGCAGCTAGTGCCGTTCTGTCATCCGCCACTATTGACTGATCTCCTTCCGCGTTAAATTGTGCCAATTTATTTCGTATCTTGACTAGCAGGGTGTGAGGTTGAGAACAGCTATACCATAAACGTTTTCGATTCAGCTAATAAAGATCTGTAATTTGATTTTTAAAAAATCAATTCAAGATCAATTTATTTTGTTATAAACTCAGTTTAAAAAAATAAACGAGATTATACATTAAAAAAGTATTCAAATAAAAGTCATTATCACAAGTATCAGGATACATTGAAAACCAATAATATTCTGAGATATCATTCTAACTCCTCCACTATCTGATGTTTTGTTAGTAGTTGTTTCTACTACATATATTGGTTGTATATTAAATGGTGTTAATAGTCCGAATTGTGCTAATGATTTTTGTACATTTGCTGCGATTGTCAAATTGTTACATAGATGTTGATTACAGAAATACATGAAAGATGATTTAACTTCAAATTGTTGGACCAAACTTGATGCAATAAGAATACTTGGTGAAAAAGCAGAGAAACCTTCAGGAATACAATTACGAGTAAAACTAGATTCACCATTATCGATTAATTGACAAACACCATTGGGACATGGTACTGTTTGATTTTGATTGTTTTCACATAAGAGATCAGCAGCATTCGAAGAATTAAATAAGTATGATCGCAACTTTGCTTGAAGTTGAATGATGTCTGATATATCGCCTATATAAAAGAAAAAAGATTATCTAATCAAGTTTCAACTTCATTCTATATATATCCTTAAAAGAAACAGGTGTTTTATCATTAAAATACTGAATTAGGACGGTTAGACTTACTTGTTTTATATACTCCAGTAATCTCTGCTATGCATGATCTGTTTTGAGAACAGTATACTTGTATTGTGCGTTTCATTTTTGATGTATCCAACGAAATCTGCATACTATGTGTGATAATTGTAGTTATTTCTGATACATTCAATGAATCTTGAGAAAACCATCGAATAAGACAGATGCATTGTTTTGTTCATAATCCATTTCTAAAGTAGCCATACACATGGTACTTGATTCATTTTTTAATGGGCATTCTGATCTTGGTATGCCAATTGTTTCTGAAGAATTGAAAATGAGTGTTCGAGCACATTTAACACAATGAAAAGACGCGGTAGCAATCGATATTTGAAGAACGAGTGTGAAAGTAACTAGTAGCCAAAACATTTTTGTACAAGCAATTTAATAGTAAAGAGCTATTCGATTCACTCATTTTTATACTATACTTTTATATACATATCCGATTAATTTGATACTGTTTTTACGGTAGAGAGGTGTTTTTATCAAATATTTATCGGGTTTTAATTCTCATTGACGTATTTTCTTGTGAATCATACAGGCAGTATAGACAAGAACAAATTTAAAATGAAATTCGATGATATATTTTTAAAAGATTATCGTTCACGAAATGATTAATACGATATTTGATAGTTGTTTTGCTTCTGAAATATTTAATAACAAAATTCGATCTACAGATTTTGAAAGTTCTACGTCAATGAATGATTATTAATACTAGACGATTATCATTGGTCGAAAATCTCAAATAGTTGTGCAAGAAATTTATCGAAATCTTGCGAAAGAATGTTAACTGTACATTTATCTTATAAGTTACTTACGCAAGACCTGAGTAATTCGGAATCGTGCTGAGCAGTTTGTGAAGGCACTAGCAATCATCAAAACGATTCAGGGATAGTCAATAGGCAGACTACTTTTGAGACTATATCGGACAGTGAAATTCAGTGAATTCTATAAGTGCATATCAATAGGAACCGATGCAAGTAATCGCAGTACTACACAAAGTAATCAATCAAATATAATAGCCATATTCTAGTTGATCTCAAGCCTGTTAGATAGAATTCTAAGTACTTAGTCAGTTTGTGCATTTCCTTTTATAGTAGAGAGATGAACGATCTTTTCCTGATCATTGTTTTAGAAGATGAAATTAATTGTATTTATTTGTAATTTCTTTGTTTAAATATTTCTTTCATTAAAAAAGTAATTTAGAATAATTATTAATATGAACTATATTTTAAAAAGACTTGTCATTATTAAAAGAAGCACCCATTGAAAGTTCATCATTGTCTGATATGATGTTGTCATTGCAGAGCTTTGTGGTGTTGTCGTTTCAGAGCTTTGTGGTGTTGTCATTGCAAAGCCTCGTAGTGTTGTCTTTGTAGAGCTTTGTGGTGGTGCAATTTTTGTTCCGAACAGTCCATAATCGATCAACAATTGTCGTACTTTTTTATCTGCATCAGCTCCATTACACATGGCTTTGTTACATGCATAGGCAATAGTTTCTATAGCATCTGATCCTTCCATACTATTTGATCCAATGAGTATACCTGATGGATTGGTACCGCTACCGTGAGAAACACATTTTCGATCGATAGTAGATGTAAAATTGCCCGTCAGTTGACAAAATCCATTCGGACACGCAACCGTTTGATTTCGATTATCGGAGCATGTCAGATTATAATTATGTGAAATAGAAATATATAAATATTCACGCAATTTTGTTCGAAGTTCTTCATATTTGAGTGTTTTCGCTGGACAAAAGATAGACAAAAATATTGATGAATTAAAGATTTCTACTCTTACATATTGAGCTTACTTCTACTATACATCTTGTTTATATCCTCTACAACAGCTGCATTGTCAATACTCATTGATTGAATTGATTGAGAAGCCAGATTTTTGCTAAGCCAAATGGTGATCGAGCTTGTCATCATCCTGTTCCCATTAAAAAAAGTCAACGATTGATCAGGAAGATGGCCTAAATATGCGATAGCAGTTTGGTTTTCAAAATCAATTGACAACGTAGCCAGACACATATCACCGACTTGATATTTTTTGGTGCATTCTGTTCTTGTTGTATTCAATAGTTCTGGAGAGTTTAACTTCAATTTCTGATCACATTCCAAGCATTCGATGGCCGGCGTTGCAACTGGCAAATAAATGGTGAGAATAAACGCAGCTAAGTAGTAGAACATGATTGTAAAATAGCGTATGGTACTTTAAAATGAATCGCTTCGAATATATATATACATGATTCAATCCCGTATTGTTTTTCAGAGGGTGTTTTTAACAAATATTTATCATCTTTTAACTTTTACTGGCCTATTTACTTGCGGATAATGTAATGAGTATATTCAGCAGCTAGTTTAAAAATGAAATCAGAACACAAAGATCTCCTACGTTCGAATGAAAAAATACGGAGAAAAGAAATTGAAATATTCTGAACATAGTGACATAAAAAGTTCATTTCATTCAGTAATGTGAGATTAACAATACCTACATTTTAATAAGCAACGAAACAATCGTTCATTTTTAAGCAATTCGATAAATTGACATACGTTGTTTTAATATCCGTCTTCAATACCAAGAAAAGATTTGCTTTTTTTGCACAATATTTATCAAAAATAAACAGGACAAAATACACACGTACATATTTAGCTTGAAATGCAATAATAGTTAATCACATAAGTTACCTAATTCGAATTCAAATACCAACGAGCAATTTAAAAGCTAGCATCGATTCGAAAATTTAACAAAAATTCGAACAATATTTTCATGTTGATGAAATATTTAAGTTAAATTATCATCAGATGAATCTTAGAATATTCGATGGTCATAAGTCATTCGAACAGCTGATCGTATAGATCTGTTTCAATAATTGTCCGCGAGGAATAACTCAAAACATCATTAAATTTCTAATTGCTATCATTATGTTGTTTTTATATGTACATTTGGGCGAGAAAATCTGATAGAATAACTTTCATTCAAATAATTTCACAGCATAAAGAAAAATATTTTCTTCAGATTACAATGATCAATCCATGCAAATGTTGTCGAAATTTTTGTAGAGAATTTAAAGAGTATGTCTCGAGTATTTGTTTTCATTTCTAGTTTTTCTTTAAATAGATTTGCTCTACAAGGTAATGCATTTGATTTAGCTATCGGTATTATTATTGGTAATGCATTTAATAATGTTGTTCAATCCCTTGTTAATGATATAATTACACCTCCATTTGGTTTAATTTTTGATGGTGTTGATTTTTCGAATTTAACTATTAAAATGCGAAATTTCGTTCATCCAGATCAACCACCTGTTCTTATTCGTTATGGTCGATTTATTCAAACAATAATCTATTTATTAATCGTCGCATTTGTTTTATTTCTTATAGTTAAATCCGTTAATAAATTACATCGATTAGCAGCAATGAGAAAAGTAGAAGATCAAACTATTGAACTAAACGAACCAAATGAAGAATTACAAGTCTTAAAAGATATTCGAGATTTATTAGCTGGAAGATCAGCGGTTCGTTATTAAGCAGCTCTTTTTTTTTGTACTATCGATGTATCAATGAATCGAAAAATAAATCAAATATTTCATTTTTATTTATTAAAAAATACCAAAAACATTTTCACCTTGAATTTTCTATTGACATAATGAAATCATTAGTCGCTAACGTATCGTTTTTCTTTCTGTCCAAGTGTAAATATTGTACGGGTTATACGCAGAAGGAAATTATAGTCTTTTCTCTTCTGTACGTGGAATCACAATCGACAATAACTACAGTAAAGATTTCTTTGTATACGATCAGAACGAGAAGAAAAAAAAAGAAATGAGTTCTTATGTTCTTATTTTTTTTTCTTCTTCTTTTCTTTGCTCTCGTTCTTTTGAGTGTCAAAGTATACAGTGTGTATGCCATTCTTGGCATATGTACATGAGTATAACGCGTCGATTCGTGTTCATTCTTCGTAAATATTCTAGTCTAGGTTTAACTCTTATTTTCTTTTGGTTACTTATTTATGCTTTTCAAAAACATGAAGAAAATGTGCTATTAAAATCTTTATATTTTAAATCAAATAATTCACCAAATATACTTAATCATGATATTCTTATTGTTATACGTACTTCGAAAAATACTCAAGCATTACGTATGCCTGTTATTCTTAATACCTGGTTTCAATTTTCTCCTCAAACAACCTATATAACAACCAATGGTAATAAAACATTTTTTAATCGTTTTCTTTCCAAAGAATATCATCATCAAATACACTCAACAACATGTAAACAAGCACATTCAATTCGAGATTTATGTTGTCATAGTGCGTCAGAATTTGATATTTATTTTCAAAATCAAAACAAATATAAATGGTTATGTCGATTTGATGATGATCAATATGTCAATGTTCCTTTGCTTATCGATTATCTTCAACAATATCTTCCTGAAAAAGAATTCTTATACATCGGTAAACCAAGTATGAAAGAACCTAAACGTGGACGTGGTGTTCAATTTTGGTTTGCTACTTATGGTGGAGGTGTTTGTTTTTCTAAAGCTCTTTTAGAGATGATTTATGATGATATTCAACCTGGTTATGTATTTATGGAAGGTTGTGTTTCATCAAATTATCCGGATGATACACATATCGCTTATCTACTTCGAACCAAATATAATATTAATTTAACAGTTGCGGAGGATTTTCATCATCATATCGAAGGAAATTTATTTACCAATTTAACGAATGCATCGACAATTGATCAAGCGATTACATTAGGTTTTAAAGCTAATAATGTACCTCGATTTCTTCCGATTGTGAATAATGATGTACATCGTATGCAAACATTACATTGTTTATTATATCCTGATAAGAATTGTATGCGTTTGTTAAGAATTTTATTGAATAAATTATACGAAGAAAAATATGGATGAATCAAATTGTTCTTTCTTCTCTTTTTCAATAAGAAAATGTCGAATTGAATTATGAAAGCTAAAAGCGTGTTATGTTTTCTTTTTAAATATAAAATCAACGAACAAAAAAAAGGTGCGACAATCTACCTACGGAATATATCTTACTTTTTAGAATCACTTCTCTCCTCGGACAAAAAAATGTACATTTAGATTATGAAATATGTTCTTGTCAGTTCTATCAATGAAAGACTAGTTTGTTGAAGAAAACATATCGCATTTAACCCATTCCTAATGGTGAGGCAGATTGAGTTGGTTGTTGGGAATTAGTAGCAGTTGCAGTAACCGGTGTTTCGAGATTAATTAATAATTGAGATAACCATTTTTTAGTTGATTGATCTTCTTTAAGAATGGCATCCTAAAAAGAATTCAATCGATTTTAAGATATTTTCAATAGAAAAAATTTATTTACGAATGTATGATCTTTAAGACAATCCGGAAGACAAGATCGAAGCGCTTCCCGAGCTCGTGCATTATCAGATAAACGTAAATAACAACGAATAATATGTTTTAATAATCGACCACTTGCTTCTCGTTGTTGTTGAAGAACCATTCGTCCAAGAACCATCGCCACATGTGAAAAACGATCGAATGTTTGACATATATAACTTAATCCGGAATCATCAGCAAGAATTTTTTGTAGAATAAATGTTGCTACAGTTTTTGATAATTCACTACCGGATTGCATTATACGTAATGATAAGGGGATGATTTCTGTTGTTAATAAGAAATTAATTACTTCGGTTTCATCAGTTTTAACAAGTGCACCAATGACACCTAAGGATGTTAAACGAAGATATTCAAATGGTCGTGTAGATGATTTGGTATTTAAAAATGGATAAAGAAATAAGGGAATATTTGCTTGAATAAAAAGTGTTCGTGTTTCAGGATGCGATGCAATACATTGTAAGAGAGCTAAGGCATTACAAACACGATTTGATTGTTGAGCAGTTAATGTCGGTGGATTTATATATGGATAAACCGAACTATGATCAAGAAAATCAATGATTAAAATCGAAGTGATAAGAAAGACTTACATCACTTCATGAAGAAGAACAGCAACAGATCCAAATGAATGCCAAAGTAGAACAGCTAAATCAGCAACTTTTTCTCGTTTACGACTTAATTCCATTAATGCTGCTTCACGTGTTGATGAAGAAAGTAATTCAGTTATCCAACCAGCAATACGTTCACGTGAGACAGGTGCATTATTTGAACTCGATGATTGTTGTTGACCGGAATTAATACTGGAATTATTCGATGTTTGACCTGTTGTACCAGCTGATGGTGGACCACTACCACCACCATTCGATGGACCAGTTGGATTAGGTGACGGTGTCGATGAGGCCGGTGATGACATATTCATGATTGTAAAAGAAATGACGTATCAAATTTCTTTTTTT
>Ga0116231_10014657_pt1 | contig 10441 bp, 1 predicted proteins | sample S1TSphgellanicum_2_FD_89695 | JGI IMG/M metagenome (GOLD analysis project Ga0116231, IMG submission 89695) | Host-associated microbial communities from peat moss isolated from Minnesota, USA - S1T2_Fd - Sphagnum magellanicum MG | ecosystem: Host-associated > Plants > Peat moss > Unclassified... | reverse complement strand
TTTTTCTTTTTTTTTTTTGTTTTTTGTGGTTTTTTTTATTAAGGTGAAATTTTTATTGTTTTTTTTTTTTTTTTTGTTGTTTTTTTTTATATTTTTGTTTTGTTTTTTTTTTTTTTTTTTTCTATTTTTAGTGGTTTAATTTTTCTGATGGTTTATTCTCCTTTGGGCAAAAGTTTTAGTTCAGTGTTTTTGGTGGTTTAACATTTTTGATGGTTTGTTTTCTTTTGGGCAAAAGTTTTAGTTCAATGTTTTTGGTGGTTTGTTTTTAACTTTTGGTGGTATGTTCTCTTTTGAACAAAAGCTCTAGTGCATCATTTTTGGTGGTATGTTCTCCTTTCATTAAAAGTTCTAATTCAACATTTGTGTAGTTCAACATGTGTGTGTGTGTGTGTGTGTGTGTGTGTTTATTTCATTTTTAGTGGTTTCTTCTCTTTTATTCAAAAGCTTTAGTTTTGTGCGTGTGTGTTTTTGTTCAAATTTCATATATGTGTGTGTTTGTTTCCTTTTTAGTGGTTCAAGGTTAATTTCATTCATGGTAGTTCTAATGTGTGTGTGTGTGTGTTCAACTTCTCCTAATTTAAAAAGTTAGAACTTTGGAGGGCGTGTTCAACTCCTTTTAGTTAACAAAAGTTGTTCATATTTATGTGATGGAAAACATGAATGCATAATATATATGATGCAAAATAAATTTTTAATCAAAACATATTTATATCTAACATGCAATGTTAAATTACGTATTCAAAATTCAAAATCATAAATTATAAAACAACACAAAAATGACACATGTCATGTGCTGTCCTTGGAAAAGGACTTTTACCTTGGCACCTTTGGCTCCTTTTACCGTGTTTTCACCCGGTTGGGAATTTTGAAGTCACTTTTCTTATGTTATGTTTTTTGCCATGTGTTTTTTATTGAGGTTAATTACATTATGTTGTCCATGTGCAAGTCATTTAATGGCATGGTTTTGTTGCTTCTAACTTTGTAATGTGTAGGTCATTGGATGGGACTTATGTTTATGTCCTTGTTGCTTGTCATGTGCACATTTGTGGTGAATGTGAATTCTTTTTTGGCCATTCTTATTATGTTTTGTGGGATTTTTTAGATTTGGGCTTTCTTAGTTGGTTGGTTGATTTTTTTTTTCCTAATATTTATTGTTTATTCATGGGCCATTGCACCTAAAAGCCTTTTATGAAGAAATATTTTCCAAAGGCAAAGGTGGTGGTGGATTCAACTACAACTTTGGAAAAAGTTATTTTCAGGGATGACCATAGGAAGTTAAGACTTTAAACTTATAGATCACAAATTTTATAACATTTTTTGGTAACAAAATTTTATTTTTTTTCGGTTGTTTTCTGGTAAGTTTTAGGACAATCATTACAAGGAATTTTTTTATTAACAATTGTTTTACAAAAATGCCACATGTGAATGTTATAGTGTCTAGTCACCTTCTACAAGTCGCACAAGAATTTTAATCGCAAAAAAACTATGTGACACCCAATCAAAACAACAATTGCATCGAAACGGGATTAATACCAACTTTTATCCAATTAACATCCAACCTATGTGTCATGGTCTTTGTGACTAGTTTTACAACTAAAAAGTATGGTCACATATGATGACATGGCATGGTCATTTATAATTGGTTTCATGACTAAAAAGTGTAATTGCATGAGGTGTTTCATAATTGGCTAAGATGTATCCATGTGGCAATAATATGTCCAACAATCTTAAGTTAAACTAGGTTAAAATAATTAAACAACCTAATGTAGGTTAGGTAGGTAAGTAGGTAGGTAGGTAAGCAAGCTTAGGATAAGTGAATGGGTGTAGGTTTTAAATTTAGGTAGGTAGGATGGTATCTATAGGATTTTAGGTTATTTTTGTTCATGGTAACAAGCCTTTTTTATTGGCTCATCCCAAATGGCACATGCATTTTGAATGTCTATAATATTGTATATTATGAATAGTCATTTTTTTCACCTAACTATGTATTTTACATAATTCCATTTGTAGAAAAAAACTATGGGATAAATTTTAATGAAAGGGAAACATTACAATATTATGTAACATTATCACATATCAACACTATAAAATTTGTATTATTTAACCCACATACAACTACCTGCTATCTATCCTAAACCTATTGAATTAATTACCTTTTTACTTTAATATATTGTCAACTATTCTAAGTTATTCCGCCTTAGATTATTTTAAGATATTATAGACTATTCCATCATTGGTTATTTTTAGTTATTCTAGGTTGTTCCACCTTAAGTTATTTTAAATTATTCTACCTTAGGATATTGTCATTTATATAAAACTACATTAGAAGCGATTTGGAAATAAATGATTACAATTTTAGTCATCGAATTTTTTTTTTAATTATAATGAACACATGTGACTATCAACCCTATAATTGCCTTGAACAAATGGCAAAAGACATGTAATCACAAAAAATGTCCACACACTAGAAGAAAATTATCATTTTGTAATTGTTGTATGTAACTGATTTTCAATTGCATGCGACACACGTAACTTCTAAACCCCATAATTGCATAAAACAAGTTGTAGACAACTGGTAGTTGTATACAATAGTATGTACGTGGACATTATATATGTAATGAAATTATATTTTATATATTTATTATATTTTACAGTTTGGGTTGCCCATGGTGACACGTGTTCATTTGTGAAGATCAATTTTACAGTGACACATGGTAATTTTAAAAGGGCTATTATTATTATTTTAAATTAATTATGTATGTAGGTAGATAGGTCGTAGGTAGGTAGGTCATGGGTAGGTTGTAGGTATGTAGGATTGTAGGGTTAAGTTAGATAGGTAGGTTTCAAATAATCCAATTTTGTGTTTGAATTTAATTTTTAGGATTTAACTTCTTTCATTGGCCCATCCTAAATGGCATTTGGTACTTGATTTGTGAACAAGACAAATGCACTTATGTATATAATGTGCACACTTAAAATCTAAGGCAAAAAATATGGGATAAAAAATTCAATTGCAAATGCAACCAATGTAGTTGTAACCTACGTGTAAATATTACATGTTACTTATGCCATATTAACCTGATTTACCTACTAGCTAAGTTAATTATACTATAAATAATAAATTAATAGATAATAATAATAATAATAACATAATAATATCATATTATTATTACTTAATTTAAATTAATGTAGCTTATTAGCCATAAAAATATATCCATAATTAATAATATAGTTAAAATAAATTATATTTATTGAAGAATAATATTAATGTTTAATATTCACTATTAATATTAATAATAAATATGCATAGTCTAACTATGTAACCTACTAACCACAAATAAATGTCATAATTAAAAATATTATAATAAAATTGTAATAATACATATTAGATAATAATAAAGATAAATCATTCTATTATTATTATTATATCATCATTATCAACATTATTTTTAATTTTTATAAATAATTAATAATACTATAACATAATGACATAACTTGGGTTAACCAATGTAACTTCTTAACCATAGGTATAGTAATATAATTAGTAATAATAATAAATATAAAATATAGAAAATTGAATAATAATAATTTTCATTAGTAAGTGATAATGTTAATAATTATAAATATATTATAATAGTTTTTAAATAATTATATATGATTAGTTATAATGATTATATATGGCGAAACTAACTTTTACTAAATTAACCATGGATAAACTAATTTTTCTAAAATTAATTATGAAGTTAAATGAAAGATGGTTAAATTAATTTTGGTTCAACTAACCATGGTTAATTTAATCATGATTAAAGGATCCATAGTTAAATTAATTAAAAAGTTAAATTAATTAATTAATTTAATCATGTTTAATTTAGTCATGTTAATTTAACTTTTGTTTGTTTAATTTAGCCTCATAGTTAAGCTTGCCATTGTTAGTTTAGTCAAAATTAATTTAGCCATGGTTAATTTAACCTCGTAGTTAGTTTTGCCATGGTTAGTTTGACCTTGATTAATGTGAATTTAACTTATGTTTAGCCAATGTTTGCCTTAGGTAACGTTAGTTAGCATGGGTTTAACCTTAGTATTATAGGTATAATTCTACTATACATAACCTAGGTAGATATATTGAATGTATTAACGTAGGTATGTATTAACTTAAGCTATGATTTTTATGACACATGTTCATTTTGTACATTATTAGTTGCATGTTAATTGCACACACAACTGTATGGCCTAAAACTTATACAATACTAATTTTGTAGTTGCATGCATAATCAATGTAATTACAAATGACACCTAGTTGCACACAATTACATGATGATTGATTGCAAATGGCAAGATTTCTACTAATGACATGGATAATAATTGTAACAATAGTCACATACTACTTGTGATTATAAGGGATTTTTCATCCATTGACGTGGCACATATATTCATATAACTATGCAACTACCTTTACAACTAAGTTGATGTGGCACATGTAGTCACAAGACCATGTGAATACCTTTATGATTAAATTGTATTATAAAGCATATTGTGCCACCTATTGTTGCTTAAATGAAAACGACATAACCATGTGGTAATTTTTAATTTGTTGGGTTAAATTAAAATGCATGTTACATTTTCACACAATTAGATTTTGCTATGTGGCAATATTTATTTATGAAAGTTATTGGAAATTCTAACATATATAGTATACACGTTTGGCAAATGGCAATGGCAACCAATCACGTATTGGTACATGTGATGTTAGGCCAATTTTGTGTAGTTCTTTTGTTGAAAGTCAATTCATAGTATGAACACAGAGGCACTCAATTTCCATTTTGTTAAGATTTTATTACAATGATTGTTGCAACCCTAATATTGGGTTCGTGACAAAGTGTGAAGTGCAAGGGCCCGTGAGGCTGAAAGTGTGTTTAGGTGTGAAACACACTTTCACAAATGGAGGAGAATGCAAGGGATGAAGCCTGATGACTCCCAAGTGCATTCCCACTTTGGAAGTTGCATTCAAACGAAGTTGCGAATGTTGAGAACTTTGGTTGGACATGTAAATAAGCACCAAATTGGGCTCCCAAATACCATTAGAAAGGTCTTGAAACGTGGATGTTTAAAGTTCCCTCGGATTGTTCATTTAGATTTGATTTGCATGAGTTAGGATCAAAAAAAGGGGTAGGAGTCAAATTGGGAATTTGACTCCCGATCATAAACCCTTTGAAAACAGGTGTCGAATGAGGTCTGATAGATTGTGCTATACACCGTTGGGAAGATATTTCAAGGGCTATAAGTTATTGTCCCCGCACTTTCAAAACAGGCTTGATTTGAAAAAGATATAAACATCCAAAGTTTTGAAACAACAAAAGTCCCGAAGAAAAGTGACATTTGGATGTGGTCTCTGCGGAGAGGCACAGAGTATATTATAGGGAAGGGAGTGGTACCTCCTCCCAAAGGTTGTGGGCCATGTAAGGCTTATGCTTGAGGTTGTTCTTATTAAGTTTGCCGCACCATTTCCATTCAACTTGCACTAATTGCCTTCTTTTCTTGGTTTCGTAGGTTGATCTCATTTTGAACTCTCGCTTGTGAGTTTGTCCTAGTCCCATCCCGGAACTCTAGCACGCCCTCCTATCTCCGAAGTGTTGCAAATTAGGGAATGTGCTCCAACTTTCTTCTTTTTTCATTGTTTCATTCTAAGACCCACCCTTAGGTTTTTTGAGGAGTTTGGGGGTGTGTCATAATGACTTTTCAACTCCAAATAACTTTGTTGGAATACTTATGGCTTCTAGCTTTTATTTATAAGCCTTCATTTACAAAACAAAAACTACAACTTAAGATAACATCTTCACTATTGTTGTGATCAATGCCAAAGAAAAAACACAAACTTGAATTCACACAACATGAATAACCTTAACTACCATGACCACTACGAAAAAAACAAAAATTAAGCTTTCGATTGAAACAAATGTCAAACACAAATGTCACCAAAATGGACAACAACAAAAGCCATGTAAGGTGACAAAATATTTTTAAACCACTTCATAAAGATTACAAATTCACCTTTTCTTCAATTGTAGAAATTTCATGTGTCATAACTTCCAGCTTTGACTCACTAAAGTCGAACACCTTTTGAGCTTGGAAAACTTAACACTTTTGGTCCACCATCGTGAACCTATGGCCAATGAGGTTCTTTTCCACCGTTGTTTTGTTGTGGTCCAAATGTTCCATAGTCATTTGCAAATGCTTCAAAAGCTCGAAAAGAAATGAAGCAAGAATGATAACTTGCTTCAATTCCTCTGCTACAACATTGTAAGGACACAAACCCTATTGCATTTCAAACCTCCTTAACCCTTCACATAATCAAAAGATTCATAGTAAAAGAGAAAGTTCATGATGTGAATTGGGCTATTGTTGTTGCTTGCACGGCCAAAGAGAAAGCTTGGAGATTGGAGGTTATGGCCTTGAAATATGAAGGCATAGAAATGAATGGTCCACATATCATTCGAAAATTTGACATCAACTAAGATTTGACCAAAAGCCATTGTGTACAAAACACAAGGACAAGCAAAACTACTTATATACATGTTAAAAAATAAAACTAAAATCACACAACCACAAGTGCACTTGGCTAGTTTGCAACATAGACTAAACTTCCACACAACCAAAAATTTTGGAAAGTCAAACAATGCAAAGCTTGGAAGAACTTAAGACCTAGCTTGTATGGCCCTTAAAGTTCCTAAAAAAGGAGACGATCTGTTGTCTGTAAGATTAGACGTGGTTAATGGCACATGCACATCCTGCACATTCCATTTTAAAATTTTGAAAAGTTCCCACCTTGTCCATTTAATTATTTGAATTACTAGCATGTCAACACACTTTTACCCTAAATCCTTGGTAAAGATTGACCCAAATGGATACATTTGGCTCCTTTTATAAAAAATGCACCCCTTTGTGTTCTTGTTTTCAGCCCCTTGTTTCATGTTTTGGATTTACATTTTGACCTATCCTTTTGTCATTTCTGATGGTAATTTTCATGCCGTGAGGTCGATACAAGTAAGAAGGGCTAAATACTATTCCATATTAATCCACAACTCATGATCCTACAACTCATGAGATTTTTGACATGTGGAGTTTATAGTTTGTTGGTCCTTACAAGTACTACCTTGTGAAGGTGTGCTCTTAAAAACACACAAATTCTCAGTCTTTTCATAAATTTTGACAATTTTTTTGGCCTATGTTAGTTTTGTTCCTACTATTTATACTCAACAACTTGGTAGTTTAATGTTTCTTTATTTGTGTGTATGATTCTACCAATTGCAAATCATGGAAGCACTTACACTATTTGTTGATTACTTTTTGACCTTTTCAATATTTAATTAATTAATATTTCTTTACTTCCAAGTGCAAGATTGTGAATTTGTTGCAATCACCAAGTTACTTGTCATTATTGGTGTTAAAATTTTGAAACATTGTGTTTAGTTTCATGTAGATTTGGTATGCATTTGATAGGTTGGGGAGTTACTTGGTTATTTGGTTAAAGATTGTATGCACTTAGCTACTTTGTTAATTAGTGCTACTTAGATGCAGATGGTTGGTAATTGTAGATCATGACATACAAAGGGCAACCTAGGTATGTTAAAGATCGATTAAAAAAATCAAAAGAATCATCATAAGTTTGTGTCATTTCTTCAAGTGTGGCTCATGTAATTCTTTTGATATTGAGCAAAACTTTGAATATGCAAAGGTGAGGTTTTGAACAAATGTATGTATTAAGGTGTTTATTGTCCTTTTTTTGGGATGTCCAATATGGGACTTATGGAACATCTCAATAGAGTGTCCTTGGTAATTTCTAGTTTCAAAGGTTTTTAAAAAGGTTATGGTCATGTCCAAGCTTAGGGGATGATGGAGATAAGCTCAAGAGATGATGAAAGGAGAAGGATGAGTAATGGAATTCTTTTTCTTTTTTTGAATGATTAGGGGACACAATGAAAACATGAAGGGATGACAAGGACATTAAACAACACCAAGGAGACACTAGGGGATGTTGGGCAATGTTGGGAAAACATCACAAAACATTGGAATTACTTTTCCTTGGGCAACAAGGGGATGATAAGGAAATCATACAACACTAAAAAGATGTTAAAAAACATGAAACAATTTGAACGAGACATCAAAGGATGTCGGGCAACATTGGGGGACATCAAAAGAAATTTCTAGTAATTAAAGTTGTTGAGAAAATGTTGGCATACAAGAAGGGCATCATGCAATGCCAAGAAAACACTAGGTGACGTTGAAAAAATGTTAGGTAGTATTGAAGAGATGTTAAAGACATTAAACAATGTTGAAAAAATTCTAAAAGACATCAAAATGTTAGGAAAATGTTGAACAATGATGGAAAGATGCTAAAAAAACACTAGGAAAAAATTGGGGCACATCAAGCAGCGGCAAAATATACCAAGCAATCTCGAAAAAACATTAAGAATTGCTAGAAAAATGTCGAAAAACATAGAAAAAGCCAAGTCCAAACCAAATTAAACTAAATTTCAATTAAAAAATATTTTTTAAAAATACCATTTGTAAGGGTACCATGAGAGATGTCCCTCCTAACAACCATGATATGTAAAATTTGTCATTTTCTAAGAATGAAAATTTAAAACACCAAATTGAATTCCAAAACAATTTTTTTAATTACAAATTATAATGTTACATACAAAGTAAATCAAATCAAATAATGCACAAAAGCTTTGTGCTTATTGAAATGTGGAGGCATGCACAAAAATTCAAGAGCATATGGGCAAATACATACTAAAATATTTAAAAAAATTTATGTAAGGTATTTTTATTTTGTTAGAAACTTAAAATTGTCAAATGTTCATTTTCAAAGCAAGAAATCATCTTTTCATCTAGGGTTCACCATTTAATGCACACCAAGGTATAATGTTGATAAATAAAAATATAGGAATTCCACAATTTTCATGTTATAAAAGATATTTTCATTTTTCTTAATTCTAGTGATTTTAAATGTTTATTAAACTAGTTTTTATGTTCATTTATGGTTAATTTACATGTAATTGAATCTTGGGTAGAAGATAAATGTTGTTCATTAAAGATTTTTGATTTATTGAATTCATATGCATAATTTTGCAAGATAATTTCACTTCTAGTGATTTAGAAAAAAAATTCCCCCATTGATTATATTTAACCTTTTTTTTTTTCCTACCTTAATAACTATAGTTATTCAATGTGTGAAAGTTGAATCCCTTTTTAATAGTTGCGTGCTTTAATTTACACTTAGGGTTTTGAACTTGGGAGGGTGTAGAAAAAATTGCCCTTGTGGAAGATCTTATGGACATTCCAAAGTAATGTACCTAATAATTACTTAGCTACTTATTAACCTACATATTTACCAACCCACCCACCCCCACCTACCTACCCACTTATTTAACTATTTACCTACCCATCTTACTTACCTAAATTTACATATCTACCTACTTACTTACTTACATACATCTTATTAAGAGGACAATTTTGACTAATACTTAGTGACATTTTTGAATGGCTATAGAAAATATTTATAGAAAAAATAATTATAAAAAATAATTGTTTAAAATATCTATCAAATGTTTTTAGAAAAGTACTAAAAATGGTTTTTTAAATATCAAAAATACGTATTATAAGTAATTATAAACTATTGAACTTTATTTTATTAACAATTTTAGAAATCAAGTAAAATCCAATTGGAATGCTTGATATGTGGTTGAAAAATCCTTTCCAAAGGTTACAAAATAAACTTTCAAAATGCTCAATTTGGAGTTTTTTTGAGGAAGTTATGAATTTTTTTATGAAAATTCTTTACTTATTAGTACCAACATAGCAAGACGGTTTTAACATTTAGATAGGGGTACCAACTTAATGATTTTTGTACTTTTGAAGAGCCATTTAAACTTTGGCACTTGAATATTGACCAATTTTTAAGTTGAAATTGTTTTTATTGAAAGGATAGTAATAATGTTTGTAGCTTTGAAAAAATGGATGACACCAACTTTTTCCTTAAGTATTCAAGGTTGAAATTACTCAACATAAACATCTTTTTCTTCATGTTTCTAGGGAAGATCATCACTTGAAGTTTTCAAATGAATTGTTGAACATTTATCCAATTTCTTCCATTTGAAATCTATAAATTTAACGTGTAGATTTTTTGTTATCTTGTTGTGATTGTTGAATTTTGTTGCAAAACTTTTTAGTTCTATTTTTCACCTCCCATATTTATGGTATTTTGGTAGAAGTTTTTTCACAAATGTTTTTCAAATTTTATAAAAAAAATCAATTATTATCAAGTTTGGCAAAAAAAAAAAAAAGAGAAAAAAAAAAATGCAAGAAAGAGATAATAATAAAAGTAGAAAAAAAATTAGTTATATATATTTTAAAAATATATTTATATTTTTTTTTATAT
>Ga0116231_10014656_pt1 | contig 10442 bp, 6 predicted proteins | sample S1TSphgellanicum_2_FD_89695 | JGI IMG/M metagenome (GOLD analysis project Ga0116231, IMG submission 89695) | Host-associated microbial communities from peat moss isolated from Minnesota, USA - S1T2_Fd - Sphagnum magellanicum MG | ecosystem: Host-associated > Plants > Peat moss > Unclassified... | reverse complement strand
GGAAATGCCGTGCCTCCCGGTCGTTTCGCGCAACGAGCACCGGCGAGGCGCAGTGCGCTGCGATGAATCCCTTGGTGAAGGGTTTGAAGCTCCCGGGCTCATCGTGGGCGCGGATCAGGTAATGGGCGTTGTGGTGCGCAAGCTCGTTCATCCAACGCGTATCTTCCGCCATTCTCGTGTCGACAGACACGAACGAGACGCTGCCGCGCAGTTCGCGTGTGTACCGCGCATTGATGATTTCGCCGAAATAGCCGATCGAGAAGCGATCCGCCCGGGGTGCGATCGGCGGAATCCTCATGTCGATATGGTGAGCGATATAGCTCGTGCGGGTCGCGACAGCGCCCTGATAATACGCAAGTTGCTCGCGCGCGGCAGCGACCACGCAATCGAATTTCGCGAGGAATGCATCCGAGAGGACTGCGTCGAGAGGATCAGCGATGAGAACGTTGCCGCGATTCTTGAGCCGGTAAAAATCTTCGTCCGCCAGGACGGCGAGCGCGCTCTTGTTCAAGATGACGATACTGTCGTCGAGATCATCCATGGAAGTCGTAACCGCGAGCCGCAGCGCCCGGAAACGCGCGTCGGCGCGAGCCATGGCGCAGAGTTCCTGGCTCCGAAGATAAGAGGAGCCGCTCTTGCTCAGCGATCGATGCCCATAGAAGTGGATGTCTCTCACCCCTGATATTATCGACGTCTACGCGCGGATTGCGGGGGAAAATACCGTCCGGGCGTGGGGCTTGAACCTAGGCGCCGTCAGCCAGGTGCCGACAATCCGTCATTTGCGGTACATCCCCGGTGTCATACCGCAGATCCTGCGAAAGGTGCGAATGAATCGAGTGGAATCCTTGAACCCCACCGCCGAGGCGATTTTCGCGACCGTCATTTTGCTTTCGCGCAGCAGCGTTCGTGCTCGTAGGATTCGCCGGCGCAACAAATACTGATACGGAGTCTCGTCGGTCGTCTTCTTGAAAGCGCGCAGAAAGTGAAAGCGGCTGAGACCCGCCAGTTCTGCCATGTCCTGCAGGCCAATGTCCTTGCCTAAGTTGGCCTCGATATATTCTGCAACCCTGAGCTCGTGCGCTCGCGAGAGTTTTCCAATGGGTTTGGCGGCTGCAACCAAGCTTTCCTTTTGCACGACGCAAACCTCCAAGACCGCAATCAGACAAAGCGATTCCAAGTACATGAAATCGAAGGCTGTACGGCTTGATAATGCCCATTGCATTTTCTGCAGGGTCGAGCAGAGCGCGGAATTCGCGAAATGCACATTAGCTTGCGAAGGAATGTGCCGCAGCTTTTGCGCCACTTCTTCCTCCATTCGCCGAGGGTCCAAATACAGTGCGGTGAAGGATTGCCCACGCATGGGGACGATGGACCAACCCCATATTCTGCAATCGGCGGGGGCGAAGGTCATCAAGCCGCGTAGGTCCTTGCGCGAGCGGACCCTCGCCGCGTCGGTAAATACCTCGCCATCCGCGAGTCGCAGATCATGCAAGGCGAGAACGTGTGAATTCCCATACCACCGGTATTGGAAGCCATCGCGGCTGGCGACAGGGACGTAGTGCACGGTCATCCCGGCAGTCTGAAAGTCGCGGGCGACTTCGATTCGCTCCTGCCGCCGTACAGCGGTGAGCTCGACCTCGGTCATTGCCCGGGATCGGTTGGGCGGTTGGAGGTTATCGAAATGCTTAAATCGCCCAACAGAAGCCATTGCGCAGATACGCCATCTGGAACCGATTTTGCAACCGAAATAAAAGAGATCAAGTTCTGAAAAAGCAGAAAAATTAGGGAATTGAGAAATCAGCTGCGACGCAATAAATAATGATCGAAGCAAGAAATATCGGTTACTCTGGCTCCAGGATTTGAGATCGCAATCCATCCAATCGATGCGGGGAAATCGTGACCGGTCCGCAGGACGAATCCGCCGAGCTTGCAGACGAGAAGCTAACGACTGAGGCCCTGCGGTCGGCGGTGGCGCACTACACCGCCATCATAAATTCGACCAGCGACGCCATCGTCCACAAATCCCTGGCCGGTATCGTGCTCGGCTGGAGCCGCGGTGCTGAAACGATCTTCGGGTATACGAGCCAGGAGATGCTTGGACAATCCATACAGCGTCTGTTGCCCGACGACCGTTGGGCCGAGGAAGCGCGTGTATTTGAGCAGGTATCGCAAGGTCTGGAATTCATGCGTTTTGATACCGTCCGTATCCGTAAGGACCGCACGACCATCCATGTCTCGGTATCCATTTCGCCCATCCGAGACAATCTCGGTAGGATTATCGGCGCCTCCACGATAACCCGCGACATTACCGAACGGGTCCAGTTCACTGCAGCCTTGATCGCGCGGGAGAAGGAGTTCTACCAACTGGCCGAAGCCATGCCGCAAATCGTCTGGGCCACTCGAGCCGATGGCTGGAACACGTATTTCAATCAGCAATGGGTGGCGTACACGGGAATGACGCTCGAAGAGAGCCGTGGCCACGGTTGGAAAACGGCTTTTCACCCCGACGACGGCGAGCGTGCCTGGGCCGCCTGGCAGAATGCGGTCAAGCAGGGCGGCAGTTATTCGTTGGAAGCTCGCCTGCGCCGCGCGGATGGCTCCTACCGGTGGTGGCTGGTACGCGCCGTCCCTTTCTTCGACGAGGCGGGCAACATTGCGAAATGGTACGGGACCTTCACCGATATCCAGCAGCTCAAGCAGGCTGAACTCGATATGGAGGAAACCCAACGGACCTTGGCGGAAAGCGAGAGCCGATTCCGTGGGGCTTTTGAAACTGCCGCACATGGCATGGCTCTCGTATCGATCGATGGCACGTGGATCAAGGTGAATCGATCGTTGTGCGCCATGCTCGGGTACAACGAGCGCGAATTATTGCTCATGCGGTTCCAGGACATCACCCATCCGGATGACCTGGAAAGCGATCTCGCTCAATTTCGGGCCTTGCTCGAAGGCCGAATCCACAGCTATGAAATGGAAAAGCGCTACCTTCAAAAAAATGGCAACATCATTTGGGCTTGCCTGAGCGTCGCTCTCGTGCGCAGCCGTTCCGGCAGCCCGATCCACTTCGTGTCGCACGTGCAGGATATCACCGAGCGTAAGCAGTCCGAGGTGCGCTTGCACCGCTTCCGACGTCTGACGGATTCAAACGTTCAGAGCGTCTTTTTTTGGAATATGAAAGGCGAGATCACCGATAGCAACGAGGCATTTTTGCGGCTCGTTGGATATACACGCGAGGATTTGAAAGCCGGAATCCTCGATTGGAAGTCGATGACACCCCCTGAATTCGTTGCTGCCGACCAACGCGCATTGGAGCAGATTGCCGCCCACGGTATCTGCGAGACCTACGAGAAGGAATTGTTCCGCAAGGACGGCGTGCGCACGCCGATCCTGATCGGCGCGGCGATTTTCGAAGACAACCCACACGAAGGCGTATGCTTCGCGCTCGATCTTACCGAGCGTAACAAGCTCGAACAACAGTTGCGACAATCGCAGAAGATGGAATTGCTCGGGCAACTGACCGGCGGCATCGCCCACGACTTCAATAACTTGCTCGGTGTCATCGAACTCAACCTTGAACTGATCCGGGAGCGACTCGCGGGGGACCGGGAGTCCGAGGATATGGTCGGCATGGCGCTTCATGCCACTGAACGGGGGGCTAACCTGACCCACCAATTGTTGGCATTCGCTCGTCAACAGCCGCTTCAACCGAGAATCGTCAATATCGAGACGTTGCTGACGGGGATGGTCAGCCTCTTACAGCGAACGCTCGGCGAGAACATCAAGGTTAGCACCATCCTTGCGGCGAACCTTTGGAATACGAATATCGATCCGCATCAGTTCGAAAATGCTTTGCTGAATCTGGCGCTAAATTCCCTCCACGCGATGCCTTCCGGCGGCGCCCTGATCATCGAGGCATCCAACGAGGTGGTGGAGGATCGCCACGATCTGGATGCGCCTCCCGGGGAATACGTCATGGTCGCTGTCACGGACAGCGGCGCCGGCATGTCGCCGGAGATCCTGGCGCGCTTTCCTGAGCCTTTCTTTACAACCAAGCCGGTCGGGCAAGGTAGCGGCCTGGGGCTCAGCATGGTTCATGGGTTCGTCAGACAATCCGGGGGCTGCGTCAAAATCCATAGCGAGATCGACGCTGGCACCACGGTCAAGCTGTTTCTTCCCAAAGCAGCAGCCGAGGCGGACCCGGAAACGGCGGCTGACCGGTCGCTGGTTTTGGCTCGCGGCATCGGCCAAGCTGTTCTATTGGTGGAAGACAATCAGGACCTGCGGCGCCTGACGCGCCAAATTTTGGATGGCCTCGGTTACCGGACCCTAGAGGCCGCGGACGGTCCGTCCGCGTGCGCCATGCTGGATTCCCTCGGCCGTATCGATTTGCTGCTGACGGATGTGGTGTTGCCGGCGGGAATGAGCGGCCCCGAGCTGGCGCGCAAGATCCACGTTCGTTGGCCGGCGCTCAAAGTCATTTACATGTCCGGTCATCCCCGCGACGCCCTGCTTCTTGAAGGAGCGCTGGGTGCGAAGCCTCCTCTGCTGACCAAGCCATTCTCGAAAGCGGAACTTGCCCAGATGGTCGGCAGCGAGATGGATGAATAAAACACGTCTACGCGTTTTTAAGCCGGTGCCGATCTGTGCTCCGCGCCCATGGCGTTCACGAACTGCAGGAGCTTGCCGGAGGCCGTCTTCGGAATGACGTCAAGGTAGACGATCTGCCAGGCAAAGTGAGTTCCGAAGGACTTGCCCATGATGTCATTCAATAACGTGAGGTCCTTGTCCTTCAGAGGTGCCCATACGGCCAGACGCAGTTCGATTTGGTCGGGGCCGGTCTGGGCGAGTTGAAACTCCCGAATCTCTCGGATTGCCGCTACTTGACGGTGGCTGAAATGGACCGGCCGGCGTTCGCCGTTCTTCAGTGTCAGATAGTTTTCGATTCGTCCCACGATCCGGGACAGGACCGGCAGCCCTCTACCGCAGGCGCAAGCAGCGCCGACTTCCGCTTCGTCTCCGAGCTCGTAGCGCAAGAGAGGCATCGCATAATTATGAAGCGGCGTCACGACGACCCTGCCGATTTCACCGGGCGCGCAGGCGAGCCCGTCGGCACCCAGGATCTCGACGTGAATGACTTCCGACATGACGTGGTAGCCGCGCCCGAGGGGACATTGCAAAGCGATGTAGCCCGTCTCGCCCGCCGTGTAATTGCTGACGATGCGGCAGCCGAATGCCTCCAGGCAAGCGGCGCGGAGGCTATCATCGACCTGCTCGCTCAAGGTCCAGACCGCCCTCAGCTTGGGCAGTTGCACGTGATATTCGCGCATATGCGCCAACAGCAAGCGCAGCTCCGCAGGTCTGATGTAAAGATAGTCCGGCTTGAGGTTCGCGAGGAATTCCACCTGGACCGAGACCGGCCTGTCCGGCTGCAGGACGGCCATCCTGCCGGTCTCCCAGAGCAAATTGGTGGGTGAGCCCCAATTGGGCAGAAGCAGCCCCTCATGCATGGCGACCGTGCCGGGAGAGGACTCCTGGGCCGCGTAGGCGTAGCGCGACGCTCCTCTCAGATTCGCGATGAGCCCATTAACGGACTCACGGTGCCAGATTTCCTCGCGCAGGGCGATGGATGTCCACATCAACTTATCGAGTGATGTCTTGCGGACCCGGACCGGAATTCCCGTCGAGCCACCGCTCGCGGACATCCACAGAGATCCGAAAGAATCAGGATAGGAGCGCGCGCAAAGCAGGTCCCCGCGGTCCCTGAGCTCCGCTCGCTTCAAGACGGGGATCGAGTTCCACGCTCGCTCCGTCAGCGGAACTCGAGGATCAAGGCCGGCCTTCGCGAACCGATCGCGGTAAAAAGGCACCTGTTCTGCCGCGTGCGCTACGAGTTGGTGGAGGCTGCGGAGCTGCTGCTCGCGAATTTGCTCCGCCGCCAGCCATTGGGACGCCTCGAGCCGGTTCTGTATCGTCAAGAGCTGGTCCGCCGGAGCTGTCGTGCGCCTCCGCCATGCCTTCCAGGCTGCTTCCGCCATCACGCTTCCTCGTGCGCGGATCGGTCGCGCAACCCGTGGCGTCGTCCGCCGATGTTCCTGAGGCGCCAAATACGACCTCGTAAAGTCAGGGTAATTCTAATGTACCTCTTCTGGAATAACCAGCAGCCTCGGGGGGGGTCGCTGCGCGCCGATCGCCTATGCGGGGTACCGAACAGAGCGCATTCGTGTTCTCGCTTAGAGTATTTGCGATTAGATCCAAGGTCATCTGCATTTCCATGAATGTCACGCCGGGAACGATTCTCCACGTGGACGACGACGAATCGGTGCGGCTGTCGATGGCGATGCTACTGCGGTCGAAGGGATATGAGGTCGTCAGTGCCGCCGACGGGGCCGAAGCCCTTGAGTTCGTGAGCAAGGGCTTGGATCCCGATGCTCTCATCCTGGATTTCCATCTGGGTCCGCGGACGAATGGAGCCGAAGTTGCCGAGCGGATCCGAAGCATTCTCAGTCATGGCCCTCCCATCATCGTCTTGACGGGCGACGCGACCAGCGCGCGATTTCCACGTATTCTCGACACGTTGGTCTGGCTAACCTCGAAGCCACTGAATCCTCAGCTGCTGCTGGCGGTTCTGCCCAGCCTCGTACAGCTATCGCGCGCGACACGCATTTGGTCGAATCAGCGCTAACGAGCGTCCAGCGCCTCGCGAATCTTGGCGAGCATCGAGGAGATCGCGAACGGCTTTTCGAGCAGCAGCGTTTCGCCCTGCAGCACACCGGGATGCGAGATGTGATCGCTTGTGTATCCGGAGACGAACAGGATCTTCATTGCAGGATGCGATTTGCGCAGGCGCTCGGCTAGCTGGGGACCGTTGAGGTCCGGAAGAATGACGTCGGACACGAGCAAGTCGAGTTTCAGGTCGGGCCGTTCGGCCAGAGCAATCGCGGCGCCTGCGCTGTTCGCCTGCGAAACGGTGTAGCCGCGAGAGCGCAGGACCGTTGTCATGACCGACAGCAGCGACTCCTCGTCCTCCACGAGCAGGATGCATTCGGTACCGCCCCTCGAACGCTTCGTCTCCGACGGAAGCCCGGACTCGGCGGGCAGCCCCGGAGCCGCCGGAAGGAAGATGCGGAACTCGCTTCCCAGCGCAAGCGTGCTGTCCACCTCGATGAATCCGCCGCTTTGAGTCACGATGCCGTACACCGTCGAAAGTCCGAGCCCGTTGCCCTTGCTCGCTTCCTTCGTCGTGAAGAACGGTTCGAAGATTTTCGACATCGTTTCCGGGTCCATACCGCTGCCCGTATCCCGGATCGTGAGGACGATGTAACGGCCCGCTCTGCGCGCGGCGCCCGCGATGTCCGGCGACGGCGTCATCTCCGTGATACGTGTGCCAACGAAGAGCTCGCCGCCGTTCGGCATCGCGTCGCGGGCGTTGATCGCAAGATTGATCAATACCTGCTCGATCTGGTTGGCGTCCGCCTGAACCGCACAAACCTCACGCGCGAAGGCGGTGATCAGAGTGATGTTCTCGCCGATCATTCGGCGCAGCAACATCTGGACGTCGCTCGCCACCACGTTGAGATCGAGCAAGGTGGGATGCACCACTTGCTGGCGGCTGAACGCGAGCAGGTGGCGCGTGAGTGCGGCGCCCCATTCGCCGGCGGCCCGAATTTCGCGCGTGTAGGCGAGGTCCTCCGGGCGGCCGGCAAGCCGCTCGGCCAGGCACTCGCTGCAGGTCATGACGAGCTGCATGATGTTGTTGAAGTCGTGCGCCACCCCGCCGGCGAGGCGGCCGATGGCGTCCATCTTCTGTGCCTGCAAAAACTGCGCTTCGAGACTCTTGCGTTCCGAAAGATCGAGAAAGGTGACCACGGCGCCGATGACTTGCGCGCCGCGACGGATCGGGTGGGCCCAATACTCCACGGGAAACCGGCTGCCATCCTTGCGGAAGAACACCTCCGAGTCGCTGTGCGCGGCTTGGCCATCGAGAAACGAGCGGTGCACGCGGCACTCCTGCAACGCCATCGGCGCCCCATCCGGGCGGCTGTGGTGATGCTGCTCGTGCACGAGCTTGCCCACGATTTCCCGCGGGTCTTCGTAGCCCAAGCACCGCGCAGCCGCCGGATTGCAGAACGTGCAGAGGCCGTTGCGGTCGATGCCGTAGATTCCCTCGGCGGTCGAATTGAGGAGCATCAGGTATTGCCCCTCGCTTTCACGCAGCCTTTGCTCGATGGACTTGATTTCACTGACCTGGCGCCGCAGCTCGAGGTTGGCGGCTTCGAGCCGGCGAGAGCGGTCCTCGAGCTTGCGGATCAAGGCATCGTTATGTTGTGCAAGCAGCGCGGCCTGCCCGATGGCGTTTGCCTCGGCGGGGCCGCGGCGCACCTCCACCGGTCGGGTCAGCATCTCATGGATGTGTGCCATCATGCCTTCCGGCTCTTCCGGCTTCACCACGAAGGCGTCGGCGCCCAAGTCCATCGCGAGCTTCTCGTCGGCCGGTTCGGTGTACGTGGCCGTGTAGACCATGAAACGGCTGTCGCGAAGCACCGGATCTTCCTTCCAGTGGCGCAGCAAGGTGTAGCCGTCCATGACCGGCATCAATAAATCCGAGATCACGATGTTCGGCGGGTGCTGGCGGCCCACATCCAGCGCGACCTGACCGTTGGGGGCGCACTCGACGTCGAACCCATTGCCCTTCAACAGGATCGTCAGGTACTCGAGGTTCTCTTGCTTGTCGTCGACCAGCAATACACGCGTCATGACGTTCCGTCAGTGGCATGAGATCGACACATGGATTCAATTTGCACGACGAAATTTTCTGGATCGATGGGCTTTTCAATATATCCATTGCAACCGGCCGCGAGTGCCTTTTCACGGTCGCCGAGCATGGCGTAAGAGGTCACGGCGATGATCGGGACCGCCTCGAGTCGGGGCTCGAGGCGCAGCGCGCGCGCGACGGCGTAACCGTCCATGCCGGGCAGCTGAATATCGAGCAATATCGCGGTCGGTGTCAGCTGCGCGGCCATCCGCACGGCGCTGCTCCCATCGGCCGCGCACACCACCGCGTAGCCCGACCGCTCGAGCAAAAAGGTGGCCAGATAGCTATTCTGCGCATTGTCTTCCACGAGCAGAATCGTGCGCGTCATCGGGTCGGCGCCTGGCGTCTCTGCGGAACCGTGAAGCAAAACTCGCTGCCGGCGCCGAAACGGCTTGCCACGGACATTTCGCCTCCCAGCAGATCCGCAAGACGGCTGCAGATGGCCAAGCCCAAACCGGTACCTTCGTGCTGACGCGTCAATCCTGTGTCGATCTGGTGGAACGGTTTGAACAGGTGAGGCAGGTCGCACTCCTTGATGCCGATGCCGGTGTCCGTCACGCGAAATCGCACACAGGGCTGGGAATCCGCAGCTCCTTTGAGCATGCAGTAGTCCATGAGTTCCACCGCCAATTCAACCTCCCCGCGCTCGGTGAATTTGATCGCATTGTTTAGCAGATTCAGTAGGACCTGCTCGACGCGCCGTTGGTCGCTCTCGAGGACGCTGCCCGCCGGTGCGGCCTTGAGGCGCAGGCGCACGTCCTTCCGGCTCGCTATCGGCATCATCGTCGCCATCAGCCTCTCCATGGAGACGCACAGATCGAACGGGGCGGCGCCCACCTCCAGCTGACCGGCTTCGATCTTCGAAATGTCGAGCACGTCGTTGATCAAGGACAGCAAATGACGCGCGCTGCCGCGCACCATTCCGAGCTGATGGGACTGTTCCGCTGTCAGCGGTCCGGCCATCCCTTGCAATACGATGCCGGTGAAACCGATGATGGAATTGAGCGGCGTGCGCAATTCGTGCGACATCGTGGCCAGAAAGGCGGACTTCAGGCGGTCGGCCGATTCGGCGCGCTCCTTGGCGACGGCCAATTCCTGCGTACGTTCGGCGACGCGCTGTTCGAGGTATGCATTGGCGTCACGCAGAGCATTCTCGGCCTCCTGCTGCGCGGTGATGTCACGGACCGATGCGGTTAGCGACTTAGGCTGTCCGTGAGCGTCCCACGCCAGCCTGCCGGTGGCATGAACATACTTCAACTCGCCATCGTCCATCACCAGACGATGCTTGAGGTCGAACCCCGATGTGCCGTCAATGACCCTGCGCCGGACGTCGATGACCAACTGGCGATCCGCGGGATGCACACGCGTCAGAAATTCCTCGTAGTCGGCCGGGCGCGAGCGATCTATTCCAAAGATGCTGTACAACTCCTCCGACCAATAGAGCTTGCCTGAGGGGAGCTCCATGTCCCAGCTCCCGACCTTGGCGATCTCCTGTGCGTGCTGCAAGCGTGTCTCACTCGAGCGCAGCGCGTCCTCGGCACGCTGACGTTCCTGCTGATTTCCCTCTTCCGCAACGGCTTCGTCGAACGCGCCCTGAACCTGCTGCAGCGGGTCCCCGTGCTCCGTCCGC
>Ga0116231_10014655_pt1 | contig 10442 bp, 6 predicted proteins | sample S1TSphgellanicum_2_FD_89695 | JGI IMG/M metagenome (GOLD analysis project Ga0116231, IMG submission 89695) | Host-associated microbial communities from peat moss isolated from Minnesota, USA - S1T2_Fd - Sphagnum magellanicum MG | ecosystem: Host-associated > Plants > Peat moss > Unclassified... | reverse complement strand
GGGGGGGGGGGGGGGGAGGGGGGGTGCGCAGTTGCTCCCTTGACTTTGCCTTGGGTGACACTTATATCAGGAATGCCCTCATCCATTACCCTATTCTTCAATAAATAAATAAATCCTTGTATATTTTTGGCTACCTATTGGAACTTAGTAGACTCTAGTGAATTTTAATTTTAAATTTTTTAAAAATCAACTGTAAAATCCAAAAAACATAAAATGTTTGCTAATTTGAAAAAAAAAAATTGCAATTTGAGAAAATTTCACCCAAGACAAAAACACTGATCCAAAGTACTTTAATCTTTTCAGTTAATTCTAAATCACTGGATATTTTATAGAGGTTTCATTAGAAGATCACATATTTCTCTCCATAAGGTCTCAAAGGTACTTCTAACATTAAGTTGCTGTAAACACAAGTGAATGTGTATAGTCCTTGCCTAAACTTATGACTCAAAAATCCATTTTCCTATAACACACAACACAAGGATGAACACAACTCTTACAGATTCCATACTCAGCCCAAGCAGCCACCTTCATGACTCAAAATGCACATCTAGGAAGTCATCTCTGCACAATAATTTATTTAAGGGGCAATCTAATTGCACACATCTAAGTTCCCACAAGAAAGGACACTAGGAAAAGCCTAAAGACCACCCAACAAATCCCTTGCAAATCACACCACCATTCTAGTTTAACAACAACCAGAGAGCCATGGATTTTCCATAACTGCCACTGTAAGAGATCTGAAAAGACCATTCAACGGCCAGAGTGAACCAGCACCCAGCAGCGCACCATGAAAATTGGATGATAAGTGGTCAGGAAACAGTTTTCGGTTGAGTTTCAGTTGCTTAGTTAACCATGGTGGTTTATCTCCATTGCTTGTTTTTATTACCTACCTACTAACAACCCATAAACAACTGTTAGTAAGTAGGTAGTAAAAACAGCCCTTACCTATGAAGATACCATCTACTTACCTAGTAGTTACCTATTTTGCTACCCATCTACCTATATATGAGACCTATTTCCTACAGGATTGGTTACCAAGGTGAAACCAAATATTAACTCAGTTGAGGTTCATCCAATGAAATTTTAAACTAACATATGAAATTTTAAACTAGCATATGTATCTGATGAAATTTTAAACTTACACCATGTCACAATTATTTGAGGGAACCCCTCTCCAGTGCCTTTTTAAAACTTTGGGTGCAAAATTTTGCACGGTTTGTGAAATATTGCAAATTCACTGATTTTTTTGAAAAAAAGTTCTATAATTTTTTATAATTTTTTTAATAAAAAATCGCCAGTTTTCTATACATGGCTCTAGTAGGTAGCAAAAATACATAAGGATTGCCCATCAGTCTGTATTTTTGGCTACCTGTTGGGACTTGACATACAATCTGGCAATGTAACAAATCACTTTAATTTTCGTTCACAAATTTGGCATCTAAAAAAAATCCAATTTTTTTTTTTCTTTTGCCATCTTTTGAAAAAAATTTAAAATTTGTCATTTGATGAAAATTCGCCAGCAAAAAAACACTGGGAAAATTAAACACACAAAATATATACACCAATCCTAAGCTAGTTATGCAATAAAGAGTAGTTAATAAAGCCCCTCCCCATATGACCATTGGTGGATACAAGGAAAAACTAGTGTTTGGCGGGTATCACAATTTTATGATACCCGTCAGGTCCAGTTTTCATAAAGTAATTTACAAAATGGTCCGGTTCTCCCAAAAAAATTTCTAAAATTTCTGCACTGGGCAAGGGTATGAACATTTTTAAAATTTTAACTAATTCTGACAATTCCAGTTCTCAAAAATTTGAAAACAACTGGTTATCCTTTGCTACTTCTCACAAATCAGGTATTACTTTTAAATTAAAAATTAGAATTAAGATTAAATAATTATTGATTTGATTTCTTTTTTTAGCAATAGCTTTGGTTTTTTGAAAAAATTCAAAATCAAAGGACCTCTAGTTCAAGGTTTTTGAAAGATTTTTAAAATAAACTCTCCCAACATCATTACCATCTGACCTGGCCTACCATTAATAAGTACCTACCACCAAATACTAGCCCTCCCTTGGATCTCCCATTTTCCAAAGCAAATTAAACCTAACAAACAAATTTTGATGTGGGTCTAGTGATGAAAGTGATCTTTTTTTAGCCTTAATCAAATTAGGCTAACTTAACACCCTACCTCCAAAGTTCAAACCCATGGTCCATGAATGATCAACAAGATCCAGTAAGTAAAATGTTGTTCCATTCGGCATAGAAATATAATTAAGTTTGATGTTCATAACTTCTTTCTCATTGCTTGTACTAATTTTTTATGGCAGCTAAACCCTGCAACCCTAACCCGAGTAAGGGGTCAAACCTTATTTAGTTCTCCAAAAAAAAAAAAAATCTTTTATTAAAAACTGATTTTCACATTAGTAGTTTGGTTTTTAATCAGGGTATCATTCATGGTGATACTATGAAAGGATCAAACTGGGATGCCTGGGTGATACCTAAGGATATTTATGATACTCGCCCAACACTAGTAAAAACACCCAAATACCACCACATTGTAAACCATTGGTAGAATAATTGTTGTCTATGAAAGCCTTTGCTTGCTATCTCTAGAAGCTTAGCCTAGAGGAAAGGGTCCACAAAAGGCTAGGAAGTTTCACCCCACTCTTCATGTGTAACCAATTTTGACAGAAGGTTGATTTTTTGTTTGTTTTCATTTCTTTTGTGAAGTTGAGATATGCTCCAAACAAGTGCATTGCGCTCTCTCTTGCTATTATTGGACAGCCCTCAATGACTAGGGGTGTATGTGGGTGGTTTCATGATGTTTAGACTTTAGACCTATAATGCAAGATTTATTGAATATTATAAGACATTGACTGTTTCGGCAGTAATCTGTTGAATAATGAATATATTTTGGGACTTTTAATTCAACAACTTAGTTTTGATTTTGAAGATTTTGATAGGTACGATTTAAATATAATAAAATTATCTTGAGTATCACAAGTTTTTAGTTGTCTTCCTAGTGGGACTGTCCTCACAAACTTGTTCTATACTGTAGTAGAAGGCCAGGGTTCAAATATGACTATAAATTTTGAATTATTCAACATAATAAATTATTATTTTTGAAATTTTTGTAAAAATTGAAAATAATTTAATTTATGCCAAAGCCGCCAAAATATTACGGTATTGAACAATTTTTTCATCAAGAATTCAATCAAAGCAAAAAACATTTTTTAGAGAAAATTGCGAAGGGGGAAGAGGGGTGTGCTCTTAGTATTGGTTGAATGCCTTCCACAAGTAGGGTTGAGATATGGGAAATATTGAATTTGAACAATTTTTGTCATTGGAAATTCAATATGAATTTTAATTGTAATTTTAATGAAAATTGGTTTCAAGACTCATGGTAAACAAGGCATATCATTCGCCCTTTTAAAATTCATTCAATATCACACTATGTGTTCAACAACATGGGCCACATTCATTTTAACAATTTTTTTTAAAATGGCATATAATGTACATTTTTCAAGGAAGATGAGGTTGTCTAATATACATGGATGTTTTGTACAAAAGTGACTTATCAAATATACATAAGGGCAACTAGAAATGAAAATTCGTCAAATTTTAATCTTGACATTGGCTATTAGTGGATTATGGTAAATATGCCCATCACCAAACACAAGTTTATAATTGAACATTTCTATAGTTCAAAATCAAGCCACTAAAACACATGCATCCCTAGCATGCTATGAGCTAACCCATCTCTACTCTTGGGTTGTGTGTTAAAAAAAAAAATTATACCCTTTATTGGGGCCAAATCACACACCCCCCAATTGTTGGAGGATGGGGCCAAAAGGAGTGGGGCAATCATGAGTCTAAATGTGCTTTGTAGGCAACAAAGTAGTATGTTGGCAAGGAAAATGCCCCCCTCAACATGCATAAAGATAAAACACAATGCATCAAGGGTTAATAGGTCCTTACAACAAATGAGAAAAGCAAATGGATATTTTAGGCATTGAACAAAACTATGGATGTTATTGAAAGAAGGATATGTTCATTAAAGAGGACAAGTGGGTCATTGAACATACCCTTAACCTTTCTTTCAAACTATTTAAATGGCAAAACAAGACATAGGAAAATAAAGCCAATAGGTGTGCTAATAAAGGAGGACATGTAACAATAGGTATGTGAAGCTTAGTTATGTATAGATGTGAACAATTGGTGATATCGGTTCTTGAGCATTGACACCTAGAATTGAACACTCAATAAACATAAGGATTCAAAGTTTGCAAAGCCAAAGGTTTGACTAAACTAGTTCTTACAAGCCCATTCATGAGTTTGCAGCAACTTGCACTTGCATTGTACACTTAAAACAATTATAATGCACATTATTTACTGAATTTAAATGAAATAATCATTCAAATAGGCAAACAATTAAGAACAAGGGTTCTAGCCAAGTCAAAAGGTTGAAATCAAGTTTACAACATCATCCCTAAGCCTTGGGAATGGTTATTTGTAAATTGTGCAATAATTGTAACATGTGGAGTTTTGCATTTTTAGACGAGAAAGATTCCAAGATGGCCACATTAATTTTTTAAAGCTAAAGACTTGCATCATAATGCAAATTAAAGAAAGGTTAGATGACATTTTTCATGTTCAAAAAATTTGTGCAACTTTTCAAGAAGTCTATTCCAAGTCGATTTTTTTAAACCAATTATCACTTATTAATTTTGGATGGGCATGGTTGGTACCCTCGAAACAAAAGAGTAGGCATATGAATTTTTTTAGACATGATCACCTTACCTTCTCACACATCACATGCTAGATGTATTTTGTTTCAAACATTTAAAACAACATTTATAAATGAAAGGGATGGGGCTATGGCAAGAAGCAATTACATGAAGCCAAACAAGATAATTCTAGCTAGATGGGTAAACAAGGCCTTAGATTAATCATTCACCAAACAAAACATCAAGTTTAGATTTAGGAATACATGTATATGTGCTCTTAACCTTAAGGCAATGGATGACAAGATTTGGCCCTTAAACATTTACATGGAAACAAAGGAGGTGAAAAGGATTACACATTAAATCATCACCAAGTTTATCATAGTCAACAACGGTGTGAACAATCAATAATTATGGAGTTATTTAACGTGATAAAAATAGTCCATGTAATAACAACTAGAAATCTTTCTACATATGTGTTAAAAATTCAACAACAATATTATGTAAATATGTTTCACAACTTTATAGAAATAGAAGATGGGATAGAAACAACCAATGTAGTTAACGTCAATGATCTTAGTTTTGAACTCTTCCAAGAATTCAAAACCTCTCCAAATTTAACCCATGAATCTTTTTAATTTACACAATTTATTTATCATTACTCCATTCGCCTATAAGACACACCAAGGGTAAAAAGCCATTAATCAATTATTCATAGTCACATGTTATGACTTTTGATGAAAAGTCTCCATGACCTAGATATCTTATGGAAAAATCCATGGACAACATAGTAGTAGAAAAAATAAGAGAAATAACATGAAAGGAAATCAAGAATAATGAGTAGGCTAGAAAAACATCAATTTTTAAAATTATGGCAAAGTGACTAGCTCAAAGTATAATTGAAAAATGTGTAATAATTGAGTTCATTTCAATTTGATTTACTTTGGTTGTAAGGGAAGAAAACAATAATTTATAACTTTCAAGTAGGCTTACAACCACATTCATTAAGGTACATGATTATGAACCTTGGAATCACAAGTAAAGCTTAACAAGAGGCCATGCAATGAACAAGGGTTAAAATGTGAACACCCGGGCATGTGGCAACAAAGCTACAACCTTATGATGAATAAGTAAGTGATAACCAAAACATCACAAACATGGGACCAATAAAGAGGACCATTTAAACATCATGAAGGAAATTGTAAACATAAGGGACTAGACCATTAAAAATATCATGAAGCAAATTAACAAAGAAGGCCACCAAGAGCATCACAAAGGGGACCTATCATAAAGGACCATTGAGAACATCACTATTAGCATCAGGAAAGGGATTAGCAAAGAGTACCATGAGAACATCATGAAGAATGAAAAAGAATCACAAAAGAAACCATAGAAGACCACTGAAAGCATTGGATGAAGGGAGCAAAGAAGAACACTTGTGATGCTTATGGGACTAGTCGAAAGGACCGTAAACGAATCATAAAGGGGACCAACATATCTTAAGGCCGTTGAAAGCATCATGAAGGGGGCTAGAGAAGAACACCTAAACATGTCACGAAGAGGACTAATAGAGATGACCACCAAAATCATCACAAAGGAGGGTCGCCAAAGAGGATAATCAAGAACATGACAAGGCAACCAACGAAAAGGACCACCAAGAACATCATGATCAAGGGGATCAAAAGGGGGTGTGCTTATATAACATCACTAAAGAGACCATCAAAAGAGGAATTTCCTTCAAGCATTGTGACCAAAAGCGAAACTTTGAAAAATGCCACAATCACAAGAAGGACAAGAGGATGAGTGTAAGGAAAAAAACTAGAATAACAAGGAGCATTGAATATTGAGCGCATGAAGAAAAGTTGAACATCACAAGGGTTTTGCACAAATAGAACCATTATGCCCATAGACTTGCACAACAACATATGTTTGTCCAAAAAGTTAGGGTAATGGAACCCTCAAACACCCATGACTATCAATTCCTAGTTTAAATATTTGAACATTACCTACAAAAATATGATTATTTAACATATATATGATGTTCAATTTTTGTTTCATCCATTTTCATGATGGGGTACGTAGTCTCCATTTTTCAACATTTAACTATTGTGATCTAAGGCAACATGCATTGTTCAAGTTGGGTTGCCAAATGTTTGATGGATTGTTTTATCAAGGTCATGACTCGCCCCCCTCCCCCCCCAACTTTGGGGAGGCATATCTTCATCACTTCTTATTTTTATTGAGTGATTTAAAAAGCTATGGATGTAGCCTTTGGGGCTTTATACATTGTCTTTGGACCCTAGAGACAAAAAACCATGCATGAATAAGAGGGAAACTTTTAATACACAAAATGTTCAATCAATAGTCTACTTACCCTAGTCTATGTGGTGTGCAATTGCCCTCACACCCTTTTCATTGTTTAGTTAGAAAATGTGAAAATGAAAAGAATATAATCAATTGTATGTTTTCTAATGCTAGTTGTGGTGTCTTTTAATTTCACATTCACATTTCCCTATTTTCAATATATAATTGTCTTACCTATGTTTGACTATAATTAGGCAATGTAGAACAAATTACCTCACACAATTTGCAATTTTTTGTGCAAATTCAATGAGACTTGTGACTAAAAAGTTAATTGAATTTTTTTAACACATATCAAATATTGTGCATTATATCATTGTCAAAAAAAATCCTCATGGGGGAGATTAGTTAGTTGAACATTTGAAAAGAAGAAATTAGAAGAGGATAATTAATCTAAGAGCTAATTATGTATGAAACAAATTATAGTTGAAATGCATGGCATGAGGCTCTATCTAGGAACAATAAATAAATCACATTTTGTTTTAGTTACAATTTATTATTTATTGATAAAAAAATTAGTTGGTAACTTAATTATTTGTGATTGAATTTAATGATAATTTCATTCATTAGAATATGTATCCATGTCTTGGTCCCAAGGGGGGGAAGGACACTTAGTGTAAAATTTGGGATCTACATGCATCAAACAACCATTTTTAAGAGGGGTATTAAATAATTATCCAACCTATTTGTTATCACCCTATTATTACCTAAATTTTTTAATATATACATATTAAAACCACCCTATATTAATTACAATCCATTATTTCAGATTATTACATACCCTATATTATAATTAAATTGATTATTTGAATAAAATATACCCTATTTTTTAGTTAATTAACTTATAGTTTTTACCCAACAACCAATATATTGCATCCTATATTTTTACTTACATATTTTCTACTTTTTTTTACTAATGTTCCTCTCAAGGTCTTGGTTGAACAAGGGTTAATCTTCATTTATATGTATGTGCAATGTGGTATATGTGTGATGATTTGAAGCTTAAAGGTTTAAGGTTAAATAACATGAAAAAGTTTGAAGGTTTAGGATATGCAATTATAGATGATGTGTATGATAACGGGTATCATGATAAAAATCAAGGTTCAACTTGTCAAATATGTAGAATATATTATATGTCTTAACTACTTGTAAGTATTGGTAGTCATCTTGGAGTAGAAAAAGGTAATTTAGGTACAATAAGAAGTAGGAGGCAAAATCTTGTCAAAAAGTTAACTTCCAAGAGAAATTAGGGACGATGTTATTTGAGGTCATCAATGATTTAGCTATGAAGAGGTTTAAAAGATTAAAATGAAATACAAAAGGAGAGGAAAAATAAGGTAGTAGGACATAGAAGGCAACTTTTATGTTATCTCGGTATTTGGAATCACTTGCAATATAATAATGTAATTTTGCAATGCACCATGTATTTTGTGTATTAATTTGCATGCATTCTTACAATTATTAATTATGAAAGTGAAGAATTGGGCTATGAATTCCCTAACTTAGATTCAATTGGGAATTTGGTTATCCAAGATTGGGTTTTATACAAGTTTTGAAGTATTTGTGAATGTCAATAGTGATTAGACAATGTTTAATTTTATTTGTAGATAACCAAATCAAGATCATCTTGAAGAATTCAATTAAAAACCTTCATTTCACAACCATGTAGTCATTATTGTTGACTAATTACCTTTTCCATAATGTTACCTTGATCTGCATAATGGTATTTAAGCCTTAAATTTTATGTTTTAGGTCTACCATAATTGATATACACATTTTACACACACACATCATTGCAAACATTTCCACACATAGATCATTACAAACTTTTAATGTAAAGTTTGGGATCTATGTGTGTCAAACAACCATTTTTAGGGGGGGTATTAGATAATTGTCCAACCTATTTTTTACCCTATTATTATTTAATTTTCTAATATATACATATTAAAGCCACCCTATATTAATTATAATCCATTATTTGATATTAATACATACACTATATTATAATTTAAGTTGATTATTTGAATAAAATGTACCCTATTTTAAACTAATTAACTTATAATTTTTACCTAACAAGTAATATATTGCACCCTATATTTTTACTCATGTATTTTCTAATTTTTTAAACTAGTGTCCCCCCGCCCAAGGCTTTAAACATAAAATAAAAGTTCATTTATAATAGTCCAAAATTACAAAAGATCAAGAGACAAAAAATGTGTTCCTATAATTTTTTATATATACTACTTTACAATTAGTTACAATTGTTTATGCTCGTAATTTTTATAGTTAGCTATTTACAATAATTAGTTAATACAACTTGACTAGCTACAACATTCCATAAGAGATGAATTCAATTATCTCAAGGTTTCAATTAGCATATTATGTTCAATTATTTGTCAAGTTATTATTTGTCATGTTTGGCTAAGTTTGTTGCCTAACATCAAAATATCTATAAAAACATTCAAGGAAAATTCTTGAATAGATTATGAAAAAAAATTAAATGAAAAAAAATCTTCTAAATGATTCCTATAAGGATGAAGAGTATATCGATCAATAATTATATATATAAAAAAGAACTAGTAATTTTTTTGAAGTTCTAAAACTTCAAATAAAAATTCTATGACTAAAAGTTAAATAACATCTACCACAAATGGCAAAGAGAAATGTTCTCAAACTCCAAAAAAATAAGAATTTCTCAATTAAGTCTATTGCAAAAACCTTTCAATTTTTATTTCACATCCTTTAAAATGGTCATTCAAATAGAAATCAAACCCTTTAGTACAAACTAGTGTTGCATGTAAATGGTTTAGAACTTACACCTTATGTAAGTCATGTAAGTCCCATAATAAAAAAATTATTACACTTCACATAAGTGTAAATGGAAATCTATGTACATTTATATTATGTCATGTAAAACAATGGAATTGTAAATGTAAAAACAGATACATTTATATGGTTTTACATAGCTATGTAAAACAATGAAAAAAATGTGATTTCTACTTGGGGAACGAGGGGATTGCATAATGTGTTTGTGATGGGGCAACCAAATGGCCCATTGCAAAAAAAAAACCATTAAAACAATTGTGCTTTGGGATGCACCACAACTAATTAAATTAATTAATATGGATGGCAATAAATGCCTAAGCCCTTGCAAAAGTTTAGGCAAAAAATGGTGATGAACAAAGTTAGGAATAAAAATTATATTCAAGAAAGGAGGTGGGGCAAAATGTGCATTCAATATATTCCTTGGAATAGCACCACCATAATGGACCATATTGGTAGAAAATCTTAATGTTTAAGGTTCAGGAAGGACATTTAATGTAAAGTTTGGGATCTATGTGTGTCAAACAACCAAT
>Ga0116231_10014653_pt1 | contig 10443 bp, 10 predicted proteins | sample S1TSphgellanicum_2_FD_89695 | JGI IMG/M metagenome (GOLD analysis project Ga0116231, IMG submission 89695) | Host-associated microbial communities from peat moss isolated from Minnesota, USA - S1T2_Fd - Sphagnum magellanicum MG | ecosystem: Host-associated > Plants > Peat moss > Unclassified... | reverse complement strand
CATAAGAAAATTTTTAACAAAAACAAAAACGCCCCCCCCCCCGCCCAACAAAAAAAACCCCCCCCCCCCCGGCACAAAGGCACGCCACCCCCCCCCCCCCCACCCCCCCCCCCCCCCCCCCCCCCCACACAATCCCATATCAAATGAAAAAAGAGAAAATGGCGAAAAGGGATGAAATATATGGATGAAGAGGCAAACTGAATGAAGGAATTAAAGTGCGCTTTATGATTAAAAGAGCTGATTAGAACCTTACTTACTACTGTGTATGTAATTAACAGAAAGATTAACATTAATTAATTAATTAATTAATTAATTCCGAGACATCCTTAATCCACAGTTTGGACATGCCAACCCGATGAGGGATTTAGCCATTAAATGGCTAAAGGTTAAATTAAAAAGTCTGAATACTATTTTAAAAACTATTTTGGAAAATGATACGAATCTAAAATCAACGTCCAAATGTAACAAAATGTTTTTGAAATTTGATGGATTTTCAAATTAAAAAAAGGAATATTGTGACAGAATATTGCCTTTTAATTTTTTATTTCTTTCACATAAATAAAAATGCTGCACAGGGCTATAATGTATGACAATGGGTTTTTTTTTTTCAGGAGTTTTATTTAGCCAAATCTGGTTATAAGCCAAATATGAAGTACAAATTTTTAAAATTGGTCTCATATATTCATGGCTACACATTGAAAACCAAGTATGAAAATCTGGAAATTTTTACTTTTGTTTTCCTCACTTTTGGCTATTGAAACTAGGTGAATTCTTTTGGGCTGAAATTTTGCAACCAAAGTCCCTTATGATATGAGTAGAAAGGTTTTTTTGGGGAAAAAGAATGGTGCAATAAACAGAATTTTTTTTTGAAATCGCCATATTTAAAAAAAAAGTTGTAGAAGGTTGCCAATTATCGCATGATTCTAAAACCTTTTTTGCTTTCCTCTCTAACAGGTTAGCCAAATTTGGCTAAGTCCTCTTGTGGATGATCACCAAGTTTAAGTGATTTGTTTTCTGGCAAAAGTTTGCCATTTTGAGAATTTTTTCTGAAAAGAAAGGTTTCACAAATTTCCTCTTAAAGAAAATCGCCAAATAAAAGGAAAAAAAATCACCAAAACATCTCTACGATTGCCCACAGCATGAAAAGAGTGCTTACGATTTTCTACTTTCATATTTTGAATATCGCCAGAATTGGCTAGATATACTTAGCGTACCTAGTTAATAAGAGAAGATTAGCGTTAGTTAATTACGACACTTCATTAATCAACAGTTTGGAGACTGTCCTATGTACGTAATTAAAAGGAATGATTAACGTTGGTTAATTACGAGACTTCCTTAATCAACAGTTTGGAGAGTGTGCTAAGTAGGTAACTGATTAACAGAAAGATTAGCGTTGGTTAATCACGAGACTTCCTCAATCAACAACTTGAAGACTGTGCTAAGTACCTGATTAAGATAAAGTTAGTGTTAGGGTTAATTACGAGATTTCCTTAATCAACGGTTTGGACACTGTGCTCTGTACCGGATTAAGAGAAAGATTAGCGTTAGTTAATTACGAGACTTTCTTAATCAACAGTTTGGACATGCGGGATTGCTCGGGATCTGTGTTTCTTTCCAAGCTCTCGTCGTGCTCGCTCGCTCTCTCGCTCGCCGGTTTGTCGTGTATTGTATTGCTGTGTTTCTTTTTTCTATTTTTGTTGTCGTTGTTGTTTTCCTCTTCTTCTTCGCTTTGTGTGTGTGTGTGTGTGTGTGTGTGTTTTTTTTTTTCGGTTTTTCTCTTGCTTGTGAGAAGGAAGTTCGGCATGGTGTTTTGTTTTGTTTTGTGTGTGCAGAGTTTTTGCGTTGTTTCCGGAGGTAGTAGTAGTAGGGAAGGCGGTGGTGATGCAGATGTTTTGCAATTGAGTGAAGAATGGTGCAAGAGAGATGGCACAAGTTTTTGATCTTGGAGGTTATGATGATGACTCTTCGCTTTTGAGGAGCAGCAGAAAAGGAAGGAGAGAAGCAAGGAACACTGGATTCTCTGTCTTTTGTGTTTATATCCAGTTTCGTTTCTGCTTTTGTTTTGTTACCAGAGTTTGAAGGTGACGATGGAGCTTAGAAGCCGGTTTTTTCTCCTACGCTGTCGAGTGCGTGGTGCAACTGCTCGAGAAATTCGCAGCGATGGAGTACATAGTAGCTTTAATCTTGCATGAATTCAGCAACTCCAAGTTCATCTGTGCAGAATGCCGACCGTCGAATGACAACGTGACACTCAGAAGAGGAAGGATCTAAAGTCGGCAATTGCAATTGTGCTGTTGATATTTCGGAAGCACGACGACCGTATTGACAGTAGGAAGGAAGGAAGGAAGGAAGTAGAGGGATGGAGAGAAGCAGAGCATGAAAGTTCTGAGATTATGATTGGGGAAGTATTTGCAGTCGGCAGTTGTAATTGTGCTGTTGACATTCCAGAAGCACAAGTACCGTAGTGACAGTAGTGAGGAACAAGAGAGAGGTTAGGGCAAAGAGAGATCTGATGTGATGCTAATGAAACTGTCAAGAAGCTCAAAACGGAGGAGAAAGTAGCGAGTTCTGGCCAAGGAAAGAGCAGGCAGAGAGAGAGACACAGAGAGAGAGCCATGTGGCCGAGTGAAGGGATAAGAGTGGAAGTGAAAGGAGTGGAGGACGGGTTTCTAGGATCCTGGTTCGGGGCGCGAATTCTCAAGACATTCAAAGGGGAGTGCAAAGTGCAGTACGAGGAGTTCGTGGACGAGAACGACGAGTCGAAACCGTTGCAGGAGACGGTGAGCAATTGGCAGCTGCGGCCGGTTCCGCCGAGCTTGAACGTCACAAGGTGGCTGAACAAAGACGCGGTGGAGGTCTATCATTGCCATTGCTGGTGGGCGGGAATCATCCAACGTTACCTTCCTTGCAAGAACGAGTATTTGGTGTACTTCCGCGAGAGTATGGAGGAGTTGGTGATCGACGCCTCCAAGATCCGCACCCGCCAAGATTGGATCAAATCGGCGGACCAGCGAGGAGAGTTCGTTTGGCAAATCCATACTCCTCTAACGGTATGTCTTCTTCCTTCATAGCATGTTGCAGGCACCGATCATCACAGGAGTCTACAGTGGCTGCCGTTCTTGGGCCAGCATTCCTGCCGAGAGTTTCCAGAAGCCGTTTTGCTCTGTCAAGACTGTAGGCATCTGGAGAATTTCAGTGTATTCTCAGCTGCATTTTTTGAGGGTAGTCCTTCCCTTGAGATCCATCCATTGTGGTTTTTGTTGGGCTTGCTGAAAGAACTCTGTGTATCATGTGATGAGTTTCTCCTTGTATTGTAATGTTATTGCATCACCTACTGTTGCAATGAACCATCTGCACTTTGTTTTAGGGCTCGATTTTTTTTTCAACAGAGGCTCACTCGCTCACTGCAACAAGGAAAGGAATCAAGAACAATCACAACTTTTTGTTTTGGTAGAGTTGAACAAGATTGTTGCCATGTCTGCAGTTGAGTTAAACAAGATTTATTGCCATGTGCACAGTTGATGTCCCAATTGATATCAGTTGAATTACATCAGAAGGCCATCATCAGTGTGAGCTTGGATGTTGTTCTCAGTTGGGTTGGGTTGGGTTTTAAGCAATCTCAATCTCCTCCTCATGTAATTTGCTCATGTCCTAGAGCAGCAGTTTATCCCTCAACTGCTGAATGAATCCTGTTTTCCATGACAGAGTGATGGGGAAGCAATCTTCAAAACTGTGGAGGTGATCCCAGAATGCAACACACCATCATCCCATGAGACGGAGGGAAGTTCTTCATTGTTGTATAAGTCTCCAGAGTCAGAGGAGGTTTTGGGCACCAAGGGATCCAAAAGGCATCAGAAAATGGCGAGGAGAGCCCCAGCAAGAAAATCTCAACAAGCTCACAATAGCATAAGATTGAAGCAAAACACAACTGCAAAATGCCTGTATATGAGGGAAAAGATTGTAGAACCTTTCTGGCAGCCCTCACCTGTTAGTGCTAAGCATTTGCCACAGGAGCCTTCCTGGCCATCTCCTGTGCACAGTACACCCTACAGTGTGTCAAATCTCCATGTTGCCATGGCAAGTACCACCGACTTAAGCTTTCCCATTCCCTCACCGTCAACACCTGGGGTTTTGAGGGAAGTCAAGACTCCAGGTAGTTGGAAGCTTCAACAGTTGCAGCGAAAGGCCTATCAAGGAGTTTTAGCTGCATTCCATGCACAGAGTGACACACTCACCTTCTCCCAGCATTTTCTCCTTACTGATCTTCGCAAGATGCTGAACATTGGCCAGTTTGATTCAGATGAGCTTCTGAAGCAGGTTATGGAGCATATCGAGGATCCATGAATTATGCAGAATAATAGCATTGTGTTGCTCTGTACAGTCAATGTTCCATTCATGTAGAAACTGATTATGGTAGATTATGTAATTTCTTATCCAGAATTCTGTGACTAGGGGCAAAGAGATAGAGAGAGAGAGAGAGTTGTGGTGCCACTGACTCAAGATGAAAGTCAACTGTAGGTAGTTATCTAATTCCACCACTAATTACTTACATGGAGAACAGTGAACTCTGGTTTTTCAGGTGAAAAACATGGGGCAGATATTGTTCGTGTTGAGAACAGACTTGTTTCTGAAGTTGCTGCTTGCTTTTGTTTTTTGCCAAGTTGTTGAAGGAGAATTCAACTTTGGTTCCATAGAGCAACATTTTGGGCTGCCATTTCTGTGAGATGAGATTAGAATGGGCAAGGCCTTTGGAAGACAGTCATCTGGAAATGGATTATACATTGTCCATTGATCCCAAATCCATTTCTCAAGCTCTAGGGAGAACTGTAAATCTAACATCTAACTATTTCGATGATTCTAAGGCTGATTTTTGTCACAGATTAGCTAGAAAAGTCTGGGATGAGGATTCAACATCAGCCCATCTACACACAGTACCAAAGGTTAAAAACAATGCAAGCTCTTAAAATCTCCATTCAAATTTTTAAGTGAATACTTGTGAGTCAGCTAGAAGGATGTGGCATACCAATCATGTGCTTGATATTCCAGTTAAACCACAGTTTGCAGAGAAGTAAGCGCCAGGTCTTTCAATTGCTCACAGATTTTGCTTTCCAAGCAGATTTCTTTCTCTTGACTGGAATCTTTTGTTTTTTTAACTCTTTGTAGTGAAATGGAACATAAAAGTCTCATTGCATTTGCTCTTGTTCTGCAGGCTGGGACCAAATCATTTAAGGATGGGTTTGCTCTTACTAGCTACCTAATGGCCGTGCAAACTCATGATTTTCAAAGGAAAGGCAATCTGCAGGCAACCCGTTTGAGATCCTAGTTGCCAACAGATGGCAATTCCTGCAACCAGCAGCACACTTCTACAACTGATCCAGATTCCGGGTAGGTTATAATTGTCCAGCAGCCAGTCTTTCTAGTTGTTGTTCTTGTGTATCTAGTAGACATGTAAGATAATTTGCAAGCCTTTCCAACAATTCCCACCACTGATGTAATTTGCTTCATAATACTACTTTCAAAATCTGTAGCTATTGTGCTTCAAGGCAATCCACAAAGTAGAAGAAGTTTTAACACGAAAGTTATATGAAGAAATTATATTGGTATTTGTAATTTCTTACCACCGAAAGTTATGAAGCATTTATTTTTGTGTGAAGTTTTCTTGTAACTCAAGTAAAGTATATATGGGTCATCTAGGTGTTTCATTTTGGTAAAATGTGTACACACAACCAAGTAAAAATAATTCATAAATTCATTTTTTTCATTTATTTATTTATTTATTTATTAACAAAAACCAACCTTGGATGTTACCTATATAGATTGTAAAAGATATAGCAAATGAACATGGCCATCATCATGAATGCACTTGAATCTCCATTGGGACCCACAAGTTACCCTTACAAAAGGTTTGTTTTTGGGCATGTTTTTGAATGAGTGAAGAACATGTGGCCACTAAGTGTGATCATGTCACGTGGATTGGGAAAGAAGACAAAACACAAGAGATTTATGAACATGTTGTGTACATAAACAATGTCTTGATAAATATGCAAAGAAAAATACAAGGTAAAATACATTGTAAAACTTTGAAGATTATCACAAGCCTCCATATTGGAACCGAAAAAAAATAAAAAATAAGACAAGGAAAATTCGATCAACTAGAGTTTTTAAATGTGTTTCATGTTGATTATTCCTTTTTCCATTTCCATTAAATTATCCATAGTTATGACTTAACCATTTTTTTTTAGTGCAATTTGACCTATATATTAAGTGTTGTTTGTGAGTATATCACTAAATTGATTCAATTTAGAATAATTTAGTTTTTCCAAAACATCATGTGGTTTTTGGCTTAAAAAATGTGGTTGATTAAAAATGGTTAAAGAGACTAATTTTTGGCCGGTATAATACTTGACTATATACTTGGTATTGAGATTGGTATAAATTGGGATAAGGTTAGTATTGCCTCAACTCAAATCATTAAGATTTTCAAGGATTGCTATGCAAGTTTTGAGGCCTCTCTAAGTTGCACAATTATTGCAAGGTCATCGTTAATTAATTAACAAGGGTAAATATAGGAAACAAATAATACAACTTATGAGGTTTATCTTGAGAATCTTTTGATTAAGGACTTAAACTTGGACTCATGAATTATGTAAATATCTATTTTGGATGAGGCATAATTGAAAGTCAATTATGTGAACTTTATTAAATCCTAAGAAATAAATTTCAAATAATTTAATGATTCATTAATAGGAAGATAATATTTTTGAAAATTAGTATGTGGCATAATATTGGTGGTTTGTAATTGATGAATCAAAATATTGAATAAATGTAAATGATTAGGGTTGATAATTCATTCATTTTTTCCCCCAAATATTTAAGGGGTTGTGGGTGACGTTTTTAAATCATTTTCTTTCATGATTTCATGTTGTTATTTTGTGTTAAGTTTTGGGATAAACCTTTTTGTGATGAACCTATGTCATAATAAAGTTATGTGTTATTTTGACTATGATTTTATACTTTTATTTTGTGTTAAACCTCAAAGTAAACTTTTCGCGCAATGAACCTATGGTATAATAAATTTATGTGTAATTTTGATCATGAAAATGTTCACAAGGACAAACATATGTGGTTTTGGTGAACAATCCCCATAAAGTAAATTTTTTTAATTGCATTTGATGAGTTCCCCATTGGATGTAGTTTATATAAAAACCAAAACATAAAATCCCAACATCATGTGGGTGATTTTAGCCCAAAAGTTTATAAATTTCATCTCTTATACTTTTAAAGTGTTTTGTATGGTGTGTGTGGGTGTTTCATGAGAATTTAGTTGTGTAATCTACCTATATGTTAGTAAGGATTTAATTGAAATTTAATTCTCATAAGTAGGTGAAACATGGTAAAATAAATAATTTTTGATTTTTGTCACAAAAAAAAAAGTAATCATAAACAAGTTTTAATGTATTGAAAGTAGAAATGTTTTTTTATTTAATAATTAACATGAGGATAATTTTTAATTTTATCATCTATTAATCACATATCTAATATGCATTCAAGAAGAGTTTTTTTTAATAACTAGATTTTTTTCTATTTTTTTTGGTTGTCCAAACTTGTACAAGTAGGTGAAAATAGATGAATTATTTAATATTCTCCATTTTCAACACAATGTAACTTTAAAATGTAATTATGAATTCTCAACATTTAAACATTATAGTAGAATACATCAAACTTCTAATGAAAAAGTAAGTTTAAACTCAATTTGAGCATTCATTTTCAAACATACTTGTTCTCTATTTTATTGTGCCAAAGTTTCTCAAATTTTATAATCACCTCATTATAAACTCAAAAAAAAAAATACCATATGTTTATTATGTTATTTAAAATTATTTTCAATCTACTTTCTTTTACTTGTGTTAAAAACTAGATTATTTTTTGACTACCTTATATATAACTATTTTTCTGTATACTTTACTACATAGGCCCAAACCCTTCTTAGTTACAATACAAATACAATTTCATCATGAAAGAAATACCCCTATTAACAATTTATTTAGTTATTTTCAAGTAATAATCATCAATTATGGATAAAGGTCAAATTTTAAAACTTGCCTTGAGAATGACCAATTATATTGCTTAGGTAAGGTAGGTTATAGGGATTTTTTAATGATTTTTTATCACAAGGATGTATAAAATTTTAAAATTGATGACATACCTGAATAAAATTCCAATGATGTAGGTAGGTTATTAAAATTTGATATTTCAGCGTTTGACCCATAAGAGTTTTTTAAGTTCTTGGAATGATATGTATTAAGCGGATGGGTTATCTATTGGTTTTCAAAAAAATCAAATTTGACTAATAGGTTATCAATACTTGAATTATAACTTAGTGGCTTTTCAATAATCAATCAATGGTGGCATTTCCCCCAACTTTCAAGGATTATTGAACAAATACAAATAATTGGGCATTAATAAAAGATTTTGGAATCTTATTCAAATATTTATTCAAAAAAAATTAATTCAATACTATGCATTGTATTTGGGGTAATATTACTAATTTCCACATCCAAATTTAGTGTTAAATGTTTTCCTTCATCAATAAATAACAAACATAAAATAATATACACTAAAGGAACACATAAATGTCACATGTAAACTATAATCATTGTGTGATTGGCAAAAAAAAAACCAAACAAAGTCACTTTCCTTTTCAAGGTCTTTTTGACACCCAAAATATCTTGTGTGAATTTGCAAGTGTTAGAACCCAATTTCACACTCAAGTGATCTCAACTTCATCCAAAACTTGCACCATTTGATTACAACTACTAGTAGAGCTTAGAAACTAGTCTTAGGTGGGGCAAATACCAATTACACTTGGCAACAAGCTTTAGTAGAATATGTTACCACCTATGTAATGACATTCCACCCATTACAATGCTCATGTCCAACCATATCCCATAGAACATATAACACTAGCTACATGTTATTATATATCCTTATATAACCCATGCTAGTGGGTACCCGTGACCTTCGGGCACTGTGAAGTCCCTCGGTTTCTTTAAACTTGGTTCATGTTTTAGTTTTTTTTAGAAATTTTTATCTTTTTTTAAAAAATGTGTTTTCTGTTTTTATTATTATTTTGTACAATAAAAATAAAGTGTTTCTTTTTCTCTTTTATATTTTTGTTTATTTGGATGTGAGTTTGAAGTTTGGAGAAAGAAGATACATCTCATTCTTTTTCAAGTAGGGTTTTTCTTCATTATTATAAGTTTTAATTTTTAAAATTTTTTACTCTTTATTTGGTTTCTTCATTTTTGTAATTTTTTTTCTTTAAATTTTTTTTTATTGTATTTCCCTTTCCTTGTTTCATTTTGTTTCCATTCCTTTTTTATAGTTTTTGCGTTTTTATTTATTTATTGTTAATGTTTGTTTCATGTTTTTATTTTTTCTATTCTTATTTTGTCTATTTTTATTTTATTTTTTTATTTTTTTATTTTTTTAGTTTTTAGTGGGCACCCGTGACCTTCGGACATGGTGAAATCCCCTGTTTCTTTAAACTTGGTTCATGTTTTAGTTTATAAAAAAATATATATATCTTTTTTATGAGAGGACGGATGAGGGGATGGATGATGGGACGGATGTTTTTATTATTATTTTGTATAAAAAAAATAAAATGTTTCTTTTTCACTTTTGTATTTTTGTTTATTTGGATGCAAGTTTGAAGTTTGGAGAAAGAAAACACACCTCATTTTTTTTCAAGTAGGGTTTTTTTTCATTATTTTTTCTTAATGTTTTTCTTCAGACATTGTGAAGTCCCCCGGTTTTTTAAAACCGTATTTATTTCAAAAAAACATTCTATTTCAAACAGTTACACATCGTGAATGTAGTTTCTTGCAGAGCCATTTAGGAGATGCATGCAGCTTCAAAGGAAGGCTTCTTCGTACACAACATTGTGCATAAGGCCAATCCGGCCATGCATAGTGTCTGGCAGTAGAACTTTGATGTTCGCTAGTGCCTTGGCACGTGAAAAGGTAACATAAAGTTGGCCATGCGAAAAAACGTCATCTGCGAGATGAAGGCCAACATGAGAGAGGGTCTACCCTTGAAACTTGTTAATAGTCATCGCATAGGCTAGCCGCAAAGGAAATTGCTTCCTTGCAAATGTAAATGGCAAACCGCTGTTATCGGAAATGAACTTAATGCGTGGGATAAAGGCCACATTACCAGCCCCTTTGCCTATGATGATCTCAGCTTCAACGACTTGCATCATGAAGCGTCGAATAATCAGGCGTGTCCCATTGCATAGCCCAGCTAATGGGTCGAGATTGCGCAACAGCATCACTGGTGCGCCAATCTTGAACGACAGCTTGTGTGAAGGCATGCCACTGACTTCCAAAGTGTTGAGGAACTCGAAAGGGTATGTGTTCGCCACTTCCATGTCCTCTGCGAAAT
>Ga0116231_10014651_pt1 | contig 10445 bp, 2 predicted proteins | sample S1TSphgellanicum_2_FD_89695 | JGI IMG/M metagenome (GOLD analysis project Ga0116231, IMG submission 89695) | Host-associated microbial communities from peat moss isolated from Minnesota, USA - S1T2_Fd - Sphagnum magellanicum MG | ecosystem: Host-associated > Plants > Peat moss > Unclassified... | reverse complement strand
GGGCGGACGGGGAGGGGTCCGTTGGTGGAGACATATTTTTTCACACTGAGAAATGGGGCCCTCCGGCTGCTCTGAGCGCCCTTCTTTTTCTTTTGGGGGTTTTCTTTCTCCAGCAAATATTTGTTTCAAGGAGTGATGAAAAAATTGGAGATAAGGCACACTAGCAAGGGAGGGTTTGGGTTTGTAACATCTCTTATAAGCTTTATAGGGTCTCTCAACCTTGGGATGAATGGATGAATGAGTGGATGGATGGATGGATGCCTCCTTCCTCCATATTTTAGCTGAGCTTTTATTTTAGCTCCGACTTAGTGGGTGTTCCAAGTTTGAAGTAACCTTACGACCACTTGAAATGTGCCACACTTGAAAACCGTCTGTGCCTTGCAAGCAAGGGTTACCACTAGTAATGAATTAAGTGCAGTCAAATAACCCCTCTAAAATTGGGCCTTGGAAATGAGAAATTTTTGTGATTGGTAAAGGCAAAAGTTATAAATCTAATAACATAAGGAATTTGATAATTTGTCTATGACCCATCATGCAACAAACACATGGATGAATGCCTTGATATGGATGGGAAAGGCCTCCACTTTGACAAATGACAAACCCTATTTATACCTTTTGGAAAGGGTATTTGGAGACCTGCTTATACCTGACTAGTACAGACTCCAAAACAATTTCATGGGTACAGGGACCAGGCTTCTATATTAAAGCCTCTAAACATTAGTTTCAATTACATTTAATAACCTGTAAATAACCAATATACTTGTGTAGATCTTATGTGTTCCAAGGCAGCCATGAGCTTGTTTGTGAAACAAGCAATATTTTGCCAGCACAATTTACATTGAAAAACAAGGTCTTTCCAAGTTTTGCTCCCAAAAATTCACGAAATAGTGAAAATTCACCCCTCAAAAAAAATCAGCAATTACCATTTTCCATCAAATATTGTATAGGCATGGTTACAACACAAGTGGACCATTGGAAAGTGATAAACACTTCATTGATGTTTTGATTATTCCCCTCATATTCACATTTCCCATGAGTGGTTTCATATTTTTGACTAGCTAAAAAAAAATGTTTCAAAATTTTGAAACAATTGAATAACATATTGCCTATTCTTGCACAAATTTTAATTTTTTGATATTATTTTGGATGTAATTCTTAGATGCTCAATATTATACAGGATATTTTAACAAATATACTAACATTAGATAATTTGAATCCAACCATTCAAATTTCTACTAAAGTTGTTGAATTTTTTCTTTCAATTTTTTTGTTTAAGTTTATACTAAAAACATAAAAAGAAAATCCTTGTGAAGGATTTGAATTTTTTAAGGTGTACCAAGAATGTGTCGCAACATCATGTTTTTATTATTCCTTTCCTAGTCTTGTTTCACTATATATCTGAACACAAAATGGATGATATTGATGGCTTTAGATATGTGGTGGTTTAAAATATTTGACATATTAGACTCTTTGATAATGAATGGGGATCAAAATTTAAGACTCCAATAAAAATTCTCTCTTTTTTGTATTGAATACACCTTTAAAAAAAAAATCATCTTGAAATATTATTACAAATTGTAAGATGCCAAAGTATCAAATTCTTTACCAATAATATTTTCAAAAGTTCGAGCAATATTTCTCAACATTTCATTTACTACTAGTGTGGATGTGACATCAAAAACATATTGTAATCTTGATGGATTTTGAAAGGGAAAATGGTACACTTCTTTAGCTTAAGTCTAAAATTAATTTTAACTAGAATTTTAACATTTGATTTTATTGAATTTTAATGATAAAAAAAAAATCAAATTTCAATATCTCCTGCACCTGAGGTTTAAGAATATGAGATCATCTCCCTGAAACCCTAAGTCATGGAAGGTTTCAACTTCAATCTCTCTTAAGGGAATATTGAAAAATGTTTGATGATAGGTATGTGCTTGGTGATGGGTGGTTTTACCCTAAGGCACTCTTGGTACACTAGGAAAAAAAGTGTATTTTACAAGTAATTGAGCCATTAACGAGTCCACCCATGACATGGATACACATCCCTTTCTCTTACATTGAATGCCAATGGATGACAACTGTAATTTTGTTGTTATTTCTTTAGATTTTCACAATGAAGAATTCATATGGATGACAAGAGATGATTACATCCAATAGTCATCTAATTTTGGTAAGAATATGAAATGAGTGAGGGGGTCAATCAACAAGAGAAGAAATAACAAGCAAAGTGTTCCCAGATATTTGACTTTTGACCCGGTTATCAACCAGGGTCTGGGACAGGATATGAAACCCCCGGCCTATTATTGGGTCCAAAATTAACTAAGATCCAGCTAAGACCCTGCCAAACCTACAAGGTATAAGTTTCTAGAGACTTGACAAGACCTTATTTCTTTGAACAAAAAAACACCTCACGTATATCCTTTTGTGTACATGTAGGATTCATCCAAGTAGGTTATTCATTATTTTCTCTTACTCAATTTTTTTCATCCAAATAAGTTAAGTCTTTAGTTTGGAATAATGTAGATGAATCACTTATCACATATGATGTTTGGCTTGATAATTGTGAAAGCAAAGCACACAGAATGAAGAGAATAAAAATTATGGTGCAAGTTTTATACACAAAAAGCTTACCTTGAAAGTGTTTAGGGTGGTTTTCCAAATAGGGTACAGCAAAAGCTAATCCTTATGGGTAAAAAGTGGGTATTATTTTTTTTAAACGATAAATTTTGGTAAACAAGGCAATGTTTCTTTTCTTTCAATTTTGTGATGTTGCTCAAGCGGTGGTCATCCATAAGAATATTTAGCCAAATATGGCAACTTCAAAATATGAAAGTAGAAAAGTTGTAAGCAATTGTACCAAAATTTGGCTAGGTTTTTCCAAAAAAATCAGGGAATTTTTTTATCATTTGGCAATTTTTTTTTTCAAAAGCAATCGCCAGGTCAAGCAAGTAGCCTGGATATAAAAGGATTTTAAAATATTTTACTTTTATAGTTGGTCTATGGCCAAATGTGGCTAAATCTCCTTGTGGATGATCACCAATGTGGCAACATCACAAAATTGAAAAAACAAGAAACACTGGTGACTGTACTAGCCTCCAGGACAACACCGATTTGAGATAAGAGGACACTCCTTCCATTGCTTATCTTCTTATCTGCATTTCCATTCTAATTTCTGACTTGATTTGCTTCACATGCCTGACAAGAACAGCTTATTCTTCCATTCAAGAGACCTTGGGTTGAGCAGATTCAAACACAGGCATAGGTTTTCATCATGACTTTGGACGTGTAGCCATGTGGTGGGTGTATAGAGTCATAAAGCAATTGGAGAAATTTCTTAGTTTATTATTTGGAGACTGGGTTTAGAATTCACCCTAAACCACCCATTTTTAGCTGAGTTAGTCTAGGTATTTAAAGCTCCTAATTAAATTATTTTATTATCAAAACAAACTGGTAGTTTTTCTCCCTTCTTTCATATTAACCTACCTGATTGCTTACCTACTATTAACTATCTATTAACTATCAACCTACAACTTATTGATTACCAACTAACTACCAACCAATTATCAATCTACCTATCTATTGACTGCCTACTAACCACCAACCTACTACCCCTATTAGTTATCTACCTACTTACAAGAACCTACTTTGACCTTTTTACTCATTGACGTGGTCCCATTTATATGGGTCTACCAAAGTCCCAACCTATTAACCCCCTAAATTAAACCTATCATTGCCACATGTGGGTATTGCAAAAACCTTGGCATCCTTCACTTAAATAATCTTTTAATGTTTGGATGACAATATAAGTTGACCTGGAATGTAATTATTGCACAAAAATATATTGTAATACCTACATTTGAGGTATATTACAAAACTATCAACCACCATTTAAGCAAGAGCTCAAATGAAAGATGAATAATAAAATGCAATAGCTTTATGTTGTTGGAAACTATAATTGTAAATAACAAAATGTTTTAAATGATTGTAATGCTTTCATGTAATACTAAAAACTTAAATCAACAATGGGAAAATGGCTAAGTAAGATAAATATTCTCATTGTTAAGTCATTTTCTTAAGATTTTTAAATTATTTTAAAAGGGTTCTTTTTAAAGTTATTTATTTATTTAAATTTTTTTCTTAAAAAAAACTTCTCCATTTTTAATTCTTCTTATTTCATTAGATTCGATATATGTCATCTAAATGCAAAAATGAAAGTGCATGTTGTAGTACTCATCAATGACACAAATTCTCCCTGAATCTTAATGCAATTTATAACATTTGAAAGTTTGTGGAGATAAATTGAAACCTAACAAAGGAATGATAAAAAGAAGTAACACATGGATGCTATGTATCAAAATTATTGAAAAATTATTGGCCTCATTGATGTTGAAAATATTAAATATCTTAAAATGCAAGCCAAAATTAATTAAAATATTAAATGTCAATATTTATTTCAATGAATCAATAAATTAAAGTATTATTCAATCCCATTGCCAAATTGGTTAAGGTATTACAGTATTTACCTTTTCTCAAGTTTAACACCTATTTAGGTTGAACCTCCCTCAAGGTCTAAAAAGAGTCTCAACTAGTAGAATTTGTTTCAAGCTTCAAATTCTCTCCTAAACTATCATTTTAGGGTACTTGACCTTAGGATCTTGTAGCACATTATTATACAAATCTCATGCAACCATTGCACACAATTATATGGTTCTCTATAACTATTTGTGAATTGATTGCAACTTTTCACAAATTTGAGCAAAGTCATTCATAGGCATTCACAAATTTTCATCACACAAGGGTCCATACTTTTCAAGTTGTTGAAAATGGTAGAATCAATCACCACTTCGAATTCAGATATTGCTACCTACCTATGCCAGATAACAACCATTCACATGCTAGTTTATGACTTATGGACCTTAATGATAGGGAATGTGGTTAAGGGAATGTATTTTAGCTCAAGCTCTTAAGGATGAGTTAAAGCTGCAGAGGGTGCATTTTTAAGAATAAGGCAGGGGCAATAGATTCAGCGACTCCTACAGTGTGATTTGGATGTTGAATCCACCCTTGTTTCCACTAATGCTTCAAAATGGTTGTACAACATCCCCATGGGTTCTCCTAGCAGTTTCCTTGCCTTCAACATTAGATAACAACCTGATTATGAAATAATGAAAAGGCTATGGTTGTGCCAAGCCATGGCTTATTGGTGTTTGTCCAATAAGAATCAGCATCCCAAGAAAATGACCTTTGGACCAAGGAAAATGCTAGTGAGTTCAAATTTTCTTCAAATTTTTTTGTGGCTTGAAATTGGGTGTGAAACCACTTGAATACTCTTATAATTTAAATTATAAATGACATGAGTGTCACATGTGTAAGCTCATTATCCAACTAATTTCTCGTTCCAAAACCAGTTTTTGTAATTTAGTTTTTTTTTATGAGAAAAAAAACTCAAAATTCAAAAATTTAGAAAGTGAGCAAAGTTGAACTTAACAATAGCTCCTATACATTAGGTCCAAAAACTTTGAAATCAACAACATTAACTCTGACTCATTGTGCGGTTTCCAACAATACCTAGGACACACCCCAATTTCCATTAAAAAAATAGTTTTGATTTTATTGAATTTTCAATTAAATAATTAGTCAATATGCAATAATTGAACCTCCATTGTAGGTCTAAGTTTTTTGAAACCACCTAGATGCACCCTACTCTTCAAGGGCAATCTGATGGTACCAAGAGTGTGGTAGAAGGCAACATGGTTTTGGAGATATCAAAGTGACAAACAAACAAAGAACCTTCCTTAATAGCCCAGGGTCCATTGAGGAAATTGATAAAACCATATGTGTGAACAATCACATGTAAATACAAGTAAATTTAAGCTCTCCTAGCATTTTCCTTCATCTAGAGATCGTTTTCTTTGGATACTAGATTATTATTGGATGAACATGTGTGGGTCATGGGTTAGCACAAGCATGGCCTTTTTGCTATTCCATACTGGGCTAGGACTGATTCTAAGAGCAAAGGTGGTCATGGTGAATCAACACCCACCAGTGCACCATGAGAGATGAGTGGCAAATGGTCAGGAAATAGTTTTCTGTTCAGTTTCAGTTCACTAGTTAACCATAACTGCAAGTTGGTAGTAAAAGCTACCATTACTTATGTATAAACCATCCAATTATGTAATAGTCACCTATTTTCCTTACATACCTACCTATGTACAGGACCTACTTCTTACCACAACTGAGTTGTAAGGGGCATCCATTGGATCATGTGCTGATGGGTGCTGGTCCACCCTCACCACTTATCAAACCCAATGAGACCAAGCTCGCCTCATGGCTTTCTTGGTCTGAATCAGCACTACCCATCGTGTGGCCCCTTTTTTGTGAATGTTATTGTTCGAATAAGCATCCCCTGGGAGAGATTTCTCAATAGTGATGGGGATTTAACTTAGTCTAGAATCGCTCATTTCATACAGCCTCTTGGAACATTGCCTTTTAATACCTCACTATTTGCAGAGGATTGAACCCCAAAGAAAATTCCTTCATCATGTGATTGGTAAGTACCTGATGTGGGGTCGGGAGGAGATGGGATGGGAGTGGGGGTCTGCTATGCATGGGGGTTACAGGAGCCTGACCACACTGCATTTATACTTGAATATATGTGACTTTGCTGTAAATAACAACTTTATTTTACATGTTTGATTTTGCTCTAGAAACCGAGATAAGCTTCCTACTTTTTAGTCTCTTCCCGCATAGCTTAGTGGCAGTTTGTCTCTGGACTAAATTATAGTAATAAGTCTGTGTGTTCTGTTTGATCAAACTTGCAGTGCATATCCAGAATTAGAAAGTGCTTGAACAATGGGTTGTTGAACAAGGCACGAATGAACAAGGGAATGGACTGTGGGCAGGCTTTTTTGGTTCTCAAGAGTGGGCAGGGTTTGGCCAATTCAGAGTTCTAACTGGCTTGTTGTTGCCAAGTCGAGGGGGGGGGGATGCCACTGGCAAGCTAGGAGCTGAAATTTGGCCTGTGGCCTCTTCTTGGCTTCCGAAGATTTGGCAAGACCTGCTGATTAGGTCTACAGAATCGACACCTGTGATGAACGACCAATTCAGCATGAGAATTAGCTGATTAAAAGGGAGAATAAGACTCATGAGCTGTTAGTGTGTGTCAATTCTAGCCTTAGAATGACAGGTTTGATCTCACAGTATGTGGAGGTTGGAAATTTAGACACGTCTCTTTTGTGAAGCAGTCATAAATATGGAGAAGACTTGTGACTGGACATTTGTGTTGGGATCAGTTGGAGTTTCTTTTGAAGGGTTTGAATGGTTTTTGCCTTGCACTGTGGAGAATTTCAAAATGATGAGTTAGAAGCATATTAAAGATACTTTGCACCCAAAAAAGCATTTTTCACTATTGAAATATTCATTGCACACTTTTCTTATGCAAATGTTTTGAGAAACATGTGTGTTTTTTTTGCAAGCCACATGTGGAACAAAATGCTTGGTCATCATTTTAACATATGAATCAAGAACAATGATTACCACCATTGATGGAAGAATGTCTCCAAACCTAGAAACTCCAAAACAAAAAAATTATGAACAAAGACAAATCAAATATAAAATTTGATCTATAAATTTGAAGAAATGAACTAAATGTGAGACAAATCGAAGGAAAGACAGATGCTGCTATCTACATGTAGAATGATGTTGCTGGTTGATATTTCCGTAGATGTTAAATATAATCTGCATTTCATGACAACCATTACTCAATAAAAATGCATTGCAATACGCATAGAAATTGATTTAAAAAAAGAAAAAACAATGAAAAAGGACAATAATTTTTAAGTAGAGATTTCTATATAGGAAGAAAAGTGTTTTTGAACCTAACATTAAGATCCATCAGTTTTGCATTCTTCTCCATCTTCCGCTGCTAAGGACATAGTCCATGTCATCAAAATCAATTCGACACTATGATGCTTGCAACAATGTACCCATCAAAGTCTGCAACTTAAAGTGAGAGAGTAAATTGTTTTTATTGCATTTTGCAATGGAAATTGTTTCTCAAATACATGTGCTTACCAATGTTGGGCAGGTATAAAAATCTCCATGATAACCACCCAAGTTTTCAAGCCAGGTCTCAGTTTGAAAACTGGAGGTTATCACATCATGTGATAGCCACCAAGCTGAAAAACAGAGGGATCTTTCGCAATAGAGAATAGACACCTTGAGAATTGGCTAGCATCATACCAGCCTTGACTTTTAAGCCCACCCACAGGGTAAAAACTTAAACACCGAGTCTAGTCCTTAGGGTTAGGGGTATAGGGTCTAGGCCTAATAGGGTTAAGTTTTGATTTAGGGTTAGGATTTTTGGTGGTTGCTAATAAGTGAATTGCACTGTTTGTTCTAGGAAATTCTTTGATGTACTTTAAGTGGCAATCATCCATAGGAAGATGTAGCCAAATCTGGCTCTAAACTAATTATGAAGTACAAATTCTTTAAACAACCTTCTATACTCATGTTTACACACTGGAAACCCTATATAGAAATTTAGACGGTTTTCAATTAATTTTTCTCACTTATGAGGATTGGAACCTTCCAAATTCACTTCATTTTCAATTTTTCAATTTTCTATTTCACTTTTTGTTGAAATTTCACCAGTAAAATACTATGGTGCCTCTCTGCTCTTTGCATCCTTCTCTTGATGTTAACGAGAGTGCCAGCTATAAGCAGAAGATTTTGGCCAACCTAAAATTGTGATGAAAATGAGGTGGTCCAGTGTGTGTGCAGGATTCCACAGTATGACTTGTTACCAATTTGTTGTTATCTTGCTCTAAGTGTCTAACTTGGATTCTATTCATGTCAACCAGGGTTATGGACTAAATGTTGACCTAGGCATTAAATAGAGGCGAGTCCAATTAGCTTGCTTTGGTCAATACACTACAAGAGAATGTGGTTTTTCTTACACAAAAATCTGTGGTTCATGACTCATGTGTGAGATACACTTTATAGTTTTATCCATTACAATGTACAAGGCAAATGGGCCATGGCCTTAGCGCTCAAGTGTAAACAGCCCCATAGTTGTCTTATTAGGCGTGTTGGCTTATAGTTCCTCACAAGGGTCAGAAAGTACATATGTTCATATTACTTTTTGAGTCCGCACACACTTTCCAATGGAGAGTGCAAGACACTGCATCAGGTAGTGACTACTTAAATAAGCTATTGGCCTGCTGAATGTGATCATAGCTTGTGTGTCCCAGATCATTACTTGTGTGCCCTGCACTAACAATTTCTGCCCATTATACAGCTATAATAAGCTGTATTATGAATGGTACATATAATAGAGTTATCTGTAAAGTCATGCCCTGTTGGCCCTGAGTTGCACCCCTCATTTGATGCTTCATCCCCCCTGGCTGTTGTCTGCAAAGTCATCAAATTTTATTAAATAAGGGTATGAAATATTAAGACTCAGGATTAAATGCACCAGGCTCGAGAACATTTATAACTACAGTACACATAGCAGCAGCAGTGATTGGTTGAAGGCGTTCAGGAAAAGAAAGGACAGCGCAAACTCATTTTAGCACCGAATTTGCTGCTAAACTGAGTTTCATACCCTGTTGAAGCCCATTGTACCTTTTTTCTCTGTGTTCTGAAATCTCATCCCCTCTTTCAATTTTGATGTAGCCACAGTCCACACCGGTGATCCTTCACAAGAGGAATTAGACAAAATTGGTTACATGTCAGAGGGAAAAGTAGAAAAATTTAAGAATCCTTAATTTGATGAAAAAAAATTATTATTATTATTAATTTTTTTCAAATTTGTATTGTAGGTGAACTAGCCATCCTCCAGAAGAGGACTTAGCCAAGTTTTTCTTTAGGACAGAGAGTAAAGTGGAATTTTTTGGGAACCTCCTTATATTCTGGTGATATTCTAGACGCTATTGTTTAAAACTGGCAAATTCAGCTTTTGTCACCTCAAAATATGGCGACTTTGTGTGCCATTTTTTCCCCAAAAGTCCTCTGTAGGATTCGCTGCCCCTCCTTTTTTGGTCACCAAGTGGTGTGAAAGTTTTGCCCTCAATAAAAAGACTGGCTGGAACCTATTGACTAAATGCGATAATTTCAGAATTTTTTTCCTCGAAATCTGGCGACTTTGGCACAGTTTTTCACAAGAGTGCATTGTATGATAAGGTGCACTGGATTTATTTTTGTTGCCAATTGCTGATAATTTGCCAAAAATATTTGCTGGGTTATAGAGTAGCTAGACTTCCGCCGGAGTGTGTCTTTAATGGACTGCTCTCTTCACATGACCTATCTGCATTTGCACAAACACAAAAAGAGAAAAAAGTATTTGTTTACCTTACTCATGTGTAGCTTGATTCCTAGGAATTTTAACTGTTCAGTCCCCCCCCCCCCCACCCCTTTTGTTTTTTCTTTCATAAAACCTTTGG
>Ga0116231_10014650_pt1 | contig 10445 bp, 9 predicted proteins | sample S1TSphgellanicum_2_FD_89695 | JGI IMG/M metagenome (GOLD analysis project Ga0116231, IMG submission 89695) | Host-associated microbial communities from peat moss isolated from Minnesota, USA - S1T2_Fd - Sphagnum magellanicum MG | ecosystem: Host-associated > Plants > Peat moss > Unclassified... | reverse complement strand
TTTTTTTCTTTTTGTTTTTGTTTTTTTTTTGTTTTTTTTTTTTTTTTTTTTTGTTTTGTGCTTTCTATTACTAAAACACAATGGATTAACGTAGGCACAAGATAGTGGTGGTCCTAGTTTTTACTATGGCCATCCATCGAGTCATTGCACAAGTGGTCTCATTGCAACGAGTAATTATTACACAACATTGGAGCATGATGAGTGGGTTGCTATTTTTTTATAGAGTTTGTGGATATGCCATCAAGAGTTTAGAGCATATGGAAGTATGAGAAGATAGTTGAATATATGAGGAATCAACTTTTTGGGAGTTTTTTGAAGAAGATGTTTTGACAATGTAAAGGTTAAGCTTTGACACATTTTGTGCTTTGATTAGGGTTGTATGTTCAAGTTTTGAATGAAAAAATACAAAGATGAGAGAAAGTAACCCTATGGAAGTTAGAGTATCAATGGCTCTTGCAAGATTGGGTAATGGAAATTCATTACAAATGTGTGGAGAGGTCTATTTGTTTCAACCCTCCATGACCAAAACTTCATGTTCTCATTTCTAAAACACCTTCATTTTGAGCATTTTCAATAATTGGAAATGCACTCCTTCGAGCAACAACCTTATGTGGATCTAAAAAACCAACCATGTCAACACTAGATGTGTTCGAAAATGGAATGTTGAGTGTGCATTCAACAATGTCCTCCTCCATCCATGAAATGTCTTCCATTCTTGCACAATCTCAACTTCAAGAACAAGTGAAAAAAAAACCTTGAAAAACAATGAAAAACAATGGAAGAAACAACCTTGAACCCTACTTTACATTTGGGTTCTCCAAACCATGAGCTCTCCTTTGAGCTCCATTTTTTGGTCCAGACCAATTGAATTTCCTTCCAAAATGGTGCCATATAAATGCCACCTCAATTTGGCTTCAATTGGTCTTGGATCCTCGTCTAAAGGCCTTGGGTCCAATTTATGGCTTTCAACCAACAAGAATGCTCCATTTTGTTGGACCTTGGATCCTCACCTAAAGTGGCCTTTAGTTTTTAATTTGGAGAAAGTCAGTAAATGCAATATTTTGTGACAAAATGTTGATGGAGAAGGTGGATAACTTTATTATGTTGTGTTGTTATAAGATTCTTGGTTAGGGCTAAGAGATTTAGTTTTCCATGACAAGAAGTGTAATTATAGAATGACCATATGTTGGAAGAAGCCTTATTGAGTTGAGTTGAAGGGAACATGGTTGAAGTGAAAGTTTTGTTGAAGAGAGAATAAAAATATGAGCATTGGCTTAGGGGTACAAGCTGATTTGCTGATTTTTTTTCAACTCTCCAAAGGTGTTTTTTAAGATCATGATCTTGCTTCAAATCTTTTGGGTCCTCAACATTTAGCCTAATGTTGGTTACTTTTGTGGAGGTGATAGAATTTGTAAGCCATAAATAGAATCATGCAAATTATCTATGATTTTGTTAGTTTCATCTTGTAAACTTCATATATGTATTAATCTCTAGTGATTTTTTAAAGAATTTTTCTTAGTTTGCAATTGAAGATGTTCTTGTTTTCATGGGAACGTAATAACTAAGTTAGCTTGTTTGTTTAGCATCTTGGTGAAGTAATTTGCATGTTTCAAACCCTTGTTAAAATAGGGTTTTATGATGGAGTGGTGTTTGGAATAATTTGTTGTTGTTTTGGTGACTTTTTCAAGTTTGGAGCTTGTTGGAAATGGAAGAAAAGACAACAAGAAAGGGACGATTATTCTATGCCACATTCAATTGGTAATAAGGAATGATGAAGAGTTGGGGAAGCTTTTGGCAAGTGTGACAATTACACATGGTAGAATGCTTCCCAACATTCATTCAATGTTATCGTTCAATAAATAAAGAAGGGAAAAACCTAAGAAAGTTAAGAAGCTTGAAAAGGTAGGCAAGAAGGAGTGATGGGTCTAAAATCCTATCGCAACATCGCCCTTTTTTATATTTTATATTTAGTCCCTTTTAACCATGTAAAGACACATTTATGGATAATTATGATGGAATTTGGACTTGTAATGGTTTTAATTATAATGTTTATGAAATATTTGACACTTGTTGATTCATTAGTTTTGATGGGGATCAAAATATAAGGGAAAGAAAAATTAAAGTAAGAACTAGGTCATTTTCATCCTAAGTGGTATACCTTAAAAGATTTTCACTTTGAGAGAAGTAGTGGATGTTGTTTCTTTTTGTTGATTTTTTTGGGTTTTTACTACAAGGTTTTTTTTTTAGGCGATGACCTTAATGCCTTGTGATGTAAATCATGTGTTCATGATCATGCCCAAACGTTTTGAAAGGCGACTTGATATTTTGTTCTAATTTTGATGAAAAACACTCTTGATATGATGTTATCTTCATGCATTTTGACATGTAATTTAAAAAATACTTTGTTGTTGATTCATTTCATTTGTGGTGTCATAAAAAATTGCATAATTTTTCATTTTAAAATCTAGTTTCGTTTGTTACATGAAACAATTTAGTTTGAAAATGTTGCTACAATACAACACATAGAATAGGTGCCTAATTGTTTTTCTTTTTTGGGTTGTTATGGGTTTGTTCGCGTAATTTTGTTTTGTGTTGAATTTTGTACAATTAGATTAAATGATGAAAACATGCTACACATGGAATGTTTATGGAAAGAGATGCATATAACAATTGGTTTTTCTATTAAATGTAAGCATTAGATTTTATTATTTGTGTAGAAAACATCCTTGATTTTGTCTAGTGATAGAATCCTAAACATTAAACTCAAAGTCACACGTAGACTCCCTAAGTTTGTTTGCTTGAGGGTGAAAATGCATAAACATTTTACAATCTTCACATATGTGAAGACGCATCATTCACTAAGACATTTCTTGAAGTAATAAATATCAATTTGTGCAAATAATTGCAATTTTTTTGTGTGATAAAAGCTTAAGTACCTAATTATAAATACAAATATTCAAAAATTGTGGAAGAAAAATAGGAATTATATTTGTGGGCTATTTCCTTTCATTTCTATGCACTTGCATGTTTTTTAGACTTAAATTAAAATTGAAAATCAAGAATGACCATTGGAAAAAAAATTTCATCTCATTTGCTTACAAATATCCATGACAAGATTTTCTTGAAATAGTAAACATGTTCAATGTTGGGGTGCAATCACATTAACACAAGCCACAACAAGTGTAACCATTGCTTAATTTTTCACATTTAAAAATGGTGATTTAATTTGGTGCTGAAAGTATAAGATTTTTTAATATAGTAAGGTTCATAATATATCACTGGAACATGTGGATTAATTTGAAAAATATCCAATGAATAGTAAGTTTTCAAAAACACTCATTAAACACTACAACATGTGTTTTTTAATATTAAAAAGATGTATAAATAGACTTCAAAACTTTTGGCAATTACATATATTTTGAAATATTGTACATAAACCTTGACATAATAATATTTTAAAAATTATTTAAAAAATTGAAATGTTTTTGAAGATTTTAAAAAATATATTCTAAAAATATTCCACCAAAAGTAGTTCCAAAAGTAGGCATGTGTAGCTCATGTCATCGCATTTGCACCCATTGAACATTCGAATAGGTTAAAATTTAGAATCGATGTGAGTATGCTATATAACTTTACACAACTTGTTTAAGTAAGAAGTTGCATTGGTTTCATTGTGAGCATCAACAACGGTATGATTGATTCCACAAAATGAAAATATGATCTTGTGTGTTAGATAAAATGATAATGTTTATTTCAAACTTTCAAATATGTTCAAAAATCTCAAAATGATTTTGTGTTTTCAAAAATAATAATAACAACGACATTGCCATTGATAATTGAATGAATATTTTTTGTGTATATTGATTTTGTAATCATAGAAAGATTTTATCATAACAATTTTTTCTAAGAAATCAACAATTAAAACTATGTATTGTTTGGTGTTCTTAAAATTAAGTACAAATACAAGTGTGACATGTGCTAGAAATAAATTATGTAATAAAACCACCTTGCATATGTTTATATGGTAATTTTCCTATGCAATTTAGTTGAAACAAAATTCTACCTTGAAAAGTACATAATATATTTTTGAATTGTTGTGTCATTGTGGACTTGTCAAGCCTTAATATCAACATTGGTATTAAGGAATTACTAGGCTGATATGACCTAAAGGAATATCAATCTAACATGGACTTGAAGTAGCACCAAACTTATATTAGTTTTCTACTAGTTTTAGTTTCAAGTACATACTTGTTTCAAACTGGCCAAAAATCAATTTTAATACCCAATACCAAGGTCGGGTTGGTATGAAAGATGCATTTAAAATATTGTAAATGATTGATGTTACTCTTCAAATTTCATTTACAATGATGCATTAAAATTTCAGATTATTGTTGAATTGCCCAAAGCTTTGATATTTGAAATTGTCACAACAATTGCATCAAACTAAATGAAGCAATTTAAATGTTCTTACAATGTGTTCCAAAATTAAACAATAACCTTTTAGGTAGTGGGTGTTTTATAACATATCTAGATGTTGCCAATGAAAAGTTTGAAAAGTAAATTCTATTTGCATTTTGATTTAGTTTTGATAATGTCTCAATTTCTTTTTTAAAATAATGTTGGAAGACTTGTATGAACAAGTAAATTCATACATATGATCATTTGCAATATATTTCAATTCTAATATAAGGACAAAGGAAAAATTGCATGCATTTCCCAAGTTGCATTTTTAATATTATAAGTGATTAATTTTATTCTTCAAATTTCATATACAATGATGCATCAAATTATAATTAAATTGCTCAAATATTTGATATTTGTATTACCACAATAATTGCATAAGACTAAATAAAACATACTTAAAAACTATTTCATTACTAACCATCTACATGGACATGAAAAGGCACATGTTATTATGCTTTTCATGTTTAAAAAAGAAAGGTAATGAAACAATAATTATTTCGAAGAATATTTTTTTGAGTCACATACAAATATGTATATGTGAACCACTTGAAGCCATAGACTTTGGATAAATCCAGAGAACAAAATTGGTAAAATCGAATGTTTAGAATGGGTTTTTAATGAAAAATATTATCTACAACAAAAAATAACAATAAATGTAACCAAAAGCTTTTGGAACAAAAAATCAACTTAATTAGCATGTGCTTGAAAACTTAATGTGAATTAACCCACCTACATGGATATGAAAAGGCACATAAACATTTGCCTTTTCACATCAATGTTATCTATATTAAATTAGTTTAATAACCTACCTCTTTCAAGCCTGGAGGATGGAGCTCAATGTAGGCTTTAGAAGAAGCAAATGCATCCAATTGTTTAGAATCTTTTGTGGACTGTTGTGGGGAAGTTGAAGTGCAACAACAATTATGTGTTTCTGGAGCTTTAATAAGGTGCAATTTTTGCAGAGAAAAATTGTTACTTTGATGGGTGGTTCAGCTAGTGCAGCTTCATGCGTGGGTGTTGAGTCCATAGTTGATCATGCTGCAGTGGTATTGAGCAATAGCTACAAGCATTGGGGGAGTGATCATCGACGGTGTCTCCATGTTCGAGCACCACAATTGTGGGCAACAAAGTGTGTTGTCCAGTTTCATTATTTTAAGATTGCTAACCTCATCATCAGATTCTTATGAAATGCAAGAATTGAGCAAGGGGTCTGTAGTTTTCTTCAAACAAATTCAATGTTGCTCCCATGCTCATTTTGTAGACTGAATTGTGCAGGGATGGTATTGCTCAAGTTCCTTCAATATTTAGTAGTACTCACAAGAGGAAGATGAGCATTTGTACAAAGGTGACATCAATTGGATTGCTAGGAGTGATTGTCTTTGGGAGCACTTGTCTCTATGATAACTTCCTTGTTTTCCAACAATGTAGCAGGTAGCTACAAACATATACAATTTCTATTGCAATTCTTCATTGCTTAGCTCCATTTTCTACATCTCATTGACATTCTTCAACTTTTGTCATTGATCCTAATGTGTAGCAATGCGTGATCTATTGCCATTTTTCATGCCTTGATTCATTCTTGTATACATGCAGGAAAGCATTAGAGAAAGCCGCACATAATACTCAGCTGAAGAAGATTCTAGGAGAAAACATTGAAATCGGAGATTGGTATGAATCCACCATAGGAGTTGACCATGAAGGGCACTCTGCTTATTGTAACTTCCCTGTGAAGGGTAGCTTAAGCAATGCAAATATCCATCTTCGGGCTGTCAGGTTTGAAGGTAGATATTTTTCTCTCTTCATGTATTGCAATCAGCAGCCAAATTCCCAATTGAGAAGAAGGCAACTTTGTGCCAAATGATCATGTGAATTGTCACAACATTTCTGCAATTGCAAAAGTTGCAAAAATGTTGAAGTACTAGAATTTAAGATAATCGATACATATTTCTATGAACATTGTGATACCTAGGGTTTTTTTTGGCACAACAATTAGGGTTTCAAGGTTTTACAGAAGTGTAAGCAAAGAATTGCACTTCCAAGAGTTTCCATGGTTGAAATCTTTGCTTATGCCTTGAACTCTAAAGAATCCATAACTACAATTCATTGAGTTTAGAACCCTTTTTTCACCTTCTTTCAGATAGAAGAGATTCATATTTTGAATGGCCGGGCTCTGGAAGATGGGAGTTGGTGGTGCTGGAGGCTTTAGTACATCCAGGTCCAAGTGAATCAGCTCAATGCCCCAGGCGCATTGATCTACATGCAACTGAAATCATACATCCAAAGTGGTAGGTACTTAATTGCAACTCCACCCACTACCCATTTCTAAAGAAAATTCAATCAATCAACAACCACATGTACAACCCCTATCTAAGAAAATGGAATTTCAATACACCTAGATTGTTGTTGTGAAGACTTTGAATTTTAAAATCAATGCAGAATGCAACTCACCACAATGCTGAAGGTGCAAAGTGGGAGAAGCTATGGAGAAGGCCAGCTTCTGTTTTTCATTCCATGGAGGTGTTGACACACCATATTCACCAATGTCACTCTTGTGGCCTACTTACAAGTTTTAATGCAAGCTGCTAGGTTGCAAATTCATATTGTAGATGGGAAGCTGCTTAAAGCTACTTTCATGTTCCATCAAAACCTCCAACCAAAACCCAATCCAAATTTGTGTAATTTAATCCCAGAATTCTCAAAACCTAGTTGGAACAAGTTATCTTGTGAACCAAAAATTAATACATGAGATCCAGAAATAAATGAAAAGAAACAAGTGTAACTGAAAAGGTAATACATGTAACAACCAAATGTAAAGAAATCTTCAAAACCAAATTTTCAGGTGTTACAAAAAATATTCAATGCTGAAAAAAAATCTGACCAAGGAAAACAAAATAAAATAGATGTCTGATTAAAAAGTTCATAAAGTGTTTAAGAAACGAATTAAAAACAGGATTCAAATATGAGATTGCAAAACTATTTACAAGCCAAGAAGAAAACCCAAAAATTATGCTCAAAGTGAGCAAAAAAGGAAAAGAAAAAAGTACAACATTCCCCAGGTTCATTATCAGTTGTTCTATGTTGTTCAGGGAAAGCACTGCCTGGATTTTTCCTTTGTATTTTCAGCTCCCTTACCTGCCTGAAGAAACCTGTTTTCAGCAAGCGGGATCTTCTGCCGTGGAAGGTACGAGCGAGGCTGTACTGAGATCTTCTGACTAGCCGAAGGTACCAGCCAGCCTGTCACTATTTCTAAAAAGTGAAAAAATCCCAGCTCTGATTTCCGTAGGAAAAGGGCCTGCGTGCAGGGCCTCCTATACATATAGAATGGGCCCTTGTGTGGTTTGTGAATTATGATCAACGTGTGATCCTCTTGTGCTGCTTCACCCACAACTGCAAGGGCAACACCTTCTCACCCTTTCACTCCAAGTATTTTCAGACCCTGCAAGTAGTCAAGAGTGCCACAGACTAGAGACCAGCTAGATTCTTCAAATACCTCACCGTGAGCCCCATCCTAGTGGCATTTCTTACACCCACTACGTAGACCCCGGCTTCCAAGTACCATGAAGCTGCTAACAGAGAGCATGCAAGCGGAGTCCTGAATCCACGGCCTCGTGTCATTGTGCTTCAAAAAGTGTTGTTCCCACAATTTCTTCAAGAATCACTCCTCACAAACTGCTGTGTTCGCAAGTGATGGGCACATCTGAGCCAACTCGGCCCGCCACTGAAACCATGACTAGAAGTACTTTGCACGCTGATTGTAGTAATAAAACAGGGTCTTGAAGTTGGTTCACTCTTTGCACAGACTTCAGGGTTTAGGCGTCTTTACCCGTGTTCCGACTGAGAAAATACACTGCTACTCCACTGAGGCAGAATGTTATCCCACTCCATGATAGCACGATCGATATCGTGGATCTCCTTTTGGACACTTTTTCCTTTTCTCTGGCCTTCAAGCTTCAAATCAAAGCCAACCCAATTCTCCTGCAATCCTGACGTGTTCAAATCACATAGAATTCAAAGCTTTTCATCTCTGATTCCAAAACCTCTGCCAGAATCTTTATTCATCTTCATATTCAACATCAAATTCCTTCAAAGCGTCTGCCAGAATTCTGCTAAAACCTAATTCATCTTCATATTCTGCGACACATTAATTTTTTCAGGGTGAAGGTCCGGTTGGTTTTTTCTCACTGCAGATGGAATCCCTTCCTCACGAAATTGGTCTTCTACCTTCTCCAAACAGCCAAACGACGATCCATATGAGCAGCAGAAGAAGGGAAAAATAAGCAAATATGCAAAATGACGAGAAACTGAGATTGTTCACTCTTTGTTCTTCCTTGCAAACATCAAATCAAAAGCAAAACCAGAGTCAAAAAGAAACCCTAAGCAACCAAACATTGCTACCCAAATCAAAGATCAACGCAAACAAACGTTCAAAGGTTTTTTTTATAAAAAACCTAGCGAACCAAGCACTTACTGCCTAGATCAAAGATCAAGGAAACCTTTGAAAAAGAACCTTTGATCAGGTTTTTAAAAAGGAAAACTTAACATTATCCTTGCCATGTTTTGCATGCCCCTCCACAAATAAATTGAGATCTTTTCCTCACATCATGGATATTTTGTAAGTAGAGATCTTTTGCATTGCAGATACTACCTTAAAGGCAATGGCTGTGAAATCATTACTCAAGGCATTTCGCTTCGTTTCCTCTCGTGTGGAGACTCCAATCCATGCTGAGAAGTTCATGACTATTGAGGCAAGTACCGAGCCCAAATATTTTGTTGTGAAAGATTTTGTTGTTCATATGCTGCCATAAAGAAAGATAGCTCTTTTTTGGTTTTGGGATTTCAGAAATATTATAGGGAGCTCAAATGGGTCTTGGGTGTTGGAGCAGTCTTGGCTGCTGGTTCAGTGGCACTCAACCAAGAATAACGAAAATTCAAATGAAGAGCCTCCTTGACCAAAAGCTTGGTCCAAGTTCCCAAAGCTTGACTTGAAATTTGAATATGAAATCCAAGCTCGACAGGAAGTTCAAAAAACTTGACTTGAGATTTGAATATATTAAGTCAAAGCTCAAAGATCTCAAATCCAAGCTTGATGAACAAAAGTTGCGAGAATGTTGTCTGCAATGGTGGTGAAAGACTACCTGCCCCTCTGCAGGTGTGATTGACACCTTTTTGGAAGCCTAACCCACATTCTTTCTCTGAAACAGAAGAGTTGTTGGATGATAAAAATTGTCGTGCAAATCCACCAATGAATGGCATAAGTTTGTCACTTCTTTCTCTTCCTTGTTTTAGAGGGAAGAAAGTGTCATTAGAAGCAGTAGGGCATGATTTGTAAAAAGATTTATTTATATAATATTCTTGATTTTGTTTGCTTGCGGTGATGTTTGGTCGTTCTTTCCATCCATCCATCCCATTATTCGTTATCATCTATTGTCATTCATCCCATCATCCGAGATAAAAAATAAAAAAAATAAAAATTTCTAAAAAAAATTAAAACATGAATCAAGTTTAAAGAAACAAAGGATTTCATCATGTCCAAAGGTCATGGGTACCCACTAGAAACTAAATAAATAAATAAATAAAAATTTAAAAAAATGAAGATAGACAAAATGAGAATAGAAAAAATAAAAACATAAAACAAACATAAACAAAAAATAAATAAAAACGCAAAAATTATAAAAAATGAATGAAAAAAAAATGAAACAAGGAAAGGAAAATACAGTAAAATAATTTTAAAAGAAAAAAAAATTACAAAAATGAAGAAACCAAATAAAGAGTAAAAAATAAAACTTATAATAATGAAAAAAAACCCTATTTGAAAAAGAATGAAGTGTATCTTCTTTCTCCAAACTTCAAACTTGCATCCTAATAAACAAAAATATAAAAGTGAAAAAGAAACACTTTATTTTTATTATACAAAATAATAATAAAAACAGAAAACACATTAAAAAAAAGAGAAAAAGATAAAAGTTTTAAAAAAAACTAAA
>Ga0116231_10014649_pt1 | contig 10446 bp, 6 predicted proteins | sample S1TSphgellanicum_2_FD_89695 | JGI IMG/M metagenome (GOLD analysis project Ga0116231, IMG submission 89695) | Host-associated microbial communities from peat moss isolated from Minnesota, USA - S1T2_Fd - Sphagnum magellanicum MG | ecosystem: Host-associated > Plants > Peat moss > Unclassified... | reverse complement strand
TTGTTGCCGTCCTGCGGCGAGGGGGTATTGCCTTCGAGCGAGGCGCTGGCGTTGTCCAGCGAGTGCTCCCAGGTGAACGAGTTCAGCAGCGTCAGGCCGTGGCTGAAGCGCTGCTCGTAGCGCGCCTGCAGGCTGTCGTAGTGCGAGTAGAACTCGTTCACCGCGGCGGTAATGTCGGACGGCCAGTTCGCAAAGGGCCGGGCGAAGCCGAGCGAAGGGTTCTTCTGGTTCGCGTTCAGGAAGCCCTGCAGCTTTACCCCGTGATTGCCGACGTAGGCCAGGTCGAGGAGGGTGTTCTTCGCGAGTTGGCGTTGGATGCTGAGGAAGTAGCTCTCGACGTAGCTGTCCTTGGTGTCCTTCGGGATGTAGGTGATGTTGTCGGTTGCGGGGTTGAAGGTCGTCGCGAGCGCGGAGGGGTAGCCCTGATCGGTGGTCGCGAAACAGCTTGGGGTGGTGGCACCGACAGCGATGATCTGAGAGGGAAGCGGGTTGCAATGATCGGTGGCCGTGGGCGCGATCTGGGTGACGGCGGCGAACTGGGCCTGCGGCGCGTTGATGGCGAGGATGTCACCCGAGCCGGCGCGCGTGTAGTGAACGTAGCTCATGCCGAAGCCGCCACGCAGCGCGGTATTGGAATCGACGGCGTAGGCGAATCCAAGACGCGGGCCGAAGTCGGTGAAGTCCGGATTGACCAGCGTGTGCCCATAGATGCCGCCCGGCGAGACGGGTGTGATGCCGTTGCCCGCAACCGCTCCCGGCGTGGTCGTCAAGACGGTTTGGGTGCCGGGGTCGAAGTTGGAGATGAAGTTGTTCTCCTCGGAGTAGGGCGAACCGTACTCCCAGCGCAGGCCAAGGTTGAGCGTTAGCTTCGAATTGACCTTCCAGTCGTCCTGCGCGTAGAGGTTGTTCTCGGTCTGGCGCAGGTGGGCGACGAAGTAGTTCGCCAGTGAGTAGGAGCTTTCGTTGCCGAAGAGGAAGTCCGCCCAGTAGTTGTCGGTCACGCTGGAGCCGCCTGCGTTCGAGTAGGCGCCGCCGTAGGTGAAGGAGCCGTAGAGCGGATTGTTGTCGTTCACCGCCATCCAGATGTGCTCGTACTCATAGCCGAACTTCATCGAGTGCCGCCCCTTGACCCAGGTGAAGTTCACCTTGGGATCGAGCAGCGCGGGGTCCTGCCACTGCGGGTTCGTGCTCTGCCGGCCGAAGCCGGTGAAGCCCGTGATGGCGATGGAAGGAAGTCCGCCGGCCACGACCGGGTTGGTTGGCAGGCCGGGAATGGTGATCGCGTTGTCGCCGATCGAGAGCGTGTACTTGCCCGCCTTGGTGCGCGAGAGACCGACGCGCGCGTCCAGCACCTTGTCTGCGCCGATCAGGTGCGTATAGCCGAGCGCGACCTGCTGGTCGAGGACGCGGATAGACCCGTTCGTCTGGCCATCCAGCGGCAAGGGAATCGCCGGATAGTTCACGCCGGTCTCCTTACGGTCGCTGATGCGCAGGAACCAGGAACTGTTCGGGTTCTGCTGGTAGTCGAAGCGGAGATCGCCCTTGTCGGACTTGTCGGTAAAAGGGACTTCGACGGAGTAGTCGTTCGTCGCAAGACCGGTGGTCGAGAGGCCAGCGACCGGGAGCGCCGCGCTGATTGTCTTGAAGAAGCCGATCACCTGCTGCGAGATGGGATTGATCGCCGCTGCCGGAATGGCCGTGCCGGCTGGATAGGTGACGCCGGTGATCGGGTTCTTCACGTTCACCACCAGAATCCCGTTCAGCTCGTTCTGCGTTGGCAGTGTCAGCACGCTGAGCGGCTTCAGCGTCTGGCGGAAGCCTTCGTAGTCGAGGAAGAAGAAGAGCTTGTCCTTGACGATCGGGCCGCCGAAGTTGAAGCCGAACTGGTTGCGGTTGAAGGTCGGCTTCTTGAAGGGTGTCACCAGGCCGGTATTGCTGACCGTCGTCGGCTTGAAGTATCCGGCGGCGTTCAGGTCGGTGTTGCGGAGAAACTCGTAGGCGATGGCATGGAACTTGTTGGTGCCGCTGTTCGAAGCGACGTTGATCGTCGCGCCCGACGACCGGCCGTACTCGGCGCTCTCGTTGTTGGTCACTACCTGGAACTGTGCGACGGAGTCCGGCGGGACGGCGATGATCTGGTTGTCGAAGCCCTGGTTGCTCTCGCCGTAGGCGTTGTTGTCCATGCCGTCGAGCAGGAAGTTGTTGAACATGCTGCGCTGGCCGTTCACGTTGTAGGAGCCGGCGCGGACCAGGCTGCTTATGGAGCTGGTCGTCGCGGCGGTCGGGGCCTGACGGACGCCGGTGACGAGGCCGAGCAGGTCGGAGTAGTTGCGGCTGACCAGCGGCAGCGCGGCGGACTGATAACCGGTAATGGTCTGGCCGCGCTCGGAGTTCTCCGTCTCAAGCTGCAATGCGACACCAGTGACTTCGACCGTCTCCGACGATCCGGCGGCGTTCAGCGTCAGATCCACGCGCTGCCGCGCACCGACCGAGAGCGTGAGATCGTTCGCGCCAGCGTCGGAGAAACCGGCGTGGCTGATCTTTACGCTGTAGGTGCCGGTGTGCAGCGACGGCACCTCCCAGTTGCCGGAGTCGTCCGAGGTGCGGGTAGCGGAGACGCCGGTCTGGGGATTGGTGACGGTGACCATGGCCCCAGGGACGACGGCGCCCGAGGTGTCGCGCACCGTGCCAATGAAGGATCCTGTGTCGAACTGGGCTGATGCGGAGAGGGTGGCGAGCGTCGAAACGAAGAGCAGGGCGCAGGCAAACGCGAGGCGGGGGAGATTCAGTGGAGAGCGCATGAGGCGAGGGTAGCGCTGGATTTCGACATTTTCGTTACAGGAAAGAGAACAGGATGTGAATGGGCTGTCCGTGCGCCTTGCCCATGCACGGGCGCTTAACAGTTTTGATACTTCCAGTTGCGCTGCTTGCCCTCGGCGATCCACTCGATGGCCGTGTTGATCCGCTTCTCGCGCGTTTCGGCCCGCTTGGCGTCGGCGATCCACTCCGTGTACTCACGCCGGCAGGAGGGGCTCAGGTCTTCGAAGGCCTTGGCCGCGGCAGTGTTCTTTTTGAGGGCGGCGGCGAACTCGTCGGGCGGCTCAACCGCCGGTTTCGGTGCCTTCACCACCCTGTGCCGGGCGGCGATCGGACTGGTGTACTCGCCTTTGTCGATGAAGCTCTTCGCCTGCCGGATCCAGCCCAGCATCTGCTTGTCCGAAGGAAGATCCTTGAGCGTGGTGATGCGGCCGAGCGAGCCCATTCCGCCGTCCTGCACCACCTTTGCTTCGCGCAGAACAGCGCCGATTTCTTCGCCCCAGAAGCCGATGCTGCAATGCTCGTTGAAGGCGGAGATGTTGCAGAGAATCACGCCTTTGTACTCGAAGAACGGTCGGCTCCACTTGATGGTCTCTACTACGCCGGGACAGCCCTTGTGGATGAGCGTCCTGAGGTGCCACAGGATCGGTTGCGCGAAGGGGCGTGCCTTGCCGAAGTAGGCGTCGACCCTTGGATCCAGGCTGGGGTTCAGGCTTACAGTCTCCATGGCGGAAAGCTCCTGTTCGATCGCAGTCTTCAAATCGAAGATTTTTTACGATGAGATTGTAAACCCTGCCCACTCGGCGGCGGCACGGCGAGAGACGAGTCGGAGGTTGTTGCCGGACAGCGGTGCGGCGTATCATCACACTTGTGGCCAAGTATTCCATCGTCGTCCCCTTCCACAACGAAGAAGAGAACGTCACCACACTCTATGACCGCGTAAAGCATGTGATGGAGCAGGTTGGCGAATCGTTCGAGATGGTGTTTGTCGATGACGGATCGCGCGACCGGACCTATCGCCTGCTGGAGGAGATTGCGGCTGTCGACAGCCGGGTGCTAGTCATCAAGCTGCGGCGCAACTTCGGCCAGACCAGCGCGCTCGCGGCCGGGTTCGACCACGCGCAGGGCGATTTCGTGCTTGCAATGGACGGCGACCTGCAGCATGACCCGAACGAGATTCCCGGCTTCCTCGCCAAACTCGAAGAGGGCTACGACGTGGTGAGCGGATGGCGCAGCCAGCGCGGCGACAACTTCCTCCTTCGCCGCATACCGTCCGGTGCGGCAAACTGGCTGATGGCGCGGCTTTCGGGCGTGAACATCCACGACTTCGGCACCACCTTCAAGGCGTATCGCCGCGAGGTCATCCAGAACATTCCGCTCTACGGCGAGATGCACCGGTTCATCCCCGCGCTCGCATCATGGTACGGCGCCAGCATCTGCGAGATTCCCATCTCGAACCCGAAGCGCGAGTTCGGCAAGAGCCACTACGGAATCTCGCGGACCATACGCGTATTCTTCGACCTGCTGACGATCCGCTTCCTGCTGAAGTACATGACGCGGCCGCTGCACTTCTTCGGCTCCATCGGTGCGCTCGGCGTCGCGTCTGGCTCCACGCTTGCGGCGTGGCTGCTGCTGTTGAAGCTCTTCACTCCACAGGATGTGATGGCGGTGCATGGCCCGATCTTCGTGGCGGCCGGCGTGCTGATTCTGGCCGGGATTCAGATGATGGGCATCGGCCTGCTTGGCGAACTGCAGGTGCGGCACTTCCACACCGCGTCGCATCGCGCGCCTTACGCCGTGGACCGGATCCTGCGGCTGCGGTCTTCCGAAGAGAGCCTCTTACAGTAGGCCGCGGCTTGCGAAAAACTCAGGCTGCGGCCTCGGCTTCGGCCACAGTCGGAAAGACCCTCAAGAGCGATTTGACGCGCGTCATGTCGAGCAGCGCCTCGATGCGTTCATTGACCCCGGCGAGCGCCATCTTGCGGCCATGGCTTGCAGCGGAAGTGTAGAAGTTCACCAGAACGCCAAGCCCGGCCGAGTCCATGAACTGCGACTCGCTCAGGTCGAAGATCGCCACAGGCGCCTGGATGCCGCGAAGCTCAGCCTGAAATGTGAACAGATTGATGAGCGTAAGAGGCCCGGTGAGCTTGATGATGACGGCCCCTTCGCGGGTTCCGGGGGTGATTGTATAAACCAGTGGTTCGTCACGCATAAATTCGAGGGTAGATAAGTCGCAGAGCGCTTAGATGAACGCCGTGTAAATTCATTCGCGCCTCACTTCAAACCATGCTCTCGCGATCCCACGGTTTCGGAGGTCTGTGGTTTCCTCTGCCGTTCTCACGAAACAGTTCTTGCTGATTTTGTCAAACGCCCGCTTTTGATTGGATCAAGCCGAGGTGCCGGCAATCTTTGCCATAGCCACCTACAATCGACCCATGCATGCGATTCAGATTGCAGAAACCGGCGGGCCGGATGTACTGGTCTTTGGCGAAATCGCGCGGCCTTCGCCAAAGCCCGGCGAGGCGCTGATCGCGGTTGAGGCCATCGGCGTCAACTTCATCGATGTCTACTTCCGGGAGGGCCGCTATCCCTCGGCGCTGCCGTTTATCCCCGGGCAGGAGGCGGCGGGAACGGTGGTTGAGGTCGGCGAAGGCGTAACGTCTGTCAAGGCAGGCGAGCGCGTCGCCTGGTGCGGCATTCCCGGCGCCTACGCGGAGTTCGCCGTCGCCCCTGCCGCGCGACTGGTCGCTGTTCCCGATGGCATTACCACGATCCAGGCCGCGGCGGCGATGCTGCAGGGCATGACCTCGCACTATCTCTCGCACTCGGCCTATCCGATCAAACGCGGCGACGATGTGCTGATCCACGCCGGCGCGGGCGGCACCGGCCTGCTCCTGACGCAGATGGCGAAGATGCTAGGCGCGCGGGTCTTCACCACGGTCTCGACGGAAGAGAAGGCGGAGCTTTCGCGCGCGGCCGGGGCGGACGAGGCGATCTTGTACACAAAGCTCGACTTCGCCGCCGAGGTGAAGCGCCTGACCGGAGGCGCCGGCGTCCCGGTCGTCTACGACAGCGTGGGGAAGTCGACCTTCGAGCAGTCGCTGACCTGCCTGAAGCCGCGCGGGATAATGGTGCTCTTCGGCGGTTCGAGCGGCGCGGTGCCTCCGTTCGATCTGATCCGGCTCTCGACGATGGGATCGCTCTTCGTCACCCGGCCGACGCTGAAGGACTACATCGCCTCGCCCGAAGACCTTGCGATGCGGGCGGGCGATGTCTTCAGCTGGCTCGCCGGTGGCTCGCTCAAGCTGCGCATCGAGCATGTCTATCCGCTCAAGGACGCCGCCCAGGCGCACCGCGATCTCGAATCGCGCAAGACGACCGGGAAGGTCATCCTCAAGCCTTAAAGAAAAAATTTCAACGACATAACAACGATGAACGGAGAAAGTTGAATGGTTGCTGTTCTTAGGAGATGCATTGCCCAAGGGGCACGAAGAGTTTGGCTGCTGGCGCTGCTGGGTGCGATAGCGTTACCGGCGAATGCGGTGGTCGTGCGCGGCACGGTGACCGATCCGCTCGGTGCACTGGTCGTCGGGGCCAGAGTGCAGCTCATTCAAGGGACGACTGTCGTCGCCTTCGCGCGCTCGCAAGTGGATGGCACTTTTGAGATTCGCAGCACAGCGAAGGGCCGCTTCCGCGTGCTTACCAGCGCGGCTACCTTCACGCCCGCAGTTGGCGAGGACTTCTACGGCGGCGTCACCGATGTCGTTCCGCAGAACGTCGTGCTTGAGATCTCCTCCGTCACCGAGTCCGTTACCGTTACCGCGACTGGAATTCCGACGCCTGTCCAGCAGGCCAGCGCGGCGGTCTCGCTGATCTCGCAGCAGGACCTGGCCACGCGCCTCGGAATCATCGATGAGCTTCGCCAGGCACCGGGCGTGTTTGCCGTCCAGACGGGGCAGTTAGGCGGCGCGACATCGCTCTTCGTGCGCGGCGGCAACTCCACTGCCAATAAAGTCCTGATCGATGGCATCACCGCCGAGGACGTCGGCGGCGTCTTCGACTTCGGAACAGTCGCCCAGACCGCTGTTGGATCGATCGAGACCTATCGCGGACCGAACAGCGTCCTCTACGGCTCGGACGCCGGAGCGTCGGTGGTCTCGATAAGTACACCGCGCGGCGAAGCGATCCGGCCGGTGTTCGTCTACACCGGCGACGGCGGCACCTTCGACACCTATCGCAACCAGGGCGAACTGAGCGGAGCGCACCAGCGCCTCGACTTCTACACAGCGTTCGGTCTGCTCTATACCTCGAACGCGCTGCCGCTCGACAAGTATCAATCGGAGACCTCGGCCGCGAACTTCGGCTATGCGATCGCGCCCGCGGTGCAGGCGAGGTTCACCTTTCGCAACGCCTACTCCGCGAGCGGACTGCCCGGTGCGCACGACTTCTTCGGCATCTCGAACAACGGCCACCAGTACGATCAGGACACCTACTCCGGCCTGACGCTCGAAAGCCGCACCAACGGCGACCGCTGGCACAACCTCGTCCGCTACGGCATCGCGCGGAAGCGCGAGCAGGCACGCCAGTATGCCTATGAAGGCACGCCGGTCTTCTTTCCCGGGTACGACGGGTATCCGGGCTACACAGAATACTTCGGCAACGTGGTCACGATCCGCGGTGCCAACGGCTATACCGCGACCGGCCAGACGGACTTCTTCGGCAGCAACACCGACTCCGACTCGAACCGCGACGAGCTCTACTTCCAGTCCGACTACGCCTTCAGCCGCCGCTTCACCGGCCTGCTTGGTTTCCGTTACGAGAACGAGCGCGGCAGCTTCGTCGAGCCCGACTACGGCGAAGACGAGATAAGCAAGCGCACCAACTATGAGTACACGCTGCAGTTTCAGGGCGACATCAAGAACCGCTTCTTCTACTCGGCCGGCGGAGCGATCGAGAAAAACCATCTCTACGGCATCGCCGGCACGCCGCGCATCGGCCTAGCCTATGTTCCGGTGCGAATCGACAACCGCAAGTTTCGCGGCACCAAGCTCCGCGCCAGCGCCGCGACCGGCGTGCAGGAGCCGACGCTCGCGCTTGAGTTCGCCAGCCTCTATACGCAGCTGCTGAGCGTGGGCGATACCGCGGACATCGCGAACTATAAGATTGGCCAACAGACGGCGCAGCGCTCGCGCAGCTACGATGTGGGCGTGGATCAGAACATCCTTGGCGAGCGGCTGATCTTCAAGGCAGGGTACTTTCACAACCAGTTCAATCACCAGATTGAAGGCGTCGACGCGAACACGCTCGAGTCGCCACAGGGCTTCAACCTCCCAGTCAGCCTGGTGAACATGCTGCCCTACGGGGAGGCCTACCTGAACTCGCTCGCCTTCCGCGCCGAAGGCGCTGAGACGGAGATCGAGTGGCAGGCCATCAAGCATCTCTTCGTGCGCGGCGGCTACACCTATCTCGATTCCGTCGTGACCCAGTCCTTCGCCACGGATGCAGTTGCGGCACAGAGCGGCACGCCGACGACCAACCCGAACATCCCCGGCGTTGCTATCGGAGCGCTATCGCCGCTGGTCGGCGCGCGCCCCTTCCGGCGGCCTCCGCATAGCGGCTTCTTCGCGGCGGAGTACACGAGCAAGTACTTCGCCGCCGGCATCAAAGGAGCGCTCGCCAGCCGCAGCGACGACTCCACCTTCCTCGAATACTCCGACATCAACGGCGGCAACACGCTGCTGCTGCCGAACCGCGACCTCGACTTCGGCTACGCGAAGCTCGACGCGAACCTCAGCGTGGTTGCCTCGCATCATCTGACGCTGTTCACGCAGCTTGACAACCTGCTCAGCCAGCAGCACATCGGTCCTATCGGCTATCCCGCGCTGCCATTCACCGTCCGCGGAGGGCTCAAGTACCGCTTCGGCGGTGAGTGAGGGCAACCTGGACTCGGCGAAACAATTCGCTGACAAAGCTGAACCCTGTCTTGCCAAACCAGATAGCGATGCCTGCGAACGGCGAGCGGTCGCCCGAGTGAAAGCTGCGATTGCCGCCCGATAGGGGATGGGGCGTTACACAAAGCCGTCGCTAAGGCGGCAGTAGTTCGGCTCAGCATTGGCCCGATCCCATGTCTCGATCCTGAAGTAGTCGGGGACGACGAGACATGGGATAAAGGGTCATCTTCAACATACGGTGAGAGGCCGCGTCAATCCGCTTACTGCCGCTCAACCTTCCACCCCTGCTCCTTCAGCTTCGCCACCACACCGTCGGTCCCGACCAGGTGTCCCGCTCCGACCGCGACGAAGCTGGTGCCTTCACCCTTCAGCAGGCCATCGATTTTTTCGGTGAAGTTCGTGTTTCGGTTGAGGATCAGTGTCTGGTACGCCTCCGGGTACTTGTCGCGGAACTCGCCGCCGATGGCCTTATCGATCTGCGCGTCATCCCCGGCGTACCAGGCGTCGACCAGCTTCTTGAACTTGTCGCCCGAGTCTTTGACGTCGTCCGCGGTGGAGTCGAGGAAGTCGATCTGCGCCTTCTCCGGCATGTCGGCGAAGAAATGGAGCTGCTGCTCGGCCGTCTCGAAGCCCTTGACAGGCTTGCCCGCCTTGTCGAACTCCGGCTTCAGCACCATCTCCACGCCGCTGTTGGGGTCGAATCCCGCCTGCGTCATCGGCGCGACGCTCAGAGTGACGGCGGCGAGCCATGGCCTCAACGGCTCCAATGCGGGCTCGCCGGCCGCAACCCCGGCGGCCTTCGCTGCGGCATCGAGCTGCGCCAGTTGCTCCTTCGTCAGCTTGGTGGAGAGCGGATGCTGCTGATCTACACCGAGCTTCATGATCAGGGGCTGGAGCGCCTTCATGTCGTCTGCGTCCGGGATCTCGAGCCAGAGCGTTCCGCTCTCCGCGATCGCGGCGTCGATCTTCGGTGTGCGCCAAGGCGCGTCCTTCTTCAGCACATGGACGCTGCCGAAGAGATACACCTTCGCGTGCGGGCCCTTGATTACCCAGAGGGCGGGTTCTGCATGGGCGGATCCTGATGCCAGCAGCAATCCGCCTACGAACAAAGCAAATGCCGCAATCCACTGCATTCTTCTTATGATCTTTTGCATGGCAAAGCTCCTCTTTCTGGCTCATTTTGAGCGCGGTTGGTCCTGCCCGGCCAAAGACCGCGCCGGGAGGAGGAGTGGTGGTTGAAGTTCTGTCCAGTTGAAGTTCTGTCCAGGAGATCAGGCGTGTCTCAACACTGGGGCCGGTTGCGCACCGCGATGACCGTTCCAGTGAAAAGGTAAAGAGTGAGTAAAAGGATGATGGTGTCCCAACTGGTAATGGACCGCACCAGGCGGAGATGCTCCGCCGCCGCCCACAGAAAGAGCGCTCCCTGGCCGATGGCGAAGGTGATGGCACCGGTGAGCAGCAGCTGCCCGCGGAGGAACTCGTCGCAGCCGCGCCAGACCAGCATATTCACGATCGTCTGCAGCACGAAGAGCAGGGCGACTCCAGCGAAGACCAGCCACTGTCCGGTTCGCGTCCCCGACAGAGTGCCCTCCGCAAGCAGCGGCAGCAACACCATCACTCCGGCGAGAATCAGGGTCGCCGCCTGAAGGCGATAGGCGCGGACCTCCTGGTCGGTGGC
>Ga0116231_10014648_pt1 | contig 10446 bp, 9 predicted proteins | sample S1TSphgellanicum_2_FD_89695 | JGI IMG/M metagenome (GOLD analysis project Ga0116231, IMG submission 89695) | Host-associated microbial communities from peat moss isolated from Minnesota, USA - S1T2_Fd - Sphagnum magellanicum MG | ecosystem: Host-associated > Plants > Peat moss > Unclassified... | reverse complement strand
GATTCTCGAGCCGCGCGGCCACTTCGCTCAGTATCTTCGCCATCTCGGGAAACGCCGCGTCGCGGCGGGCACTCGCGGCCGCGGCGGCCTTGGCGCGGGTCTCCACATAGCGCCGCGTCATGCCCATCAGATCGTAGAGCACGTCGTAGTCGACATCCTCGCCCTCGGCCTGGACGGCGTTGATGCCTTCTTCCAACGTCGCGATCAGCTCCGAGGCGTCGGTCATCGCCTCCCGCACCCGCGGATCGGCCGCCAGATCGTCATTGGCGCCGAGCGTTTCGATCTCGTCGGACAGCCGTTCGCGGCGGCGCGCGTAGTCGTCAGCCTTGGTGCGGGGATCGAGGTAGGCTGCGGCGTCAGAGACTGATTCGCCAACCGATTCGACGGCGGATATCGCGGTCATCACCGCACCCCATCGCAGTACCCGCTCCACCTTGTCCTTGCCGCTCTTCGCGGCGTCCAACGCCTCGCCCGGCAGTTTACGGACGTTCTTGATCTTCTTGAAAAAGCCCTTGCCGGCCTTCTTCGCCCCGGTCGCGATCTTGTCGGGCGCCTTGCGGGCCGCGGTGGCGATGCCCTTGCCAGCTCCCGCCACGCCGGTCGCGACGGCTTTGGGGACGCTCGCGACCGCGCGGGCCCCCGCCTTCAGCATGTCGGGCGATTCGACGACCAGCTTCTTGAACGTGTTGAACTTCTGATCGAGGTTGGGTATCGCGTCACCGACCATGCCGACAACCGCCGCCGGCCCGGCCTGCACTGCGGCGGAAATGTTGTCGAGCGCCTCCCCCAGCGCCAGCTTCGCGGCGTCGATTTTGAACGATGCGTCGTCGGTCAACTGATTCATTGCGATATCTCGTATCGATGGAGCCAAGGTCGATGCAACGGAACGGCAGGCCGCTTCCGGGCGGTTATGCGGCGCGGGCCAGTTCGGCGTCGATGGCGGCGAGCGCCGCGTCGAGATCGCCGATCAGATCAGCGCCATAGAAATCCTCGCTGATCTCGCTGAGTTCGGCGAAGCTCTCGGCGGTATCCAAAATCCCGCGATAGCGGCCGACGAGTTTACGCGCGGCATCACGCTCGTCGGCGCGTTCAGCAAACGGCTTGTTGGCCAGCGTGTCGAGCGCATCGCGCAACTCCTCGCCGAATTTGGGAATGCTGGCGGAGAACTTGCTCACCGCCTGTTCCACATCGGCGAAGCGCGGATCGGCGCGGATGTCCTCGTCGGCAAGTACCCGCGCGGCGAAGCCGGCGACGTTCGCGGCGGTGGCCTTCTGCGACTGCTCCCAGCGTAGCAGAAGCTTGGCGTAGGCAACGCCACTGCCGGATTCCTTCGCGGCCTCTTCGGCGCGCAGGATGCCGGCATCCGCGACATCCAAACACAGCACGCGCTTCATCCATGCCGCCTGTGTCAAGCGGTCGTTCTGCTGCGCCAATCGCCTCTCCGATGTTCCGACCCGTCCATGCCGCGAGCCCTCCAGGATTTAGCTTGCTGCCGAACGGCAGACAATGCGCGCGCGTGCGAACGACGGTGACGGTTTGATGTTGCATGCTCAAACCCGCGACATTTTTGATTTGATGGGTTTGGGAGAGATGTCCTGCTTGTCAGTCCTTACGGAAGTCGTTCCACTGTGACGGATGGCTTAAATCGCCGGCCCACTCCGGCCCAGTCACTTCTGCCCACGCGCGCCAATCTGCGTCACGGCGGGCAAAGTCGGCCCGTTAGTGAAGCAGCACATCCGCGCGATGTTGCTAGAGCCGACGCGAGGGCGGCGAGAAAGGCAAACCCCTTCGGTCCACCGGGGGCCAGGCAAATTACTATTTTGTTTTGAAAGTGCGGGGAAAGCCCCATAAACCGCTGAAACACATGGTGCCGACGGTCAGGATTGAACTGACGACCTGCTGATTACGAATCAGCTGCTCTACCACTGAGCTACGTCGGCGACCGCATCCCGGCGGCATCAGCCTCGCCACGCGGTCGCGCCCTATACCGCCGCCCACGCCGGCCCGCAACCGCGCGATCACGCGCCGTCCGGCAAACCGCCCGGCCCCCCGCCCGGCAACCGGATCGCGGCGATCAGGCCCCGCACCTCGGCGCGCGCCGCCACATGGCTCATCCCCAGGCTGATCCCCAGCCCCGCCTCCCGCACATCCATCAGCGTCAGCCCCTGCAGGTATAGCTCGCGGAAGATCACCCGCTCGCCGAAGCCCTTCACCGTGCGGAAGCCGATCCTCTTCGCCAGCGCCTCCAGCGTGCCGCCCACGTCGCGCTTGTTGCGCGCCTCGCCCGCGCCGAGCCGGTTGCGCATCACGATCCAGTCGATCCGGCCGCGATCCCTCGCGAACCGTTGCTTGCGCGCCTCCCACACCATCTCGCTGTAGACGCTGGGACGGAGCACCTCGTGGTTCTCGGGATCCACCTTCGCCAACATGGCGAAATCCACGAAGCTGTCGTTGATCGGCGTCACCAGCGTGTCCGCCCGCGCGTGGCCCAGGCGGGAGAGATAGGTGTCCGCCCCGGGGCAGTCGATCACCACGACGTCGCAGCACCCGGACAGCTCCGCCATCGCCGCCTCGAACCGCGCGCGCTCCTCCTCCTCCGCCTCGGCCCGGCTGTCGCGCGCGCTGCGATGCACCGCCACCGCGCGCGGCATCGGTAGGGCCACGCCGCGCGCCTCGGCGAAGGCGGCGCGGGCGGCGACATAGGCGCTCAGCGTCGCCTGCCGCGCATCGAGGTCGATCGTGCCCACCCGATAGCCGTCGCGCAGCAGCCCCACGATCAGATGCATCGCGGCGGTCGATTTGCCCGAGCCGCCCTTCTCGTTGCCCAGCACGATCACCCGGGCCCGCCGCTCCAGCGTGACGGTGGAACCACCGGGCATCGTCGCGACGGCGGCGGACCCGCTGGACCCCTCGCGGCCCCGCGGCGTGTCGTGCCCCTCATCCGCCGCCATGCCGGCACTCCCCATCCCAACCACTCGCGGTTCTGACCAACGCATGCGGGTCTTGCGCTATCCAAAACAGCATGGAAGCCCACACCGCCTTGCGAGGAATCGCCCCGCTGTCGCGACGGCGCAGCGGCGGGTCTGACGCGGAAGAGCCGGGAACGAACGCGGCAAGGTCACGTTCATCCGCATTCCCCTATCGTGCAGCCGGGGTGCCGCCCGGCTATATTTGCGTCCGCCCGACTTGTCTTTGCCCCGAGGATCCGCGACGCCTCCGCATGCCCAGCGAGTTGCCCCCCCCTCCAAGCGCCGGCTTGGCGCCCGCCGAGCTGCGGGAATGCCATGATTGCGGGCTGCTGCAGACCATTGGCGGCCTCGCCCCGCACAGCGTCGCGCGCTGCCCCCGATGCCACGCCGTGCTGCGGCGGTCGCGCGCCGATCCGGTTTCGCGGCCGCTCGCCCTCACCTGCACCGGCCTTCTGCTGTTCGTCATGGCCACCAACATGCCGTTCATCGAGGTGCAGCTGAGCGGCATCGACCGCTCCACAACGCTGGTCACCGGTCCGATCGAACTCGAGCAGCGGGGGATGTGGGAGCTGTCGACCGTGATCCTGATCACCACCATCGCGGCCCCTCTGGCCAGGCTGCTGGCGATGATCACCGTGCTCGTCGGCCTGCGCCTGCGTCAGCCGATCCGCGCGCTGCCGATCCTGTTCCGCTGGTCGGAACGGCTGCGCCCGTGGTCGATGATCGAGGTTTTCCTGCTCGGCCTGTTCGTCGCCTACACCAAGCTTGGCGATCTCGCGCAGGTCGATCTCGGCGGCGCGGCCTACGCGCTGGGCGCTCTGATGCTCGCGATGGCGGGCGCCGACGCGGCGCTGGATCCGCATCTGGTGTGGGACGATCTGCAACGGCGCGGCCTCACCGCGATCCCGATGCGGCCAGCGCCGCTTGAGCCGACCGACACCCCACGCGAGGCGCCGCGCCGCTGGGTCGCCTGCGAATGCTGCGATCTGGTCACGGTGCCGGCGCGCCACTGCCCGCGCTGCGGCGCGGCGCTGCACCGCCGCAAGCCGGACAGCATCGCCCGCACCTGGGCGCTGCTGCTGGCCGGCTGCATCCTGTATGTGCCGGCCAACCTGCTGCCGGTGATGACGGTGATCCGCCTCGGCCGCGGCGAGTCTGACACCATCCTGAGCGGCGTGGAATCGCTCGCCGCCGCCGGCATGTGGCCGCTGGCTTTGCTGGTGTTCATCGCCAGCATCACCGTCCCGGTCCTCAAGCTGATCGGTCTCGCCATGATGCTGTTCACCACGCGAAGCGGCACAACGTGGCGGCTGCCCGAACGCACGCTGATCTACCGCATCGTGGACGGCATCGGCCGCTGGTCGATGATCGACGTGTTCATGGTGTCGATCCTCACCGCGCTGGTCCGCATGGGCCGCCTCGCCACCATCAACCCCGGCCCCGGCGTGCTGGCATTCTGCGCCGTGGTCATCGTGACCATTTTCGCGGCGATGAGCTTCGACCCGCGCCTCATGTGGGATGCCGCCGCCGACCAAGCCCCGGACCGCGCCGCATGAACGACGCCCCACCACCGGATCAGGGCCCATCGGAGCCGAGACAGTCGGACCGCGCCAGCGTCGAACTGCCCCGCGCGCAAGTGCTCAGGCGGCGGCCGTTCCTGCTGGTCTGGCTGATTCCGGTCGTGGCCCTGGTCATCGCCGCCTATCTGGGCATCCGCGCGGTGCGCGAGCGCGGCGCCGAGATCGTGATCACCTTCAGCACCGCCGACGGGCTGACGGCGGGCCAGACCAAGGTGCAGCACAAGGCGGTGGATCTCGGCACCGTCCAGCGCATCAACCTCACCCCCGATCTGCGTCGCGTCGAACTGCATGTGCAGATGCGAAGCGAGGCCAACCGGATGCTGACCGATCAGGCGCGATTCTGGGTCGTCCGGCCCAGGATCTCCGCCGGCAATCTCACCGGCCTCGATACGCTCATTTCGGGGTCGTATATCGAAATCGATCCCGGCGGGTCCGGCCAGACCGGGGGAAAACCGCAGACCGAGTTCACCGGCCTGGAGGAGCCGCCGGCGGTCCGTTCCGACGAGCCGGGGCGCACCTTCACCCTCAGTTCCGACCGGATCGGCTCGCTGGCCAGCGGCTCGCCGGTGTTCTTCCATGACATCGCGGTGGGCGAGGTTCTCGGCTATGACCTCAGTAAGAACGGCGACAAGGTCACCATCCATACCTTCATCCGCAAACCGTATGACGATTTCGTGCATGATGATACGCGCTTCTGGAACATCTCCGGCATCAACCTGAAGCTTGGCGCGCAAGGCATCCAGGTGCAGGTCGAGAGTCTTCAGGCGCTGCTTTCAGGCGGCATCGCGTTCGACCGGCCGGTGGCGGAATCGCCGACGCCGGTGGCGGCGCCAGGGGCGACCTTCCCGCTATTCGTGGACGAGGATTCCGCGAGCGCGGCCAGTTACACGCAACGGCTGGCCTTCACGACCTACGTCGAAAGCTCGGTACGGGGCCTGTCGGTCGGGGCGCCCGTCGAACTATACGGTATCCAAATCGGCAACGTCACCAGCGTCAAGCTGCTGTTCGACCCGGCCTACACCAGTTCCCGCGTCCGCATCGATTTCGAGATCCAGCCCGAGCGCATCATGCGGTCGAACCAGGGCAATCTTCCGGCGATCGACGTCGCCCGCGGCCTCGTCCAGCGCGGGCTGCGGGCGCAGCTGCGCTCGGCCAACCTCATCACCGGCCAGCTGCTCCTTGCCATGGCGTTCTTCCCCGACGCGCCGGCGGCGGACGTGTCGCAAGACGGCAATTCGGTCGTCATTCCCAGCATGGCCACCAGCGGAATCGACAGCATCACCAACAGCCTCAGCGCGTTGTCCAACAAGCTGGGCACGCTGCCGCTCGACCAAATCGGGAAGAGCCTGAACGACGCGCTGGGCGGCGTCGCCAAGATCACCAACGGCCCCGAACTTCAAGAAACGCTGCGTTCCCTTCAGGCGGCGGTGAGCGACATCCAGGATCTGGTGCGCAAGGTCGATGCCGGCATGACGCCCGCCCTGAAGTGCCTGCCGGAGATCGCCAGCGTGCTGCAGACCACGATCGACCGCGCCTCCAAGCTGATCGCCTCCTTCGACGGCGGCAATTCGGAGTTCGGGCGCAACCTGCAACGGCTGCTGAACCAGGCCAGCGACACGGCCCGCTCGATCCGGCTGCTGGCGGATTATCTCGATCAGCATCCCGAGGCGCTGCTGCGCGGACGATCGGATAACGGGGAACGGTCACGATGAGGCGCTTCCTGACCGTCGGTTGGGTGTTGCTGGGGCTTGCCTCCTGCACCTCGCCGAACCCGGATTTCTTCACTCTGGCCGCCGTGCCGGGGCCGCCAGCCAATGTGGCGATCAAGAGCCTGGAGTTGCGGCGTATCGGCCTCGCCGGCTATCTCGATAGGTCGGAGATCGTGCGGGCCACTGCCCAGTATCGGCTCCATGTCGCTGAAAACGAGCGCTGGGGCGAGCCGCTCGGGCGAATGGTGGAACGCATCCTGACCGAGGATCTGGTGCAGCGCCTTCCGCAAACGGCGGTGTTCGCCGAATCCGGCGCCATCTCCACCCAGCCCGACGAGGTGCTGGAGATCGACGTCCAGCGTTTCGACGCCGATGCCAGCGGCAAGGTGGTTCTCCTGGCCCAGGTGGCGGTGCGGCATGAGCAGGGCGGCACTCCATCGAATGCCCGCACCCTGCGGCTGACCGCAAGGCCCGCCTCCGCCAGCACGCCCGATCTCGTGGCCGCGATGAGCGGCGAACTGGGCCAGCTCGCCGACGCCATCGCGGCCATGCTGTAGGCTTCGTCCTTACGCGGTGACCAGCTTGCACCCGCCGGCGGCGAGCGGGCGGAACGCCTGGTCCGCCGGGGTGGTGGCGACAAGCTTCAGCCCGTCCCAGGGTTGCTTGCTCTCGGCCGGTGATTTCGCCTGGAACAGGTAGCTGGGATGGATCTTCCGCCCGTCGGCTCGGATCTGGCCGTGGCCGAAGCAATCGTCGTCGGTCGGCATCGCCTTCATCCGCGCCACGGCCGCCGCTCCATCGGCCTTGGCGGCCGGGACGCCCATATCGGCAACGGCCTTGAGGTAGTGCAGGGGCGCGGCGTAATCGCCGGCCTGCACCATGTTGGGCCACTGGTTCGGCGTCTTGGACTTGATCCGGTCCATCCAGGCCCGCGTCCGGTCGTTCAGATCCCAGTAGAAGCTCTCGGTCATCAGCAATCCCTGCGCGACATCGAGCCCCAGTGCATGAACGTTGCTGTTATACATCAGCATCGCCGCGATCTTCATGGATTTGGCGACGCCGAACTCGGCGGCCTGCTTGATGCAGTTGATCGTGTCGTTGCCCGAATTGCACAGGCCCAGCACCTTCGCCCCCGACGCCTGGGCCTGCACCAGCAGCGAGGAGAAGTCGGAGGTGTCCGGGAACGGGTAGGCCCGGCTCCCAAGCACCTTGCCTCCGGCGGCGGTTACGAACGCGGCGGTGTCGCGCTGTAATTGCTGGCCGAACACATAATCGGCGGTGATGAAGAACCAGGTATCTCCGCCCGCCGCCACCATCGCCCCGCCGGTCGAGCGCGCCAGCATGTAGGTGTCGTAGGTCCAGTGGATCGTGTTCGGGCTGCACTGCGCTCCTGTCAGATCCGTCGTCGCGGCGCCCGAATTCAGCATCACCTTGTTCTTCTCGCGGCACACGGTGTTGACCGCGAGCGCGACCGAGGAGGTCGGCACATCGACGATCGCATCCACCCCGTCGCGGTCGAACCATTGCCGGGCGATGCCGGCGCCGATATCGGGCTTGTTTTGGTGATCGGCGACCAGCACCTCGACATCGAAGCCATGGTCACCGAAATCCTGGATCGCCTGGCGGGTGCAGATGGCGCCGGTGGGCCCGCCATCGTCGCGATATGGGCCGGACTGGTCGTTCAGCACGCCGATGCGGATTTTCGGGCGTTGGGCGCGGGCCGAGGCGATCGGCAATCCGGCCATCGCGGCGGCGCCGAGCATGGCGCGACGTGAGAGGATCATGGGCGGTCTCCCTTTTGCGGCGCCGCTCTTGATGGCGGCGACTCACGATAGCCTTTGCGCGACCCGGCGCAACAATGCCGAGCGGCGGCGCAGGGCGCGCCGCCGCGCTAGGGCCAGGAATCCTGACCGGGCCTCAGTCCGAACAACTCGCGCCGAGCCTCCTTCTTGTTGCGCGCCTCCAAGGCTGAACACAGCATCACCGCGCCCGCCATGCTGCCGGCCGATGCAAGCAACATCACCAACAGCGCCAATCCATCCATGTCTCTCTCCTGTTTCTTTGTTTGGGAGACGCTATGCCCGTCATCGACATTTCCAAAGTGGGCCAATCGCGGGTCAGCAATGCTTGGTGCAATGCGGTAGTTAGCGAAGCGGCTTGCGGCCATGCGTGTGCGGTGGGGGAGACGGCACTGCCGCATCGCCGCCACCGCCCGGCATCATCACAAGCTGGCCGTAACGAACCCCCCGTTCCGCGATCACATGATCGGCCATGTGCTGCACGGCCTCTGCCGGGCCCTTCAGCACCGCCACCTCGAGGCAACTCTCGGCATCCAAATGCACATGCAGGGTCGAGACGGCGAGATGGTGGTGCTCATGGAATTCGTTGGCGAGTCTGTTGGGCAGATCGCGTTTGGCGTGGTCGTAAACATAGACCAACGTCGCCACGCAGGGCGCGCCGGGTTCGGGCGCCTCCGCCTGCCGCAGCCCGGCGCGGGTCAGGTCGCGCAGCGCCTCGGAGCGGTTCTGGTAGCTCCGGCGGGTCACCAGCGCATCCAGCGCCGCCAGCAACTCATCCTCCATGGTGATCGTCACGCGCTGCACCGTCCCGCCCCCCTTGCCCGACGCGCCGACCGATCGTATGACGTTAATAAGAAAACTTCATACGATCGGAGGCTGCGATGGATTTGTCGTTAGGCGCGACGCCATCCGATGTCACGCGCCGGGCCGTTCTGGCGTCGGCGGCGCTCGCGGTGCCGTTCCTGAGCGCGCGCCGCGCCGCCGCTGCCGCCCCGCTCCACATCACGGCGTATGACGGCTTCGTGCCCGCCGGGTTGCGCCGCCAGTTCGAGAGCGACACCGGCATCCCGCTGCGCATTCGCCTCGCCGCCAGCCAGGCGCCTGAACTGACCTTGCTGACCGCAGAGCGCGATCATCCGCTGACCGATATCTGCACCGTGGCGGCCAGCCGCCTGCATCAGTTCGTCGCGGCCGGCATCATCGAGCCGATCGACACCGCCCGGCTGCGCAACTGGGGACGAATCAACCCGCTTTATGCCGGCGCCGACTGGAACCGCGTGAACGGCGCCGTCACCGGCGTGCCACTGGTGGTCGGCGCGAACGTTCTGGTCTACGACACGCGCGAGGTGGCGCCGGCACCCGACAGCTGGGGCGCGATGTTCGACACCCGATACAAGGGACGTGTCACCTACGACATCGAGGATTTCCTGCTCTGCACCATGCTGCTTCAGGGCGCCGACTCAACCTTCGTGTCGTATCTATCCGATCCCAAAAAAGCCGCAGCCGCCGTCAACGCCGCGCGGGACATGTTGATCCGCACCAAGTCGCAGGTGGTCCGTTTCTTCGACGAAGGCAGCGAATTGCAGCAATTGCTGACCGGCGGCGACGCCGTGCTGGCGCAGACCTACGCCAGCACGCCCGGGCGTCTGATCCTCGCGGGGCAGCCGTTCCGCCGCTCCATACCGCGAGAAGGCACACCCGCCTATGTCTACACCTTCGCCGTCGTCCGCAACGGGCCGAATCGTGACGCAGCCTATCGCTTTCTCGACGCGATGCTCGGCACGCCCGGAATGGAGGCCGCCCTCACCCGCTCCGCTGGCTATGCGTCGACTTTCGTCGATGCCGGGGCGGGCCTGAACGAGGCCGAAAAGGCGGCCTACGGCCTGCCGCCCGACGCGCTGGACCGCATGCGTTTCTCCCGCTTCGAGGGTCAGGCGCTCAGCTCCGCCCTGATTGATCGCGCGGTGGAGGAGGTGAAGGCGGGGTGAGAGGCCGGCTCCGCATCGTCCTGCTCGCCATCCCGCTCGTCTGGGTCGCCGTCGCGCATATTGGGCCGCTGGTCGCGATGGCGCGGATCAGTATCACGGATGTCTATCCCGGCCCACCTGGCCGCATTCCGGAATTCAGTCTGGCGGCCTATGCCTCGTTCTGGGAGCAGGCCGGATACCGCGCCTCGCTGCTGCGCAGCCTTGGGCTCGCGAGCGCCGCCACTGTCGCCGCGCTGTTGCTGTCCTACCCGCTCGCCTATCACATCGCCGTGCGCGTGGCGCCGGCCCGGCAGGCAAGCCGCCTGATGCTGCTGGTCGCGCCGTTCTGGACCAGCGAGGTGCTGCGGCTGTTCGCCCTCTTGCTGCTGCTTGCCAACCGGGGCGCGGTAAACGCGGCCCTG
>Ga0116231_10014644_pt1 | contig 10448 bp, 11 predicted proteins | sample S1TSphgellanicum_2_FD_89695 | JGI IMG/M metagenome (GOLD analysis project Ga0116231, IMG submission 89695) | Host-associated microbial communities from peat moss isolated from Minnesota, USA - S1T2_Fd - Sphagnum magellanicum MG | ecosystem: Host-associated > Plants > Peat moss > Unclassified... | reverse complement strand
TCTCGTTCGATATGGGCTTGAAGAATAATTAATTCTTGAGAATTGGGTTTTTCTTTAATAAACTGTAAACATTCTTTAGCATGAATATATTCATGTTCAGTATAAAATAATTGTGCTAAATCATATAAAATATTATCAGTAATTTGCATTTTTCCTTCTTTATATTTCGTTAATAAATTTCGAGATTCTTCTAATTTTAATCGATGTTTTTGTGCAAGTTTCTCCGGTGTATATGAACATAATCGTTTATGTTTGATTAAATCACATTTGGATACTTTAACTGAACAACCTTGTAATGCATTAGGACAATCGAATTGTAAATTATCAACAAAACGTTCTATAACAATATTTCTTAATAAACTTTGTTCGGTCAATGTTGTTGATCGGCATTTTGGACAAGCTTTAGCCGTTTTTTGTAACCATGATTGTATACATGAATAACAAAATAGTTGATGGCAACAAGGAGTTTCACGAACTTCAGTTAAATAATCGCAACAAATACAACACTCGATCAATCGTTGAATGTCAGCTTTTGTTGCCGTCATTATTTCTGTTACGTTGTGAGTGCAATAGAATGGAAAATGGGAAGAAAAAAAAAAGAGAATTCATATTTATATATATGAGAACACCTTGCAATTTTTTCTTTTCTGTTTACGTTGGTTCGCATTCATCTTTTTTAATAAAATGAATGAGTTTAAAATAAGAAATTGCATCTCGTAGTAGGCACTAAAGTTGTCACACATTCTTACTCAAGGTCATAAATAACAAGCAATCATTCTATTTCTCATAATAGGTAACCGGAAAAAAGGCGAATGTCAATCAAATTTATGCACATATATGAAAATGACAATGATCATCTGTAGTAAATATAGGATATAGTAGTTATAAATATCGTATAAATGATGATGATCATTCGAAAGCCTTCTTAACATATGCGTGCATTTTTAACAAGCAAAAAAAAATTTTATTCTTCTCTTTTTCAAACAATGTGCACAAATATGTTAATCTTTTCGATAGAGCTACTGAGCATTTTATTTCGTTTATCCCTCATTTTTGTATTTGATGATGATGAGCCTCTTCTTCGCTCTCTCTCTCTCTCTCTTATTCGTTTTTTTTATAAACATTAAACGTAACTACTTAACATTTGGATGTTCGTAAAAGATTAAAGAAAAAATAAAATAAATGTTCGTTCAATAGATTTTACTTGATGAATAAGGTGAGTTAAAGATGACATTTATATAGATATTAATAGAAAATATCAGAACAAAATATAGATACAAGCTCGTTTCGACGTGTGTATGTATATATCAATTCATAAAGCCCTATATCAACATTATTAGCGTTTTGTGCATACAGCATACACTACTGGATTACAGTTCGCGTGTGTGTTCGTACTGTCGAAAAGAACAATATAACTAAATACTTTATGATTGTATTAATATAATCATAGTTTAATACGAAATACGACATTTTATTTTTTTAAATACTTGTAAAAAGGTAAGACAAAGTTGAAATTTGATTATTAATCGATTATCTATTATCTCGTGACTGATTTATATGTTTTTATGAGTTTATTCTCTTGTCCGTATTATTATGATGAAGAATTTTTTTCTTTTTTTTTCTTTGTTCTATCAACATTATTGCAATACTATAATCATAAATGTCCGTATGAAGAGTCTGCTCATATTTGCTTTCATAAATTCACTTGATTGGAATAGGCTGTAAACGTCTTGCTTTTTCTTCTTCTTCTTTTTATAATCAAAAAGGTCTGAATATTATTATCTTTGATTAATCTTCCTCTACGATATTTTAATCAAAAACAAACTTTGATACCGAGAATTGATAATGCGCAATCAAAATAATATGTATATATATATATATCTAGAAAAGAAAGAGAGAGAGAGAGTCAACAATGTTTTTATTGAATATAATTTATGCATTAAGGAAGAAGATGATAGATTTGGGTGTATGTTATAGAAGAGCGATGCAAACATTTACTCTGATCAGTATTTGATTGAAATCATAATTGAAAGGAATATTTGACCTTTCAATGCATGAAGAAAAAAAAAAGGAGACGAAAAAGATGATGAATTTTCTAAGCATGTGCATGTAAACGAGATCAGCTGTTTTTTCATCTAATAAACAATAATCGCGCGTTGATGATCTTCGTATTTGTTATTTTGTTTCATTTTTAGAATGTCAAATAATCTTCATTCAGAATTAAATCAATTACAATTACAATTAGCAACTATTCAAGAACAACAACGTTTACAAACATTTATGATCAAACAATTTCAAGAACAATTATATTCTTATGAACATAAACATGATAATCATCCACCACTTGATCTTTCATCAACATCATCAACCATTGAATTTCAAATGGAATCACATGAAGGTGAACCACAAAATCCAAATATGTCTAAAGTTTGTTCTTCTTTAAAAATGATTGAATAAAATAATTTCTTTGAAAAAAAAAATTTAGTTAAAAAATATGATCGAAAAACTTGAACGAACAACTCATAAAATTGATTCAAATGAATGTGTTGTTTGTAAACGTATATTATCATGTCAAAGTGCACTTAAAATGCATTATCGTACGCATACAGGTGAACGTCCATTTCAATGTCGAATATGTGCACGAGCATTTTCTACGAAAGGAAATCTGAAAACTCATATGAATATTCATCGTTTAACAGAAAAAACTGGTCCAAAAATTGATTCGGATGATGAATCATCACAGAATGATGACGATGATGAACAACAATCGTTTAATATATCACAATTTTCATTATTTAATCCTCAATTTTTCCCGTTTTTAGCTGCAGCAGCAGCATTAAATCAAACAAAAAATTTAAATTTATCAATCTCAGATGAGAAAAAAGAGAATCCTGATGAAATGCATCAAACTCGACGTTCGCTATCAACATCGCAACATAATTGTCAAGTTTGTTCGAAGAATTTTTCATCTGCATCTGCACTACAAATTCATAATCGAACACATACAGGAGAAAAACCATATAAATGTCAAGTAAGATAAGGATTATTATGATTTTGAAATTTTCTATTCTATTCATTAGATTTGTAGTCGAGCATTTACTACAAAAGGTAATTTAAAAGTTCATGCTGGTACACATATCTATCAAACAAGTCCAACCATGGTTAATAATAAAGGCAAAATTCGTCATCATCCATATTCAATGATTAAAAGTGAATCTTAAATTATTCTTTTTCGTCGAACATTGATGAAAATTTATTCCTACGGATTGTAACTCAGGTTTCTTTCTTATATTGTAAACAAAAAGAACTGGCATCATTGTTACTGTTAATATACGATTGCAAAAAATTTTTTTTTATTGATAAATGAATAGTTTGACAAGATATTCATTCGTTGCATCTCGACCATACTAAAAAATATTTTATCTATACTTTCGCATTCTTTTCTTTTTTATCTTTCTATACTATTGGGGATAAAGGATAATAAAAACGTAAGAAGAGAAAGGATCACACACGAGATAAATGTCAGATTGTTAAAAAGCGAGACGACAAGAGATAATTGACTAAAACACACGAATACAATTTTTTTGATTATTAATTTTGAGAAGAATGCTAAGATAAAGGGAAGCACGATTGATTGAGGATGACTACTAAAATAAGAAGTAATCTATTGCTTTGTTCTTAACGAAGAACAATCATTGTTATTGCTAAAGCAACAATTGACGAGAGAATCGTCATTATTTGTTGCTGTTGACGATTAAAACTTGGTGCATGATTGCAGTAATCCGAATTGCATGAGCAAACATTAGCCTTTTAATAAGAAGTGATTATTCTTATTAGAAAAAAACAATTTTCTTACATGATTTAATCCAGCAGTTTTATAACATGATTTTGCTCCTGTTTTCGAACCACATGAACGTATGGTACTCTTTTCTCCATTAACTAAACACACAAAAGTAAGAGAATAAATTTTTTTCCATCGTTTTCGTCATTACTTATTTGTTCGATTTTACGACAATATGGCTCATTGGTTTGAGGACAAGATTGTTTAAATGGTTCCAAGTTGCCCTCTTTACAATTGATATTTTCAATCGAATTACATACATAACAATTTAAGGTTGTTATTGATGGGACTAAATGATTAATGAAAAAGATACTTCGAAAGATTTTCCTACACTTACTCAATGCAAAGAGAATAACAAATGTTAATTTCATTGTTCACTTCTTGAGTGATTTTTAATCTCTACAAATAAGCAAAAGATAATTTTGGTTATAAAAAAGAAAGCATTGGATTACAGTCTATCAGTGCGTACAATTTTTTATTACTCAAGGTCATATTGATTAACTCTGGACATATCATTGATCAATCATATTTTGAATAAATTTAATTTTTCACTAAAAATTCTTAAATCATTTTTTTGTTTGAACAAAAAAAGAATTCATTTTTGAATAAATAAGATATTTTCCTAGCGACATCTATAAGAAATTTCGAATAGAATTTCTCGAAGAAAAATTCATATTTTTCTTTGAAAATATTTTTCTTGAAGAAAAACAATTGAAAAAAAATATTTTTTGAAAAATTCTTGAGAGGATTACAACAATCCACCATCACTATCTGAGTCATATTAACATCTAGTGGACATATTTACTCGTAGTCTTCGATTAGAAAAATAAAATTTAAATATGGCCTTTGGGCATTTTTCTATCATCTAAAATGATTCTCGATGGGTGCCATCGCCAGTTGTTGCTGTCATTGTTGCTGTAAAAGTCCGAAAAAATACAAGTAAATCTCTATTTCTTCATTAATAATAATATTCATTCTATTTCAATAGCGCTGATTATGGTCTAGCACGTGGTGGTAACAACTCTAGTTATCCTTACAATGGCGCCGATAATTCTCCAACATCATATGATAATAAAATTCATGTTTCAGAAATATACGGAAACAGTATGTTTCATTCATTGATTTCTTATTCGTAAGTTTGAGATGAAATTTTAAGGTTCGGATGTTGAACTTGCACCGTCTGATAATCCAACAACATCGACTTTTTTTGCTTCAATGCTTCGTAAGTCTATCGAATAAAACCTTCAATCTTCAATTCGCCTCTTTTTGATAGAACAAACAAAAGATTCAATACAGCAACCGATATCAACAATTCCAAACGATGGTATAATCTCCTCGATTAAACTAAATGCTCATCGATCACCAGTTTCGATTTCACCAAATCGATCACGTGATACAACAAATTTGCCACAAAAACATTCGAATTCTTGTTCAACTATTTATGTTGATGATTCGACTGTTTCACAACCGAATTGGAAAGCGATGATAAAATGTGTTAGTATTGCCATACATTCACATATTTTACATCGAAAATCGAATAAAACAATGAATATATTCGATGAAAAACTTCATCCATTAACTGTATGTTCATATGATTTTCTTCTTGAAGACGAAATTCTTTTGTAGAAAGATCCAATACCGGTTAATTATGATCAACAAGTACCTGAACAAAAAACAATCTATCGATTTTTGAGAATTCTTTTTACGGCTGCACAATTGACCGCGGAATGTGCCATTGTGACATTGGTAATGAAAAAAATATCCCGAAGAGACCAAATGATGATTTCTCTTTAGGTTTATCTTGAACGTGTTTTGAGTTATGGTGAATTAGATTTATGTCCATCGAATTGGAAGCGTCTTGTTCTTGGTAAAAAATCCTCATCTCGAAATTAATACGAAAGTTTGAATTTAGGTGCGGTGATGTTAGCATCGAAAGTATGGGATGATCAAGCCGTATGGAATGTTGATTTTTGTCAAATTTTAAAAGATATAACTGTCAGTGAAATGTAAGTATAGATTAATCGAACTTAAATTTTTGATTAGAATCAAATTCTAGGAATGAATTAGAACGTGAATATGTTCAATTACTTCAATTTAATGTCAATGTTAGTTCATCAATTTATGCTAAATATTATTTTGATTTACGACAATTAGCAAAAGATAATAAAATTTCCTTTCCTGATGAATTATTAACAAAAGAAAAAGCAATTAAACTTGAAGCATCATCATTAGTTAATTATCGTTTAGAACAACAACCATTAATTAATTCAGTCAATCAATCCAATCAAGCTCAATCAAAAGCCAATAATCATCAAATCTCATCTGAACAACAGTCATTAATTCCACTTCTTTCATTACGACGATCAGCTAGTGTTGAATTTACTCATTCACCACGAAAATCTCTTCTTATTATATCTTAATGATTTTCATTTTCAAATTGCTCAACAAAATTCTTTTCTTTTTAACCCAACACATTCCCATACCAATCGCTTAATTTGTCGTGCGTCAGATCTTTAAGATCTCTTATTATTATTAATGATTTGTGCGTGTATGTGTCTGTTTTTCTGCAATAATTTTTTTTTTAAACAGTTCTTCTTTTTTTTTCTGTTCCTGTTTACTTCATATTTAATTATATGTGTATATACGTTTAGTCGCTTATTGTTGGCTAATGACGAATTGCATTCTACAGCTTTGTGTGCGTGTGAAAATAAGAACAAATTAAAGATAACATATTATTTATTGACTATGTTTGTCTTTTTATTTCAGATATTTTAAAAGAAATATTATTATCGAGTGTTTCTGGTAAGATTATCGTTTTCTTTCTTTGTTGAAATAGAATTTTTATTTTCTGAAATGGGTTAAGAAGAAAAAAGGCAGGCTAAGAAGGATTTTTTCATTTAAGTCTAATGAAGATAAGTAATAGGTGCGTTAAGGATTTTTAAATAAGGCGGATCTAATGTACCACCTTGTTTAGGTATAATATGTAAACAAGGTTCATTACATCCATATAAATTATGATATTGTGTTGAATCGACTTTATGTAATGAATGAATTTTTGTTGTTGTTGTTGTTGTTGTTGGAATTTCTGAATAGAATGAATGATGATTATGTCGATCGTAACAAGGTGTTGATGAACTAGTGTATTTATATGTTGTTGTTGGAATTTCTGAATAGGATGAATGATGATCATGTCGATCGTAAGAAGGTGTTGATGAACATGTATATTTATACGCTGTTGTTCCACCATGTAAAGCTTGATGGACTTCACGATCAGCATCTTTACCGGTTGATTGTGTATACCATCTTCGTGCTTCATTTTCGGATTTCGGTCGATAGATATAATCTTTGCCACTATAATATGTTTTTGAATTTTGTGTTTGTAAATGACTATGATGATGTGCAGTTTCTTTCCATGCACGTGATTCATCGACGGGTGTTTGCGAACGAGCTATGGTTGCTTCACGATAGGCAGGCAAATGAGAATCTCGCCAAGGATAATCATTTTGATTGGAGGAACGCCATGGTTCACGTGGTAATGATGAAGCTCTGAATAGAAAAACTAGAAAGGAAATTTATCGTTTGAAATGATGATTGACCTTTGTGATGATGCACTACGAGGACGGGAAAGTGAACGTGGTTTTGGTGCATCATAATGTTGTTTATATGGAATACGTTGTTCAACAGGTGGACTTGGTGGTGGATGATAATAATCAACAGTTTCGGTTGATTTATCATGTTTTGAAAGTGAACTTGAACGTAATTCACCTCGAATACGTTCGATTTTATCATCAATAGTTTCATGTTTATTCTCATATTTTGATCGATCGAATTCATCACGACGAGAATGTCGTTGTTGATCATGTGTTGGTGGTGAAGGTGATCGTGATCGTGATCGAGACCGAGATCGTGCTCGTCGTTCTGTCGATTCTTCAATCCAAGGACAACATAATTCACAATAACCAGGGCATGTTTTCATCCCACATGTATGATGATGGATCACATGTTGAACAGGTTGTGTCGCTAAATAAACAATTGAAGAATCTCTTATGAAATGTCAATCAATACCTTCCTGTTTTTGAGATTTATTAGTATCATCTTTTTCAATTGATTTTGCCACTAAACTATATCCTGGATAGATGAATCCACTATTGAATAATGATACAGTTGGAAACATTGTTGCCGGTTGTAACATCACATAACTTGCGGATGGTACTGCTTGAGTTTGTTGAAGGACTATTGGGGTAGCGAAATTTGATGCTGGCATATACAACATTTTAATCTTAATATAACAAGCTTTTATTTTAATCGATTATGGTATGTTTGTATGAGTTTGTGGTGTAGATGTTGAAAGAAGAGATCTGTTTGTGTGTTTGTTCTGTTGCTAAGGTAGCCACTCGTTACACACACAAAAGACGAAGAAGAAGAAAAAGGAAAAAGAATCTTGATTTTCTTTTTTTCTGTAAAAGTAAATCGAAGAAACAGAACTCTTCATTTGTCAAGTAGACATACAAAAATATTTTTCTCTAATGTAACAATACTCTCCTGCCGATCATATTGAGTATGACAAAGTAAATTTGTTCAATACTCACAATCGGATACAGGAAAAAGAAAATAAAAGGAAAAGTCAATAGTACTCTGTTCTTATTATCTTGATCATAGATATTGAAGACTGAAAGGTTGGCAACAAAAAGAAATATTTTCATTAAAATAACCTGTTGGCATTTGTGGACATTGATGAATCTCATATTATGTTCATTTAAGACACAGCAGGAATAGAAAAATGTCATTGTCCTACTCTTGTTTTCTTCTCAGATTTAAAAACAAGATTTTTTTATCATTGTGACAATATTTATTTTCAGATAATTATATATTGAAAGATCAAATATATGGCAGAACGTGGCGGAACTCGAGGTGGCTTTGGCACACGTGGTAAATATATATAAATTGATTGAAGAAGAAGAAGATGATGGATCGTATTTTTTAGGACGGGGTGGTGAAGGAGGTCGCGGCGGTGGCTTTCGTGGTGAAGGTGGTGAAGGTCGCGAAGGTCGCGAAGGTCGTGGTCGTGGCCGTGGCGAAGGTATGTTAATAAAACTTGTATTGAAATTCTTATCATATTAATTTGTTTTCAAGGTCGTGGTCGTGGCCGTGGACGTCGTGGTCAACGTACCAAAGATGATGCAACTAAAGCATGGGTACCTGTCACCAAATTAGGTCGATTAGTTAACGACGGCAAAATCCGTTCACTTGAAGAAATCTATCTATTTTCTTTACCCATCAAAGTTTGTATAATTCTTTCGAAAATTCATATAGACTATGGTTGGTTATTTAGGAAGCTGACATAGTCGATCGTCTTTTACCCGATCTTAAGGATGAAGTACTCAAAATTATGCCCGTACAGAAACAAACACGAGCTGGTCAACGTACTCGTTTCAAGGCTATTGTTGTTGTTGGTGATGGCAAAGGACACATTGGTCTTGGTGTTAAATGTTCAAAAGAAGTAGCAACTGCTATTCGTGGTGCTATTATTCTTGCTAAATTATCTGTTATCCCCGTACGACGAGGTTATTGGGGTAATAAAATTGGTGCACCACATACCGTACCATGCAAAGTATGTATTGATATATATTTCATACTCTGTTTATCTAGTTATTCATTGAAGGTCACCGGTGAATGTGGTAGTGTACTCGTACGTTTAATTCCAGCACCACGTGGAACGAGTCTTGTATGTGCTCCTGTGCCGAAAAAACTTCTTCAAATGGCTGGTATTCAAGATTGTTGGACAGCAGCCAAAGGATGCACCGCCACACTTGGCAATTTCGGTTTGTTTATTTTATTTTTATTATAAATTCAATCCTCCTATTTCCTTTTTTTCTTCTTTAGCTAAAGCAACTTATGCCGCAATGGCAATGACTTATTCATATTTAACACCTGACTTATGGAAAGAAACTGTATACACTAAAACACCATTTCAAGAATACAGTGATCATCTTGCCAATACACACAAGAAATATACAGTTGGCGTAGGTGATAAACATTATCAATAAAGACAAAAAAGAAAAATCATCAAATTTCAATCGTTGTTTTTGAATGAGATTATTTCTCATGAAAGAAAAAAACCCTATTTAATAAGAACAATATGTGTGTTTTTTCTTTTGTTATAAATACATAAAAATTCAAACGTTGTATTTGATCGGAGAAAATAAAAATAAAAGAATAGAAACACATATGAACAATCATTTTCCTATTGACCAATGAATACAATGAACATATCCGCGGACGGTTATATGTTATTGCGCAATTTCAAATGATTTTCAACTCTAGTAGATATTCAATTGACCTTCAGTAATGCCCGGGTCAATACCGCCACCCATTGGCAGACCCGTCGCACACTATGATGCGTCAGAGACTTTAGCTCTTGTCGCTGGTGAAAAAAATGTAACCGCAGTTAGGAGACGTTTTCTGAGGTGCACTCGGCACTCAGTTTTTTATTCTTCAAATCATTATTTCTGACATTCTGTTTAGTTTATTTTTGATCAAAAAATCATATCTGACAGAATAATAAAAATTAAAAAAAGAAATCACAATTATTTACTGTATAAAAAAG
>Ga0116231_10014642_pt1 | contig 10449 bp, 9 predicted proteins | sample S1TSphgellanicum_2_FD_89695 | JGI IMG/M metagenome (GOLD analysis project Ga0116231, IMG submission 89695) | Host-associated microbial communities from peat moss isolated from Minnesota, USA - S1T2_Fd - Sphagnum magellanicum MG | ecosystem: Host-associated > Plants > Peat moss > Unclassified... | reverse complement strand
TTAAAAATGCGGTTAATAGGTCTTTATTCTCTTTATTTTTTTTCTCATCAAATGTTTTTATTGTAATAATCATTTTGATAGTCCTTTGCAAAATTGACTCCTTATGACACAATAAGTGTTCATTTTCAAATGTTTTAAATTGAAGTTTAAACATAAAAAATCATCAAAAGGATTTTTAGTTTGAATTCCTTGACATTCATATGAATGAAAAAACAACAAATAGCTATGATTTCCATAGTTTTAAATGAAAAAACATAAATATTTCTCTAATTTTGATTGTTTTTATTTGTAATTTGATACCTTTTTTGGTTCATTGGATTGTGACTACACCTTATTTTCCTCATTCCTTATGAAAAAATACAGATGTTTGTGAAAATGCATACTACCTACACCTAGATAGAAAGACCTTATGAAGCTTTATTATTCCCATAGGATTGGCTTTGGGCTCTTCTTGCACAACTTAGGTGGAAAGCAAAAAAGTTCCCTTCTAGGGAGCTCGTTTTGAATGATCTATAAAACTATGGGTGTGCCAAACTAAGCTTTACATTACTTCTTTGAGCTTTAAAGGTAAAGGAACAACATAAAAGAAACACAAAAAACACAAATGTACTAAATCTTGATGTGTGAATTAGGCTAGTGATTAAACATTTACTCTGCTTATTTTCAACAACCACATCTTCATTTTGGGTCTATTCGAACAATCTTAGTGGCCATGGGTGTGCCAAATCATGTTTTAAAAAACCATTTTGAACATGAAAATCAAAGGAATGATGTCTTGGGATTTTAACTTCTTTGAAAGTTCAAATGTTTGATCACCAACCATTAGACCTTCTATTAGTAACAAATTAATTTTGGTACATCTTACAATCATAGGGTTGGTGGTCCCCTAACAAAGACAAATAACCAATATTTTTAAAATATAAATAATTCAAAATTTCATTTCATTTTTTGGCAAGACTTTGCCAATAAAGAAACAATTGGTCTAAAGGCATGCCCTAGCTCACATGTGCCTTTTCCTGAAAAAAAAGAAATCATACAAAAAATTACCCAACTAGAAATATTTTAGTTATAAAAGAAGTGGGACTAAGGACCACGAAATTATCCAAGTCATGGTCCTCAACCCATACATCCAAAGAGTAATATCTTCACGTGTGCATGGCCAAGGAGGCCATTTTGTTCCAACCCCACAACACCCATGCCTAGGACCCAAGGCCACCAATTATGTTCCAAGTCCCAACCCATACCTATGCAAATTGGGGTCATTATGCCATGGGTGCCTTGTCACCATATTTTAGACCATCAATAGCCTAGGATCATTTTGTTTAAGGCCCATACCACCATGTATTACACCCTAAACCACCTTGCCTTGGCCCCCTCAACTTAGGCTTAGGCCATATATACAATTCCAATCCAACACAAGGTGACCCATAGGTTGCCCAAACCTATGGCAAAAAATATTTTAGACTTTGCCCCCAAGCCCAAGCCAAGATTCCAAATTTTTAAGTACCTAACAACTTCCATTTCCTTTTTGGCATAATTGTAAGTTGGACACCATACAACCTAGGGCCATTTTGTCCTTATAAGCTTGATGCCACCTATTTTCAAGCCATTGGATGCGAGGTGCTAAATACCCCCTAACAAGCTATGTCTGACATTGTTTTAGTGTCATTGCCCCACCACCTGGCCCCACTTTCATGCCTTCCACGTCCAAAGGGCCTCGCCACTGGACCTCGCGCTTTCGACATCCATGTCATTCAATGACCCCACTTACACCTTCTCCATGTCATCAAATGGACCCACCAATTTCTATCCTTGGGACCATGGAGACCATCGTCAACATTCATTTCATGTTCATCGTTGAACCTCACTTCGTTGGTCATCATCAACTACAACACCATCAACAACATCTATAACATGATCTGCATTTTGCAAAAAATGTGTTTTGCAAAAAATGGTACTCACAAATCATGTTTGAAATTTCCCTTTTTTTAGATGCAGAAGGATAAGTTGCATAGTGCATCTCATGAGCAAAATATGAAGGTTTAGGGTTTAGGGTTGAGTTGCAACAATTTTGTCATGTACTTTCGGTACTGCAAGTGTTACATTGACTAATGAAATGACAAGTTTAACAAATTCAATACTAAAACACACAATGAGCTTGTGTTGCATTTACTTGTGTTGCATTATTAAGTTTCACTAATCATGGAAGGAGCTCATCCTGAAGAGAACACGCAATTTGTAGCTAGAAGTTTTGTTGAACAACACAGCTTAGCACCTTCCGAAACCACTGTAGACTTTGCACAAATTGAACCGAATATCACAATTGTGGATAACACCCACGCCATTGAAACTGTCACATTGGGGATCGAAAACATCTTTAAACTTCACAACCTTGAAGTCATGGTGATGGCAACAAACAAAGAAGGAGAACACAAGTGTTTGCTTCAAAAGGTTTTGTTGATAATTGATCAAGAAGAACCCTACATGATTCACCTACTTGGTCAATAGAAATACACCGATATTGTAAAGTTGCCAACAACATGATGGCTAGAAGGGGTGAGTCTCCCATTTCATAATTTTTTTTTCCTTTCATTATGTGTGCTAGAATGTAGTCGCTTGGAGCTATTGTTTCATTGTTTGGAAAATCCAAGTACATAATAATTTACTAAAAGGTTTAACCCAAAAAAAAATTTGACAACAATTTTCCATTTAAAAAAAACCTTTATTTGATAGCAATTTTCCATTAAAAAAAACTTTATTTGACAACAATTTTCCATTAAAAAAACCTTTATTTGACAACAAAATTCCATGAAAATAAAATTAAAAATTTCATCTTATTTTTGTCAAATGATTAAAAAAACATTTAGCCCAAATAAATCTTCAAAGAAAGAACATTTTTCAACCAAAAAAATCATAATCATCAACATGATCATACCATAATATACTAATGCACATTTTAAAAACATTTGATTCAAATTCCAAGATTTTAAAAAAAATTGAAAACTTTGATAGGGAAGATTTTTATTTTTTATGGTTTTGTTTTTGTAGGTGTAAAATTTCATGAAAAAATTATCATTAAATGTAATTTCAATGATGTAAAAATTGGTTTATATGGGGTTTTTTGCAAAAAAAATTCGTATGTTGCTTCTACATGACCATTCCAATCATATGGTCATCCTTGGACCATTCCAAAGCCAATTCAAAAATAACTACCTCCACTCCTTTTTCCTATCCACCAACATGGATATATATATAATTAACATGTGTCTTTTCATGTCCATGAAATGTATATTAATTAAAATTAAAATTGACATTTGACATAAATATATTAAAAAATACGAAAAAATTTAAAACAATTGATCATTATTGGTAGCTTATAGCATTGCGAAATTCAAATTTTTAATATATATATTTTTGTTAATCACCAATATTCAAACAACCCACCATATGCTTTTGTTTTCTCTAAGTGTGAAAGCTATTTTATGGATTTAACATATGTTTTGGCGAAATTATATTTTTGGAGGTTTTTGAGATAATTAAATACGCATATAAAAATTGTAGAAGTGATTCAATAAGATGTTCATATCCAACAAAACTTGGGCTTTCTATTGTTTTCACATTATCAATGATGATCAACTTTTTAAAAATTAATTAATTAATTAATTTTCAATGCATGGTTTTGAACAATTCATCATTATTTACATAAATCTCAAATTCAATTTAATTTGAATTAATATAAATATCATGGATAATGAAAAAAGGTACATGTTAATTTGTTTTTTCATATTCATTTTGACAAATGGAGGAAAGGAGCAAGATAATTATAAAAATGAAAAAAGAAAATTATTAGGAAAATTAATAAGAAAAAAAGGATAATTATTTTTTTTATTAAAAAAGGAGTGAAATAGTTAGACTTGAAAATGAGGTAGGTATGAATTTGTCTTTGGAAATTGTCCAAAGACAACCATTCTACAAAAATTCTTGTGTTGGATTCATTCAAGGATGACCATAAGATAGATTTCATCCATATACCAATTCCTCAAAGAAATTTCATCACTAGAATTACAAAGACCGACCAACTGAAAAACTCCATAGAAAAATTTCCATCCTCTTTTCATTAAGGAAGAGCCGAGAAATAATTAGCAAAAAAAATCTGTAAATAAATTATTAATAATAACTTATTTAATTAGTAAGTACTTAGTAGGTACTGTAGTATGTAGTTACTAGGTACCTAGCTATCCCGGGATGTGATGCAATTCATTCGTTTGCATTCTTCACTTTCATCCATGTGGAGATAGATGGATGAATCTCTTTCACCAAACTTCAGCGAGTCTCGGGGTTCCCAACTCGAGCGTTTTGTTGGTCTCTTCTGCGACTCCATTTGCATTTGCTCTTTTTTTTCTTGCTACAAATCGGCGGATTCTTGTGTCCTCTTTGCGTTTTTGTTTTCTTTTTTGGGGGTTTTTTTTTGTTTCTGTTGCCAGATTTGCAGTAGATTTTGTAAATTTCCATTTTTTTTTCATTCATTTTTCTCCCTCCCCCCTTACCTTTGTCGTTGTCCCTCTAGCAATTTTGCACTGGACGACGCCCTGTGAGGACGGGAAAAAATGGCTGCAGTGCCAGGATGCTCCACTTCCGTTTCTCTTCCATTAGCCTCACTCGCCAAGCTTCATTTGCTTACAAGCAATACCAGACAGGTATGCTACCTTGTGGTTGAATTTGCTGAGAAATCATAATTCTTTATCAGCTAAGATTATTATTCGCATGCAATTCCAGACAGTTGTGCTACCATGTGTGTATTCTCTCTCTCATCCTGCGCTTTTTGATGCCTTAAATGGATGGTCTCGCCGTTTGTGGTTCAATTTGCTTGGAAACCCTAATTCTTTATCAGCTAAGACGTTGTTTACAAGCAATACCAGACAGGTATGCTATCGTGTGTGTATTCCTCCTCTCTCTATCTCTGTCTGTCTCTGTCTCCTCCCTATCTCATCCTGTGCTTTTTGATGCCATTGATGGAGGGTCTTCCCATTTGTGGTTCAATATTGCTGGAAAACCCTAATTCTTTATCAGCTAAGGTATTGTTTACAAGCAATATTATTTACAGTATGCTACCAGGTGCGTATTCCTCCTGCTCTTGCTCTCTCTCTCTCTCTCACTCTCTGTGGCCTCTCTACCTTATCCTGCACTTTTGGAATGCCATTAATGCATGGTCTTGCCAGTGTGGTTGAATTTGCTGAGAAACCCTAATTCTTTATCAGCTAAGATTGTTGTTTACTGCTTTGCTGAACAGAAAGCAAAGCTGTTGTTCTTGGCATATAGATAGCAAGTTCCAAAAATTCAGAGTCTGATTGTGGATGCAACAATGCAAATCAGAGAACGAAAGGTGTGAAGTTCAGGAAGGAGAGATACCATAATTAGGTTAGACTTCTTTGATTATGGTCTCTCTTCATAGAGACAAGAAGTGTCAACTCAATCCTTTCAGACCAAGGAGTCCCACTGTAAAAACCCTAGGTTCTTGTCCTATTGACAACAGTGGATTATATTCGCTTCCTCGCATTGGGATGACCTGCTAGAATGGCTTACATTTTTGAAAGGGATCTCCTGGAGTAGGTTCTTTCCAATGTTGAAGGTCATTGAGATTGTCCAATTCTTTGACTTTGTAAGCCGCTCAATTCCATAGCAATCCATGCATTTCTCTTGGGGGAGAAATACAACTATATGTGTAGAACACACAAACAGTTGCAAGACAGCCATGAGCTGTTTGCTAATCTATTAACTCAATCCTTAAATCTAGAAATCAGGGTACTCAAGAATTACATGCTAATTGTTGTGTAACATCTATTTCTTTCTTCTTTCCGTTCTGCAGAACATCGGAACTTCCATGGTCGGTTCCATTGGTTCCCCAATAAGAACTAAACAAGGGGGAAGTATGGTTTACAACCAAGGATTGCGGCACCGCACCAGTGACCAGTGTACAGTACGTGCAGTAGAAAGCAATCAGGGCAGAGAAGCAGAAACTTCATCATCGTCACTGGAGTCATCAGATACAAGTATAGAGGAATTAGAAGCTCGGATTGGTATTGGAAGGCGAGCTCGTCGTGAGAGGGGTGGTGATAGTCCTAAGGTTGCACCTACTAAAGTGGACACAAAACCCAAGATGTGGGATGAGATGTCACTGCCAGAGAAAACATGGTCACTCTACATAGGAGAGAAGGGAGTCCTTTTCTGGCTCAATAAGCTTGCTTATGCATCCATCTTTCTGGTCATTGGAGGCTGGATTGTGTTCCGATTCATAGGGCCTGCACTTGGATGGTATGAGCTCGACAGTGGCCTGTTACCTCCCAGTCAGTTGCTTGCAGGATCAGGTGGCAGATAATGTGCTCAGTAAGTTTCTTGCATGCATCTTGTTATCTGATGACCCATGTACTTCATGAATCCATTTTCAGCTCAAACTTGCTGACATGAGTGAATGTGTTCATTCAGTTACATGAGAGCTATTTTGGTGGCATAAGCTCATGTATTGTTGCATTGTGTTTCCATACAGTCATACCCATGTACAACTGTACCATTGACAGAAATCTTCCACTTTACGTCATTTGGAAGCAGATGTGAATGATTCAGTCATTTACAGGACAATGCCTATGAGTGGCATCCTTGGAAGTGGTGAGTTTCTTTAACCACTCTTGTTCTGCCCCTTGATCTAAGTAGCTCCCACTGCCAAGTTCACTGTAGAATTTGAAGTTGCCCAAGAGCTTCTGCGGACTGCAATTGTAATGCAGGTTGCCTGACAGTGTGTTTAATGTTAGCTACCTGATGATGATGGCCACTTCATAGTACACCATGCATGGTTGCTGGATACTAGAACTAGTTCTTCTCAGACGGTTGTCTTGACATACAAGAGAGGTAGACCCTTGTGTTGTGTGGGTATTTGAGTTTGTTAATAATCCCTAGTTCGGGTTTTTTTTGAAAGTTTAAAATCAAAGAGCCACTGGTTCTGTTTTTTCCTGAAAAGAAATTCTTAATTAAAAGAACCTCCAGTTCTGGTAATTTCAAAAAACTCAAAGAATCGGTGGTTTTCATGAAAGAACAACTGCAGGTTTTTGGGCAGTTCTTTCATTATATTCTTGTGTTGTTGAGATTGGCGGTTATATATCAAAACTTGTTTATATATCAAGCCTGGTCCTGGTATTGGGTCCAAGACTGATTTTTGGCTGGTGCCGTTCAGGCAGATATGTCCCCGGCACTGAGATGGGTATTAAGACTGGTATTATCTCAGGTTCTTACTGGGTTGATTATGGGTATCAGGCTGCTACTTGCTGCAAAGTCATACCAGCTTGGTAGGGTCCTTGCTACTAGTATTGATACCATTGTGGGTACCAGACACAGGCCTACAACATAGACTGACACTTGGTATTGATGATTAATGCAATGCAATGACTTGAAATGAAAAATGCTTAAGGAAAGAAATTAAGTCAGTCACCATAATTGAAGAAATCCTTCACAAAACCCTTCATAACAGCATTGCAGAATATGATAAGTATATTTGTTGCAAATAGGATGATTTTGGCATATGGTACTCTTTCGCTTCTTTTATAAAGGTCATATTAAGACCTTGTTAAGTCTAAGAGCTTTTTACGGATCTCTGCTTTATAAGGATCCTTGTAAAGAGCTTTTTGCACCTACTTCCTTTTTCTTTGAAAATGAGACACAAACTTCCATCCAACCAAAACTAACTCCTTGATGAAAAACTAGTAGCACATGCCAACAACATATGTCATGATACTACATGTGCTACTTCACCCCCAAATAACACCAACTAGGAGCATTCATCATCACCACCACCACCATGATGATCCAACCAAACTCATGATGAATGCTCCCCATTTCTACCCAACCTCAACCTCCGTAGATAAATGCACCCTTCACACTTGTGCGTTTCGCGTATCCTTAATTGATGACATGTCAAGAACGACGGCAAACCCTAACCCCCTTTGCTTGATGACATGTCAAGAACGACGTCAAACCCTAATCCCCTTTGCTTGATGACATGTCAGGAACAATGGCAAACCCTAACCTGCTTTGCTTGATGACATGTCAGGAACAATGGCAAACCCTAACCCCCTTGATCGATGACATGTCAGGAACAATGTCATACCCTAAACCCCTTGATCGATGACATGTGAAGAACAACTCCAAACCCTAAACCCCTTGATCGATGACATGTCAAGAACAATGGCAAACCCTAAACCCTGTGATCGATGACATGTCAAGAACAACAGCAAACCCTAAACCCCATGATCGATGACATGTCAGGAACAATGGCGAACCCTAACCCCATTGATCTTTCAATCTCCACCCAGCCCTAACACCCTTGACCGACTAGCCTATAATGGGATCTTATTGAAAGTGTTAGAGGAGGGCACCTTATATATGCATATAATGCCTCCAGGCCTTCTAACCCTAAAAAACCCTAAACCGCATCCATTGTTGCCTTGTGGTTTAGGCATCCATTATTGGTTTGTGGTCTTCCGATCTTTTTAATCATGATTAATCTTGTACTCTAACCTAGGTTAACGGTAATGAGTACGACGATCCTTTGTACAAAAAAGCCCTATGGAATACCAAATGGGCCACACTTTCCCTCAAAACCCTGCAAATCTTGTGAGTTGATAGGGTTTAGGGTTTAAGCGGGTCCTTTGGATTAACTCATTAAACAATACCCAAATTGAGGATGAAAGGGGGATTAGAGGGAGCTCTAACTAGGGCCCCCAAAAGGGTGACTTTATGAAAAGTTCTTCACTAGGATTTCTTTTATACTTGGGTCTATATGGTACTCACACTTGAAGGGGTTGTCATTTCCTTACACTTCTATGGGGAATGTGCTCAATTGTCGACTTTGTTGGAGGGAATGCGGGGGGGGGGACCTTGATCACATCCGAGCTTTGTTGTTGGCCGGTATATGCAATGGCTTGACGATTGGGCTTTGAGTTTCATCACTAGTAGGTTAGAAGGCAATCATGCCCACGGTCGGTGGGTTCTAAAATTATATGAGCTCTCAAGTTGCCATACCCACCTTTGGAATGGAAACATGTCCTACAACGGGAGGCTAATAAGGCTTATTCATGAAGCATGAAGAGAATCTTACACGGAGCTCTAGCATTTATCATCCATCCTTCATGGGGCATAGGTAGGCATATTAGGTCTTTTACACATTTCCGGGGGGCATCCCTTACCCATTGGATGAACTAGATGGGAAACCGACATAAGCATCCTTAAGAAAAGAGTGCAAAAAACTCCAACTATAAATGATCAAAGCAACAAGCACCAAAAAAAACCAAACATGTTCCCTTTCCAAACAAAACTCCATTTTGTCCATCATATTAGAATCTTACAAACTTGGACATCAATCAATCCAAAGGACCCGCTTAGTGTTTGTTATTCAATGCCCACCAAAAGACTAACATGAAACCAAAATGGAATGGAACAAAGAAATTTTGTGGTGATATGAAATTAAACGTAAATTCAATTTTTTTGATAATTTAAAAAAAAATTGTTAAATTTTATTTTCTTGACTAATGATAAGTAGATATACCTATATATATATATATAAAAATTATCTTTTAATTTCTTTCTTGCCTTGTGGAGTTCAATCTAAAAGTTCAAATTGAGTTTAAGTATTTAGATATCCACCTCAAATTACAACCCAGGATTTTTACAATGCCAAAGCATATATGGATTATAGAGTTATAGAGTTACCCATCATCATCCATAGAGCAAATTTTCAAATTTGACCTTTTTTCTTTTTTCTTTTTTTTCTCCGTATTGCAATGCTTACAATAATAGCCTTCTTCTTCTAAACTTTGCAACTCTAAACTTTGATGCCAATGTGGACTTTGGGAAACAAGTAAAGTGAACTTGGCAAAATACCCTATTCCACACCAAAGCCACACCCCTTTAGTACAAATTTTTTATAAAAAAATTATATATATATATAGATATATATATAGATTCCTTTAATCATACCATAGTAGTACATAGGCAGGTTTGGCACTAAGGTGCCTAATAATTAAATTATTTTTTTGTCAGTTATGTTTGGCTATAAAAATAATAATAATAATTTTATAATTCAGTAGTATACTAAATAATGAAGCTATTGTGCTTGAGAGCTTCATTCAGATTTTTGGCATGGCAAGTACATATTTTTTCAATAATTTCCATAATTTGAAAAAGTAACGAATTAATGCTTAACCAGCCTAGGTACAGTGCTCGTGGTTAATTTTCTCAAGATTTTTAATATTTCTTATCATTTCTTCAAGCATTTGAATGACTTGTTGGATGAAGCTTGGCATTAAAGGTTTTTTTTTTTTTTTTTGTTTTTTTCGATTTCCTTCCTTGCCATTTTTTTTATTTTTTTCTCTTTTTCCTTTTTTATCACTTCGCTTCCATTCT
>Ga0116231_10014641_pt1 | contig 10451 bp, 1 predicted proteins | sample S1TSphgellanicum_2_FD_89695 | JGI IMG/M metagenome (GOLD analysis project Ga0116231, IMG submission 89695) | Host-associated microbial communities from peat moss isolated from Minnesota, USA - S1T2_Fd - Sphagnum magellanicum MG | ecosystem: Host-associated > Plants > Peat moss > Unclassified... | reverse complement strand
GTACCCAGGTTTTGGAATTGCTCTAATGCTGAGACTACTCCTTTCTCATCAGCTAGAGCATCGGTCCAGTAGAACGAAATAACCCTCTTCTGTCAAACCAAGGAGGAAAAAATAATTCCTTAATCTTGAAATCCAGATTCATTCAGGATTTCGGCCTTTTATTTCTAACAAAAAATCTAAATTTTGAGTAAATCGACAAAAGCTTTGATAAATAAGGGTTGTAGATTTTTATCCTCTCCATTTTGACAGAAGAGGGATAAGTACCTGTGCAAAAATAATTTCCTATTTGAAAAATCTGTATCCTTGGCTGGACAAGCAACAGAGCCAAATAAGATGTGCAAATAATTATTTCATTCACGGGTATTGCCACTAAATCTAGAAATTGCTCAAGCAATTACGCAAATTCCACGTGATAATGTCCCAGAGATGGCAGACCACATCATCACAGCTACTGCTTTTTATCTGAATCTGCCCTTAGTTACTTGTGATTCTAAAATCAGTTCTACAAACATACAAATCATCTGGTAATTAATACTGCCATAAATTTTAATTAGATATTTCAATAACGGAAGTTAAACTATTGGACTGAGTCGGAATAAAGTAATATTAACAGTTCAACGTCAGGTTCTCGAAATGGTATATCTAAGTGAGCTAAAGATTTCAAGACTAATTGACTGGCTGTCTCAATATCAGTTACTAGTTGTGATGCTTGGTTGACAGGGAGAGACTCATAACTAAGACGACGCGCTGAAGCGTTGAGCAAATCGTTCAAATGAGCCAGTACCTCATAATCTCGGAGAATAATAGGCTGCTTTTGGCACTCTACTCCAACAATCACTGAACGGATTGAACCTCTCCCCTCAGTTACGCGATCGGTTAGACGCAGTATAATTAAAGAATAGGGTAATCTTTCTACAATCAAACAAGCAACGCATTCTTGAAGAGAACGAGCTTGGTCTAATGCTTTTCCCAGTAATGGATTACCAACCCCGATAATACGTTGGTCTGCATCTATATCATTAAAAGTACGGTCAAATACCAATCCTTCATAACTGGCTTTAATACCAAGACTAATCCATGATTCTGGAGTTAGAAATGACAACCCATTCTCATTTTCCTTCACTTGTCTTCGATTCAAAGCCAGCATTCCTAGAAAAAAAGGTTTTAAGGCAGGGAGATCGACCTCAAAAAGATGGTTAGCAATTTCTTGGTAATCAAAACTAGCACAGTGTCCCACCAGATTTTGCACTGTTTGCAAAGCATCTTGACCTCCAAATCGAGCTGTATTTTGATCAAACCATGATTTGAGTGTTTCATCCTGAACACGAGGAGCTTCAGCAAATAATTCTGTCCAAATTGAGGGAGATGTCATCCCTAATACCATTGGGAATAAATCTTCTTGCTCATCCATTACACCCCTTAGAGCTACTTGGATACGTTTCATTTTTTCCTCCAGACATTCCCAAATTCTGGCTTCTACTGTATCAGGATTTCTCAAGGTGACGACTTGAACAGTTTGGAATTGACCGTAGCGATACAAGCGTCCTACACGTTGATGAAGACGCATGGGATTCCAAGGAAGATCGACATGAATTAAGGTGTAACAATTTTGTTGGAGATCGACCCCTTCTCCTGCCGCCTCTGTAGAAACAAGAAATCTTGTTTTACCTGCATTAAAGCGTTCAACAGCCCATTCACGAGGGTAGCGAATAGTTTCTCCACAAACATCGTGAACCTCCATATCTCCATTAATGAAAACTACACAATCTTTACCATATTTTTCAATTAAAGCTGACATAAGTAAAGATTGTGTTGCTTTATATTCCGTAAAAAAAAGAACAGATAAACCCGAGAAATCATCTTCTAAAAGTATTAAAATTCGATTAATTCGTGTCTCAGTATTAATCGATTTTGAAAGTTTTACCAATTCTTCTAACCTTTCTTCTTCATTCTCCATTAAACAAAGATCACTACTCAGTTTTTCAATCTGTTCATCTAAGTCATCAAGTTCAGTTTCAAATTCTTCATTTTTTGTATAATCATCAACCCATTGCTTTAACTGATGACGATATTTTCTTAGGTTGTTAATTTGGAAACGCTTTCCTCGAATACTTTCTAAGCGCTTTTTTAAGGTACGTCGAATTGCAGCAACTGAACTTGATGCTAACTTTTGAAGTGCAATCAGAACTAAGCCTACGGCACGACTATCAAATCCATTTAGTGAAGACGCATAGGCTTTGCCTGTTAGAATAAAATCAGTTAATGTTTCGTAAAAAATTTTTTCTTCAGGAGAATAGGAATAGGTAATAACTTGAGTTTTTACCCCTCTGAACAATAGATTTCCTTGTAAATCAGTTACATTTTGCTTATTATTGCGAATAATAACATTACGCAAATCATCTAAGTATGTTTCTAATGGCTTATTTAAATCCTTGAATATATCTGGTCGTAATAATTTTAAGAGAGCTAGAAAGCTATAATCTTTGCCACGATGAGGTGTTCCTGTGAAAAAGATAATAGATTGAATCTTTCCCGCATCTTCAATTTTTTGTACTAAGCGAAACATCAAAGTTGAACTCCCTCGCTCGTTTATATTAAGATGATGAGCCTCATCAACAATTACTAAATCCCAGCTAGGTGCAGATAAAATGCGTTCATGGCGGCCCCGATAATCATCACGAAGGGTTTGTAATGAAGCAACAACTTGATCATGAGTTTCCCAAAATCCACTTTTAACTGTATCAGCAGCCGTTGTGTAAGAGGTAAAGCGCAAATCAAACATTGTGCGTAAGCGCATAACCCATTGATCGACTAAAGAAGCAGGGCAGAGAATTAAGACACGCTGTACTACTTGACGTGTAATTAGTGGCCAAAGAATCAAACCCGCCTCAATAGTTTTCCCTAATCCCACATCATCGGCAATTAACCAGCGAAAGGGCCAATGCTCTAATACTTTACGACAAACCCAAAGTTGATGGGGGAGTAAACGGACGCGAGAACGGGAGAAAACACTCCAGCGATCATTAAGAGAATCGATAGTTGCAGCTAATCCACGTAAAATAACAGGTAAAGGAGGATGCCAAATGCCATGCTCTATGGTTTGCTCAATGGTAAAAACTTGCGAGATTTTCTCTGTTTCACAAGCTTCAATACCATGCTCGAATTGAATGACAACGGTTTTTCCTTGGTCTATTAGGACTTTGCCCGTGCCAAAGGTTTTATGAGTGATGCGATCGCCTGCTTCGTATGTCATATTGATTTAGTCGATGTAAATCCGTCTTCCATCTGGCAATGTTTTCTATCCTCCATCTTGACTGGGAAACTTTCCTACAACATCATCTTCATCAGGTTCTTTAGGGATATTCGGGACATCACCTAAAATCTCTTTTTTTCGGTCATCTGGCTCTTGATCAAGCATCAAAAACGGTAAATCATAATCTCCACAGAAAATAGCATCTTCTTTCCCTAGATGCTCAACAAGGAAGTTATGAATCTGCTTTGAATTAGCAATATTCCTATCTTCTCCACCTTCACGAATATGTTCACAACCAATCGCTTGCAGAATACCACGCACTCGTCGTACAGGAACGTAAGCATAGCAGTGCATAGCAGGACTGGTAAGAATTCCAGCCCTGAGTAACTCACGGATGACAAAAGTTTGTCCAATTCCCAAGATTTTATCAAGGGGAGGGGCATCATTTCCTTTCCCAGAACCTTGTAAAAATCGGTTGCTTCGAGGGCGGAATACTATACGAATATCCCAATTTCTGCTGCTGTCATTATTGGTAAAAAGCAGACTATCACGATATACTTCCCACCAACGAGCCAATGCATATACAGCCGGATAGTGCCGAACCCATTGATAGTATTGAAGCCGATCTCCTGTCTCAATACTAGAAAAATAGTCATCCAGCAGTTTATACCAATCAGCACTTTTAAGTTTTCTTGCTTCCATAACTGTAAACCAACCCCATTGTTCGCAATGAGCAAGAAAATCACGATGTTGTTCGAGGTTCGTTCGCCCCATTGATTGACAAGTCCCTAACAATAACAATGCCAGCCATGCTTGAGTTGTTGATGGTTTCTGGAGATTATAGTTAGTACTAGTTAACTTCCATTTACTAGTTGGGTCTGGGTAGATTGAGGTTTCATACTTTTTGATTAAGGGGACGCGAGCTTTCTTCCACCAATCAAAAATCTGACGCAGTAATTGTTCTGGTGTTTTTGGCGGAGACAGTGGTGCTTGATCACTTCCGCCATGTTGTGAGGACTCTTCATTATTCTTCCTAGTCAGTTGGGAAAGTAAACCTAACCGATTCAGGAGGTCTTGAAGGCAGTATATATTAAACCCTCGATCTACTAATTGATCTTGTCGAGTTGTATCTTTAATTTCTATTATCCAATTTGGTATCTGAGACTTCAGATATTCAATAATCTTATCTCTATGTTGACCTTTTATTAAGTATTGCAAAGCAGCGTCTCTTTTTTCCCCTTCAGCTTGCTGAATCCATTTTAAAAATTTTGTTGGCTCAGAAATTAATTTGTCCTGTCGGCATACATTAAATAGTCTTAGTGCGGTAGATTGATAGGATTCATCAAGAATGGCAGATGATGGTGCAAAATTAGTGATAAGTGCTTCATCTGAAATATTCTCCGCTACCAGTAGCTGTGATGCTAAATACCATTTTCCATCTTTAGCTTTAAACTTGACGTGAGTTAATACCTCTATAATTTGGCTTTTTTCTTCTTTGAGAGTTTCCACAAATTCTTTTTGTATTAATTTACCAATACGTTCAGCACATTCTGGGGATAACTCATCTTCTAATTCCCATTTCAGGAGAGTAATGAGTTCCAAAGGTGTTACCTGTTGAGCAGTCAATTTCTTTAGAGTTTGTGCTACTTTAGATGAAATCAACTGACCTGGTTCAATTTGTTTACGGTGACAGCATAACCACTGAAAAACTTGCTGGAGAACTAAACCATTTTTATCTTCAAGTATTCCTGTGATATACCAGCGAACTTTTTCAGGACGAGTCAACCCATTAAATGCTTCAACGGTATTAGGTAATTCTGTAGGTAGAGCATCACACTCTTGGTACAATCGATTCATACCCCCATCTTTACCCCAAAGCATCTGATGTAAGAGTTTAATTCCTTCATCTTCTAAATTTTTCTGAGCCAATTGAACACCCAGAACATTCCACACGCTTGTCCAAAATATCAAAGGGGTTGTATTCGCGGTTAAATGGAGATGATCACGCAGTTGTTCTGGTTCTTCACTGAGGTTATAGAGTTCAAGCAGAGCTTCACCTAACTGATGACCTAAACGGTTGGCAATTTTTTGATTTTCGGTTTTGCCCCCTCCTCTTAAATCGAGTTGAGATCGCCCCACATCAATGCGAAACATCGCATTGATTGCAAATCCAACCTTTAAGTCCATACGAGTTGGGGCTGTTACCCAGAAGGTTGGATAGATATCAGGTAAGGGTTCAATCCCCTGCGGCCCTAATGGAAAGAGGAATCGTTCGCTATTCTTACCTAATAATAAAGCACGGTGAAATGTTTCTGATCGGGGGATCAATTCTCCAACTGTAACTTCTGATGTAACTTCTTTTTCTCGCCATTTCCAGGAACTTTCATCATCTTCAATTTTAATCACAAATTCCTTGAGGCAACGGGAAAATGCACCTAAAAGAGGAGTATTTTTTTTAAAATGCTGAATGTGTTCAGAAATTTTATTTCCCACATCATTAAGTAATGGCAATTTAATAACAGTTCCTTCTTCACTCTTTCGGTAACACTTAAGATCATCAAATTCTGTCTTATCAAGTTCTACTGGGTACAATCCACCCAAAACTTTAAATCCCAAGCGATCGCTGACCACAGAAGGCTGATCAGTGAGAAGATAAACACTCTTGAAACCCAAACCAAACTTTCCAGTTACTCCCTCTTTCTTGTCGGAGAAATTGAGAAGGAGCATTTTAGTTAAGTCTTGGTCATATCCTCTTGTAAGAAAGTCCTTACTACGCCACCTTGCTTGATTAATCCCTCTACCCCAATGCAGAAAATATAGTGTCTTCTTTTGCATAATTATCTTCATCTGTCGTTGGACATCAGGATGTCCCATATCCGTTAGCTCATAACAAGCATCATCAGCATTCTGGAAAATCTCAAAAGCAACTGAAGCAATATCGTAGTTAGCATCCCGAATTCGTCGGCAAACTCCTTCTAATAAAATTTTATGAGTTTCTTTATCTGTCATTAAAAGTTGGCGTAAATTTTGTTTTAAATCTTTCAAATTATGGTCTAAATCTTCCAAAGATTTAGACAAGGGAGTTTTTTTTTCTTCAAGTAGTTCTTTTTCCGCTTGTCGTGTTCTTAAGTCTAATCTTTGACGCACCAATTGGGCAATTTTACTACCTTCAGGTAATTGGTTTTGGCGTAAATAAAGTATCGCGTCTTCTAAAAGAAGATTTTGAGCTAGCCGAATATCGGGAGGACTCGATTCTTGCCATTCATCCCAAGCTAAATTAAAATTAATACCTGAATTCTTGTAAATATGATCTAAAATTTCTAAAGTTGTATTTTTTAAAAGCTCATTTAATTTATGACTTGAGAATAGACTGGTGTTAATTGGTCGTAAGTTAATTTGGATTGGTGTACAGGAAAAATCTGGAGAACCAATCAATAAACTCTCTGACTCTTCAGCAGATCTTAGCTCAACACTCAATGAGTCTCCCAATAAATTTTTGACTTTTACAATAGTTTCTTGAGACTCTCTAAAACTTAGTTCTATATTTTTTTCAATAAGCAAATCAGTTAATGTTTTCTTCTGATTATCTTGCCCTATCATCACTAAATTAGGAAAAGATTCGGCATTAGGAAGAAAACTAGAAGCTAATTCTCGAATTTTATCTGTGTTACCTAAGCAAATTAAAAAAGCACTGATTGCATTTTTAGTGCTATTATTTGGCCATGCGCTGAAATATTTTCCGAGAAAATCATGAGTTTCTAGATTCAAACTTGGATTTTCTTGTTCTTGTATTGCATCTGCTGTCTCAATACCATAACCACATTCAATAATTTCTGCTAGGTCTTGATCAAGTAGATACAGGGAAGCTACATTTGAAGCCTTGTAACAAAGGTCTTTAGATGATTTCCATTCTTTTGCTTCACTTAATAATTTAATTTCCGGTAAAATCTCATCAAGCCATTCTTCTTGATTAACAGCTATCTTGAGATATTCACAATACACCGAATAAACATTCTTGTCTTTTTTCTCCTCCTGCTGTCCAGACAACTCGTTAAGTATAGTCACGAGTCTTTCTGTGTTAAGTTCCCCTTGCAGAGCTTTGTACAAAATCCGAACTTGAGAGTCATAGTCAGCTAATGGTTTTAGTAAATTAACCGCAGGCATGACTGCTTCAGGAATAAATTCAAACGCTTTCAGCCAATTGTGGAGTGTTAGTTTTTCTCCTAGTTGAATATTCCCTACACAGTAGTCACAATTACCTAATAGCATTTCACCAAGCATTTTTAAAGCATTTGTTATTGTAGGGAAAAGATCATCACGTAAGATATTGAATGCTGAATGTTTTTGAACTTCAGGTAATAAGTCATCAACTGCTATAAAAGCTCCGGCGCATTCTGCAGATAAGCGGACTAAATGTTCTTTCAATTTAGGAATATAAATAACGTCTTCTGGCTTACAGTACTGTTCATTTTTGAGGGGTAGCCATTCAATTGTCTTTAATCCATTAACTTGACTACATTTGTTTGGATTACTTTTTAATGCATTCATGATAGTTTCCCAATGTTGCCCAGGATTATCAAGCTTAAGAATCCGCTCTAGTACATCTTCAGCAGTAAGGGGTGGACTTAATTTCTCTTGATTATAAGCAACAGCATTTTTTTGACTTCGCTGAATTAAAATAATTCCTAATTCTTTAACTAGGTTAGGATTAATTTCAAACCCACCTTCTAAATATGTATGCTCATCAATTGAAACCAGCCTGGAAGGTGAATCAATCGTTTTATGTATACACAGTTTCTTCACCAATTCTTCTTCTAAATCCTGTATTAAAGTCTCTCGCTCTTCTACAGAAAAGCCAGACCAATCAATAAGATGATAATTTTCTCTAAGTTCTTGTTCAATACTACATTTATCAACGTCAGCAATAATTAACCACTTTCGTTGATTCTTATTAAGTAAATCTAATAGTTCACTCGATATAAACCGCCATTTTTGCCTTGTTCCAATTAAATGTTGAAGCACTCGATACCATAAATCACTACTGCTGCTATCTCCTGCATAAAGTGTATATTCACAGAAGAAATATTCTGATTCTGCATGTAGCAAATAACGAATGGCTTGTTTCGTTGTATCTTCTAAACGCTGATTTAGAAGTTCTTTGAGAAGATTTTTACGTTCACTAACAGCATTGAGTGGTGGTTTTTGGCTCAGTAATGCGATCGCATTGGCTGAATGACAAATTGGTAAATCTTTGGCAATATTTAGATACTTCCCAATTGACCGTTCTGCTGCGTAAATCTCGTACTCTATAGCTTGAGATAATATGTTCGCAACTTTCAAATCAGTTCGAGAAAATAGCCGCTTTTGATTTAGATATTCTTGCAAATTATCTAAAGATATTAGTTTGTGTTGATTCTCTTTGCCGACAATTTGAAGTTTAAATAACGGAATATATTTAATTTGTTGTAAAAGAGAATTTTTCTGCTCAGTATAATCCATTATATCCAAAGCATACCCTTCTACAACAGAAATATAATTATTAGCCACCTCATTTAATTTGTGCAGTATTATTTTTGCATCATCTACTGTTAACCATTTTGGATTATTTTCAGGTCTAAAATGATATGGAACAATCAAACAGGTGGTATTTTTTTGAAGTTTAACGAGAATTAGACATAAATCATTTGGGCAATTTTCCCATAGGCGCAAGACTGGCTCTGAAGGAATTATTGTAAGCAAATCAGATAATTTATAATCCAGATCATTTGGTGTTGATAATGATAATAATACCTCTTTAATAAATTCTTTAATTGCTTGATTGAGTTCCTCATTATCGCCTGGTTTTGGAACGGATATTATGAGGAAATCATATAAGAGCCTTATTTGCTCTTGAGAGGTACAAATTCTGGTGGCAAGAGGATAAGATTCACGTAGTAACTGTGCAACATATGAAGGTAGTAGATTAGTCGGTTTTTCTTGTGATAAAATTGGCCAATCTTTATAAGTCAGTATATGATTTTGACTTAAATTTTCAAGCCCTGGTAAAACTTCAATTAGGTGATTTAACTCAGGAATAGAATATATTGTCACTTCTTTTTCTATAAACTCCCACTGTGAGTTTTCAGAGCCATTATCAAAACGCACGACATAAGCCCATGAGCCATGAGAACAGATAAATTTTTGGTAATTTTTCCATAAGTCCGACCCTTTGAGTTTCTGTGTCAATTCCTTCACGATTTTAGAAGATTTTATCTTAGCAAAATCTTTTAATGTAGGTAAAAGAAGGGGTAGTGTACCTTGTTCTGCTAAAATCTGATTCCACGTTTGTAAAACTCCACCATTAGTGGATTTTGACCAATCTAAAATACGACGGCGATCTGCTCCCAAAAAGAAGAAGCCATGTAAAGTTAAAACATAGTCTTCATCACTGTCAATATCTATTTCTTCAAAGTTGTTTCCTGTGGGACTTTCTGCTGTAGGGAGAAAGACCGCCCAGCGAATCATTAATTTTCCTCTCCCCTTAGTCTTGGGACGGGATAGAATAAATACAGCACAATGTTGTTCAGCTTTTTGTTTATTTCGATGTCCTTTAGCATCAGGAATTAGTGTTGGCCAATTTTCACAATTCTTAAGAGTCTTCAGTTGATCATTGTCAAGAACCTGTTGATAACCAAAATACTGTTGTTGTTTAACATTGATCTGAATATCTCCTGTCAATGAGTGAGGTTGAGAACTAATGTTCTGAAAGTCAGAAAAACATTGAATAGATCCTGGGCAAACTTTAATGCAATGAATTGCTTTACCATCATAAACTTCAATAGTCTTTACGTTTTTGAGCAAAGGAAGAAATCCTGCTAACTCTTCCAACAAGCTATCCCTAAATTGATTAATAAACTCAGCACCGGGATATTCTTCAACAATAGGAAAAGTATCTACCCCTCGTTGGCAATGCTCTGTCTTTCGGAGGGGAAACCACAATGTAAAACCATCTTGGAATCCCATCTTTTCCCGCTCTTTGGCAATCAAAGTTTGATCTGATGTTTCAAAATCTAATTCATCCCAGTCTGATTTTGGTACATCATCTGGATCGTCTGTTGCCCACAAATTAAGCATAGAACCTGAATCAACTTCTTCATCAGCATTTGGCCCTTTCAGGTAAAAGAAAGCTTCACAAATTAAAAAAACTGTCTTGAGTCCT
>Ga0116231_10014639_pt1 | contig 10453 bp, 16 predicted proteins | sample S1TSphgellanicum_2_FD_89695 | JGI IMG/M metagenome (GOLD analysis project Ga0116231, IMG submission 89695) | Host-associated microbial communities from peat moss isolated from Minnesota, USA - S1T2_Fd - Sphagnum magellanicum MG | ecosystem: Host-associated > Plants > Peat moss > Unclassified... | reverse complement strand
TCATTCATTCATTCATTCATTCATTCGCTCATTCATTCATTCAACCATTCATTCAGCTTTCAACAATCCAAAGATTTGCAAGACAGCATTTTTTTTTCTAATTTCCGGTCGTAAGCGTGCACATGATGTTTCGTCTTGATCGTCCGGAACCATGCTGTTGTCTGCACCTGTTTTCGGGCTTCCAACTGTGTTTCTGTATCTCTTTTTCTCTCCCCCTCTCTCTCTCCTGTTCCACTCATCCATGTGACTTAATCATTTAAGAAGCATGCTTCAGAATCAAGTAGTGAAAGAAGAATGAACAAACTACCTGACCATATCAATGAAACTCTTGAGTTCTCTTTTCATCCGAGTTTGACATTTTTTGAGTTGTTGTCGTCGGCTTTGTTCTAAATACTGTCAAGTGTGTACATTTTCCCTTTTTTCTCTCTCTCACTCTCTTTCTCCTTTTCTCTCATGCGTGCCAATGTGTATGCGTGTGCGTGTGTGTAGCAGTAACATAGTTCGAGCACGATAATCACAATAATAATGAGGGATGCTGCTGGAGGCTGAAGAAGAACAGCATAGTTGGACGTTAGTTAGATAAAGAGAAAAATGTACCGTGTTGCTTCTTTATTCTTCTTTTCTTTTCATCGTCGCATTTTTTTTTGCTTTACTTTCTCTTTCTCTCCCCCCTTTCCGACACATATGCACATATATGCAAAGAGAATTTCGGCTTTCCTTGTTGTTACTATTCTTATTACTGTAAGTTTTCCTATCATTTCTTTACCGCTAAAAAGGAGAACAGAAACGAAAGAGAAGGTTTTGCCTTCTGTTGCTCTCTTTCTCTTTTTTTTTCTCTTTCTAATATACTACTGCTGTTGTTGTTGGTAGTGGTGGTGATGTTTTATGCGATCCTGATGACGACTGCTGTAAAAACAGCGCCCGTGGTAGTGATGATATTGTTGGTTGTACTCCCCCGCGCATACAAACAGCAAGAATATTTCTTTTGGGGAAAATAGTCATATTAACCTTGAACTATTGTCTCATATTAGAGTATACGACTGGGAACGATTTCTGTTCCTTTCTTATCTTACCAATAAATTGGCTATCATGAGCAGGAGTCTGCAATAAAAAACAATCTGACGCTCGTGCATCCTCACGGCATAAATCATTAGCGTCATATCCATGCAGACATATCTCTGTATGTGGCTTATAGAAATGTTGTCTAGGGAAAAGGTTGCACATAATTCGTTGCGTCTTTCTCTTAATAAATCTTAATAATTACTTCTTTCAATTTAATCAGATTGATCAATATCAATGTCTATCTAATCTCAACAGAAGATGTATGAATAGAAGAAGAATAAATGATTTGTACTTACTGATAGTAGTAGTAGGAGAATAAATTGAATCTACGTATTAGAAAGATAAAATAGAAAAATTATTATTATATTCATAGGAAATAATGTGTTGAGAATGATGAGAAATCACAATCAATATTGAAATCTATTATTGACATACTACGCATTCTCTATGGTCTCTCGTCCTCCTACGCTGACATATATAATAAGAGTTTCATTCATAAATATTATGTTCAATCTGGCAAAGATAAATTTATTCGTTCTCTATTTTTTTTTTGTGTGTGTATGTTCTGAATTGATGTTTTTTTGCCTCTCAAGCATATAGAATTACTTGCCCTGTCGAGCCGAGAACGATGGTTTTGTCGATGTATAGTCGAGAAAAAAAGAGTAGAAAAGGAGAAAGACAGAGAGGAAATCATCAATCACTATTAATTTACTTGAGATTCTCTATGTTTGCACTCTTGTATACATTCTCATTCGTTACTGTTTCTATAAACATAGGATAGTTATAGTAATTATTCAATTCAATCGATTCAATTTGTCAGTAAATATCATCTTCTTTCTCTCTAAGTCTATCTCGAAACTGATTTCCGCCTTAAGCTATTCAATAGCAATAACAACAACAACAACCACATAATGACCGACGAGTTCAATTGTAATATAAACTACTAGTAATAGTTTGCAGGCGTTAATAACAATCGACAAAGAACAGGATAAGCCGGTATTTGAAGTAGTCCATTATCTAATTTTCTGCTTCATTCACCATCGATTGATTTGTCTGTAATGAGAACGTGCGTGCTCTAACACCATCCTCCCCCTCTTTCAACACTTAGATTGACAGAACATGAAGAAAAAGGAAGCAAAAGAAAGATAGTTCTATTCATGTATGTATATCTATGTAATCGCTTGCCGACAAAAAAAATCTCATTGACGGAGAAAAGGATATTTTTAACCAAATGTACTATAAATATATATATGTATGTTAGACAGTCTCATCAAATATAAATGGTTACATTACATTATCCTTGACCGGAACATATACACAAAGGATTAGATTCTATAATCATAATAATATTTATTTGAATATCAAAAATTTTTTTTTTCATATAATAAATATGCAAAAAAAAAGAAAAGAAAATCATATTAGACACATTCACATTACAAGAAATAAAGAAAGATATGCGTATGTATATATATATGTATGGATGGGTGGAAGTCAACAGATATCACCGAAAACCATAAGAGGAGGCAAAGAAAAAAAACAAAATGAGTATGAATGAAATTACATCTACATACACAAGATTTTCTTGATGAAATAATTAACACGAGAATAGTGATCATGCACGTGCGAGAATGATTATAATCTGACAAGAGAAGAATTAGTATTTTTTCTTTTTCTGGATATAGAATTGAATATAAATGTAAATCGTGATAATTAGTGCATAGAACGACTAGAGATCGTTTCAATAAAAAATTTATTTTGTTGCCAATCGTCGAATTTTATCTCGACGAACGAAAACACCATGTTTATCCGGACATTGAAAATACGTATGTCCACCAAATGAACCATTATTTTTTCCTAAAACGAAGAAGATTCGAGATGATATCTCTGACATGATTGTTATAAATTCTTTTTTATTCGGAATGATATAATCTAGTATTGACAGATTCAAACTGATAAAAAATTTGATTAACAGAATTATTAATCTATCAAAGAAGAAAAATTTCTTATTTACCGACTGCTTCTTCCAGTTCAATTCCATACCAAATTCCTTCTTTAAAATATGTTTTTCCAACATAACGAACAAAACCTAATTTATTAAATATATGATGATCAGTATTAACGATAACTCGACAACCAATAGGATATTCTTCATCATTAATATCAACAATTTTTTTTATTATTGTTTCGGTAGTTTGATCAAGATTTATTTGTCGTGGAGTTGTTGGAATGGAATATTTTTCTTCTAAGGATAACAATCTTTGATTATCATTATCATCGGATTTTTTATTAGTCGAATTTTCATGATCATCAATATCGAATGGATGTCGAATTCGAATACTTGAAGATTGAAGAGGTTGTAATTGTTCTTGTTCAATGAATAATGAACGTGATAATAAACTCGGTGTTGTAGATTCAAAATAAGAATGTTGAGTTTCATCATGATTGCGTGTTGACATCGGAGTTGAAACATTTAATTCCGATCGACTGAATGCAGAGAATGGAGTATTAAGTGTTTTTATTTGTGATGTTGCTGTTGTGGTTGTTTCATGTGGATAGAGAAAGGAAGATTTAGCGTTTTTAGTTTCATCATAAAATGGATTTGGACGACTGGAAGATTCACCTTGAATTGAAGGAGATTTTTTTATTGATAATTGATCATCATCATTTTCTCGACGAGGATTCATTGGAGCGATTGATAATGTCTATAAAAAGTAGATGTACAAGAAATACGGAATAGTATTGAAAAACTTACGGTATTTCCTTGTTGATTGGCAATATTCGGTACGCTTGTGGCTTTGCGTAAGGTTTGCTGTTTAGCAGAATTTTCCGCTAATGAAACTTCCTATAAAATGATTTCGATAGGACCAAAAACTCTCTCTCTCGCGTCTTACTTGTCGTAGTTTATCAAGTAGAAGAAGTGAATCAACAGCTGATGCATATTGAATGTATTTTTCCACATAATTTTGTGTATGACATTCCGAGCCGGCAACTAATGCAAGACTTTTTCGGTCTTCAATTTCGTGAATATATTTTGGTATACTTGAAACTATTTCATAAACAACACTAGTACGTTTAAATGGTTTCTACAAAATCCCAAAACATGAACACTCGATCGAAAAGAAGAATAGTCTTACATAACCAAGTAAATATTTCATTGCTTTCCCAGACCACCAGCCTTCAGTTTTACCGATGGTGGTGGCAATACGTTTACGTAAAATAAGTTCCATTCGGACGGGTTGAGAGATTAATACAATGATTTTAACGACCATATAAATAATTGTATTACTCGGTGTAACTCGATTCCTAGATGAAGGAAATTAGAAAGATTATTGATGAGAAAGAAAATCTTTACATTTCAGTTGCTTCGTGAATCGATGGATCCCATTGAGCAACCGCACGAACCTGTGAAAGACAAAACTATTTTATTTCTAAAGAAAAAAAAGAAGAAATCGAACCTCATCGGATGCATGATGAAGTAATGGTAATCTAAACATATCATTTTTATTTTCTTCGTTTAATGTTGCTTTAAGACCAGCTGTATCGTTTTCTGTATTCATATTCACAGGATCGAGATTAAGAAAAATAAGTGGACGATGTTCTTCAATAGTTACTGGAGGTGTCCAACAAGGTGGTGAACCAGGTATTCCACTTCCTGGTGGTGGAAATTCGGCAAAATTTCTTTCTTCAGCTAAACGAACAAGTTGTTCGAGTAATGTTGTTTCTCTTTCGAGATCATTTGGTGTTTTATCTCAAAAAGAAAAATTCAATTGAAATTTAATATTTAATTATATTTACTTGTTTGTTGACTTAACATTTTCACTTCAGATTCAAGATAAAGTTTACGTTTTTCAATTAAATCAAGCCATTCATGTCTTAAACATTGTAATTCTTCATCTTGATAAGAATCAAGCTGACGTGGTGCATTAATTTTCCGGGTACTTATAGAACCGATTTCCACCGATCGAATCGCATGTAGAACAAGCGGCATGGTACCCGATTGAGGGATAACACGTAAACGTGTGACTAGACGCTTCGATTGACCCTATTCAGAGATAAATGAATATAAAACTTATGACAAGATTTATTTACTTGTCGTAATCGATAGACACCGCCACTGATAATTTGTGGTTGTTGTTGTGCGTCAACTTCAACTGGTTCCCATCGTCCTGATGCATCCAATTCATGAATTTCAACGGCATATTGAATATGTCGTTTAACTTCTTTCCATCGATTGCTTAACGCGCGAATTTCTGCATCACGTCGATTACGTTCATTATTTATTGTTGTATTGATCGATAATGGAATCGAACTATAATGATACCAAACTTCAATTGAAATGGCACTTTCAAGACATGTTGAAATGAAATTATCCGTAATACTGAATGTGTATTCCTTTGAAACAAGAAAAAAAACACGAATTGATCAGAGGGTGAGGAATAAAAATGTTTTACTTTTTCATGATTAAAAGAAAATATCCGTGGTTTTTTTCCGGTATCTTCTTCATCGTCATTATCTTTGGATGAGGGCTCTTTTATCGAAACAATGATTTGATCTTCTTTATAATTTATAAATGTATATCGACACATAACATTTTCCGCATCCGATTGAGGTAAATCTCGAACTTCTTTTATAGCAAACTATTTGAATAAATCAAGAATTTGGAAATATATCAAAGTTAGTTTTCATCACATACTTTAACGGTCATTTGATCTGCTTTATTATTCGATACTCCTCCCGTAGAATCATCGAAACTTTCATCATCAAGACTATTTTGACTGTTACTATGTTCACTTAAACTGTTTTCATCAGCATCAATACTTATCCCTTCACTGATACTAGCACGTGGAACATCAGTTGATTGAAAATCACTTAATTTTTTCATAGACGATGGACCAATTGGAACGAGAACAACATGAAGAGAACCAGAGATCTACAATTAAATCAACAATGAATACAAAGTTCCGGTAAAATTGTTTGACATTACTTCTCCTTGTGTATTTATAATCGGTACAAAATAATCAAGTTTTGAATCATAAAATAAAGCTTTTAAAAAAATATTTGCTACACCAATTAAACAATTATAATCTTCAACATCAAAAAATGGATCATTTCGTTTTTGTTGTTGTGCCAATGATTGTTCCTAAAAATTTCCATCCAATCAAATTCTCATATAACATCAAAAATGTTTACTTTATTCTCCGACATTTGCCAGTCATAATAAACCTCTCTCATATCATTTAATTTCGATTCAAATTTTTCAATATTCCAAATTTGTGGTGAATAATTTCGTCGTTTAACTTGTATTGTCGGTTCACATAAATTCGTTGTTGCCTAAAATCAGCTCTCTTACATTCAATTCAACCTTTTCTTCTTCTACATACACGTTCACTTGGTTTTAAATATGAAACAGGTATTTGTAACATAACAGTATAGGTTGTTTGTCGTTGCATTTCACTTGCAATTGTATTCGCTTCTGATACAATGGCATTTACACGAATTAATTCTTGTTTAAGACGATTAAAAAATGATCGACTTTCTTCCGATCTAATAAACGAGAAAGGAATCTCAGGGGATGTGAAGTGTTTGGTTTTTCCTACTCATTAAGAAGTCGATTTGAAAAACGCCATTTCGAAAGTGATTCTTCAAAAGCTCGATTTTTTAAATTGATTGTTGATGAACGACTTTCATTACGCATTAATTGCGCTTTAAGATATTCAATTTCTCTTTCATAAACATCCGATGTTTTCTTTGGAAGTATTCCTAAATGAACACATAGATACAATCAATTCCTAACTCAATTATCCTTACGATTTGTTTCTTGATGAGTTTCATCTTGTTTTAAAAACAATCTCAATTCTTTCGTCATTGAATCCGTTGTTAATTGATTTAATAAAAATTCATTTTGAGCATCACTATATGATAAATGTGATGAAGTATTCATTAAAACAACCGAATTATTATTCGATGAATCTAAATAATAAATTCATCAATAAACGATTTAATTCGAACATCTTACTTTTATCACCCGGAAAATTCAAACGAAAAAAATGTGAACATCCTAAAAGTATTCGATCACCATGTCTTAATTGCCTTTCATTATCGATTAATTGACCATTCACATATGTTCTAGAATAAAATGATATTTAAGAAAAATTCGTTTATTTTTTTCGAACTTGGATTTATTTAAAGGGATTAAAAAGATTTGATTGGATGTTCTTATTTCAATAATACAATGTTCCGGTGAAATCCCTACTCCAACTAATTCAATATCTTGTTTTATCGACGCATCAGGTCGTCCAATGGTTGTTATAGGCTGCAAAAACAAATCAATGATTTATGCTGTTCGAATGCAAGATGAAGACTTTTACTTTGAGATAATAAACTAATAATTCATTTAATGCTGGATCAGGATTTAAATTAACGAGGTACAATCGATCTTTTTCAAGACCAATTCCAGAACTACAGACAGATATGCCACTTTTTTCAAGTAATTCATGACGTTCCTAAGAGAAGTTCAAACTTCCGGATTGAGAAAATGATTTCTTACTTTGCTGATTTTATCTGTTTCCGCAATACGTTCTTGCCAATTTTTGGTGATTGTTTGCATTAATTTTTCATTTTCTTTGATCTCTGCATTCAATTTCTCCGCTGATTTTTCCGCTTTTGCATCGGCTAATTCTTTTCTTAGTAGATCAATTTCATTTCGTAATTCTCGAATGATAGTTCCTGGTTCATCTTCATTAATCACCGCATGATTAACTATTTTTTTCGCTTGATCAGCATAGCGTAATGTCGATATTGTTTCTTCATAATTATCGTAAGCTGGTGAGATAGTTGCTAACATAATGGTAAAAGAATTTCCACCTAAACTATCCTATAAAAAAGAAAATTCATTAAAAGATTGTCCGGAGAAGTTTAATTTACTTTTAATAACCAAGTTAAAACCGAATCTCGATAGGGAACAAAAGTTTTTTTTGTTGATCGTGTTTCATTGGTTTGACGAGTCGCTAATGCGGAGATCACCAGACCTAAGGTCGATAGAGATCTAAAAACAATCGAATTTCGAAGAATTAGAAGAGTTTTTCGATGATTTTACTTGTTTATATTGCATCCTTCTCGAAAACGAGTTTGTTCAATTTGAACACCACTTTTTGATGCACGTTCCGAACCAGCTAAATCCACTAAACTTATCTTGCTAACTTTAACACTTTGAGTCTAAAATCGAACCTTCAATTACGACAAAAAAATTCAGTTTTAGTTTACTTCAGATGCATCAGTTGTTAATGTTTGTGTTAATTTCAGAGTAAATACTGCATGAGATCTTGAACTTTCATTATTCATGTTCGTTGATGCTACTGTTCGATAATTATTTCCTTCGATTAATAGAGTTTCGATTTCCTAAATGTACAAAATCGATTATTAAACTCATACTCGATGTATAAACAAATACCTGATATGATGTAACGACTAATTGTGAAAGTCCATCAACATAAGGTCCGAGAATTTTATTCTCTCGTACTTTTAAAGCATAATGATTACTAAATTGAATGAAATTGAATTGATTAGATCATGAAAAATGAAATGAATTACTTATTCGGATTTAATAAATCTCGAACTTTTTCATTATATATTTCAAAATATGAAACTTCCACACGATATGATGAAGAAAATTTAACTGATAAAATATCTTGAAGTTTATCATTAGCAATAGGTTGAATATCAAAATCATTATTTAATTCTTGTTTGACTTCATTTTCAATTCTATCAAACATTGATTGACTAAGACGTGGGATTATTCCTCGATCATTATGTGTTCCCATCATTGTATATGACTTTCCGGAACCTAATCAATTGAAATAAGTTTTATTTTTATGGAAATAATTTTCATCAAACCTGTTTGACCATAGGCAAATATACAAGCATTATAACCTTCGAATGCATGTTTGACAATTTCCACCCCAAGTTTATCGAATATAAATTCTTGACCTAGGTGGAAAAAGAAAAGGAAATAATTTTAAACTGAAAAGAAGAATTTACTAGCATAACTTGAGTTATCTAACCGCATTGAATCGAAACAAAAATCATATGAAAATGCTTTGGGTGTGTGATGCCTATTGAAGAAAAGAAAAAACGAGAGAAATTCATGCATAAAAGGAACTTAAGTATTTACTTCTCTTGAGATTTATTAACGAAAATCTGTGAGCCATGAATATGGACAATAACTGGAGATTTAAGATCAATCTAATATTCGAAAAATTCATTCGATTTAAAAACATTTCAGAAGAAAAAAAATACTTCTCGTTGATTCAATGGTCTGGCTCGTACAGCAACTTGAACACGAGCTTCAGTCCCATTCGATTTTGTCATCATAATTTTAATACTCTAATAATTTAAACTATTCTAATCAATCGAATGAATAATCCACATATCAATAAACAGCTATACTATCTATTTCAATTCTTCATTGTTCGTAGTGTCATTCTTTTGATTGGTTATTCGATGAACCAATAGAAAATTTCATTTTTTTATGATTCATTGTTCTGACTACCTTTTATTTTTCTCCTCCTCCGATTATTTTTTTCTCGTTTACGTCCTTAACTCCGATTGTTGTTGATTTAGATTAAATGTCTATATTGTATACGTGAGAGAATGTCTAATAGTGAATTCAAAGCACGTGCACTTTATGATTTCAATGCTGAAGGTCCAAATGAACTAAGTTTTAGAGCAAATGATATTCTTACAATAACATCTAATGCTGCTGGAAATGGCTGGTGGTAAGAAATTGTTTTTTCCTTTGATTTATTTTATTTTATTATTCATCATAAATAAGGTTTGCAAAAAGTTCTTTGGGAAAAATGGGTGTTATTCCCGAAAATTATGTTCAAGCTTTAGCCGATCCACCAGAACCCATTGAACCACCACCGCCACCACCACCATTAGCGACATTTTCGAGTTCATATCCGCATCCCGGTGCCCAAAATGGTAATAACAATATGTCCAGAACACCTTTTGCAACAGCACACTATGATGAAGGTTCATATATGAATTCTTCGACTGTTAATAATTGGCCATCAGTACCACCACAAGCAAATGTAAGATACATGGATTTATTTTCTTGCATGAAATTTCTTTTTCTTCTTCTTCTTCTTCTTTACTAACTAAACAGAAATTAGATCCTTCTCTTCAAATATTACATTTTCCTACAGAGAATAGTTTATTATATCCTGCATCTGCAACAAGAACACTATCTGATGATTATATGACAGTAATAGATGTTTCACCAACAGACAATTCCGCACCATTTGGGGATCCAAATCAGAATAATCTATCAGTCGATCTACTCAATGGATGGTATGATGTTCTTCCTAATACACCAGCACCAGTTCAATCC
>Ga0116231_10014638_pt1 | contig 10455 bp, 9 predicted proteins | sample S1TSphgellanicum_2_FD_89695 | JGI IMG/M metagenome (GOLD analysis project Ga0116231, IMG submission 89695) | Host-associated microbial communities from peat moss isolated from Minnesota, USA - S1T2_Fd - Sphagnum magellanicum MG | ecosystem: Host-associated > Plants > Peat moss > Unclassified... | reverse complement strand
TTTTCCAGTACAAGCCAACAAAAGAGGCGAGAAAGAAAAGGCCCCCAAAAGAAAAGGAAGGTGCCCATCCCGGCCCCCCCGCGAAAACGGGTGGCAATTAAACCGCCCCCCCCCCCCCGCAAGCCAGGGAAAACCCAAAAACAAAAGAGAGAGAAAAAGAAAATAAAAGGAGATGAAATATTCAAGAGTTCTCGCGCGGAAACAGTTTAATTTTAGGACGGAATTTCCCACCGAGTCGACGATGGTCAAGTAACTGCATGCTACAAAGAGAGCGCACCAAATTAGTAATAATATTTAAATACTAGTGTTGACTACCTGAGTATCTTTCATATTACCATCTAGTAAATTATGACAACTGAGATTTCCCTTTACAAGGTACATGGAATTTCAGTCACCGCCAAAACAATATGAGATCACAAATTTGACACGTCAGTGAGAGCGTCTTTGGGAACACTTTGGGAGCTTGGGGAACACTTTGGGAACCAAGAAAAATTTTAAAAACAAAATTGCCTCAACTGGCGAACTGCGGATCCTTCATCTTCACTCCCTGATGCACACTACTGACGTCATGTATCTAAGTATAGTGTGACGACATGCACGGGTATATGGACATCTTCCCTACTACATACAGCAGCTATTGTGTCCAGAGAGTATCTTTAATTAAATTTCCAGTTACAACTAAATTTCTTCTTTTTCATTTTAACCAAATGCTGGCTGCATGTGTACCCGCTTCCTCTTGGAAATTGACAGTGGATGGATGAGAGAATAAAGATGATTAAAACTCTGATTTTTATGACAAGCTCTCTGCCCAACCTTAAGATCACCCAAATGATGCTCCAAACCTATGGTCCACCCCTTGAGCTCTTGCTAAATTTAAATAGGAGGTTAACAGCCCATGTAGATGTTACCTATCTTACAAAGCACATGGACAAGGCTATCATCTCATGCATTGAAATATTTCACACTAAATGTAATTAGAGATATTTAAGTAAATTTACTTGGGCTTATTCAAAGTTGGAATTCCAAGAAAAGGAAAAAGGATTCAAAGGTTTTGATAGGGTTTTTTTGTAAATAATATTTACTCAAAACAAATTTAAGTAAGAAAAATTGAATAGTCCACTTTAAGATGATTCTTGTGACAATGATGTGAAACCATAGTGAAAGGAACTAGGGGTGTCAAAGTAAAAGTTTTTTTTCAAAGACTGCACATGACATGTGTCATTTTTATGTTGGTTTATAATTTTAAAATTTGTATTTCAGGTACCTCTTTTAACACTGCATTTTAGATATAAATACAATTTGACTATAAATTGATTTTATATCATGTATTTTATACATTCATGTGCCCTCTATCACATAAACATGAACAACTTTTGTTAAAGGCGCATTTTCAAAATTCTTAATTTTCAAGGTCAAAAGCACTTTTGAGCCAAATGTGTTCAAATCGATTATAAAAACAATTTTCATCAATTCAAATCCTTTTGCCCTTCTAATCATCAATGTTAAAATCTTCTTCTATTTTCACAAGGAATGGTGCACATTTGGTTGAAAAAAACAAGTTTGGAAAAAACAAAGATTGTCCACTCTCGAAATTTGAATGTTTTGAACATGCAAAAACATTTTTGATTTGTGTCAAACTTGAACATGTAAACTTTGTAAATAATGAAAAACATTTTCAAAAAAAATGGCAATCCAAACTATTATGCTTCATTTATGATCTATCAAAAAACAAAAATGTAGTTAAAAAAGTGTCCATTCATTTAGGTGGCTCCTTTAACTGTGTTTTTACCCAATGGTGATTTTTCACATGCATACATAATTTTGTATTAATATTTTGCATTATAGCCAAAAATGAGAAAAAAATAAAATCTCAAAATGAATTTCAATGAAACCAAACATATTTTGGCAACATTATTTCCTACACATGTGACCTACATTTAAAGCTAGACATTTTGAACGCATTGAAAATGGTTTTAAAAATGAATCATTTGCCTTGAAACCTTTTCTTTCAAAATTTGAAGATTTGGAAATTTTTGTCTGATTTGGTTTTTCACCAACTTCACCCAATGAACATGTACTTTCATAAAAAAAAACATGTTTTTGCTATACAAAAAGTTTAAAATCAATTATATGACTTCATGCATTCCTTTCGAATTTTTTTTTTAAAAATTACAATTTAAACATTTGATATAGTTAGTTTAAATGACGCGTTCCCAAGTCCCTAGTTAGCCCCAACTTGGGGCTAAGTCACTCAAGTTGCGAAAGTACGGGGGACTCGGGGCACGTTCCCAGCTTCCAACACTAAAAGGGGGTAAGAGGGGCGTGCTGAAAGCTCCGAGATTAAACTAGGAAGAGGGACAAGCTATTTAGTTATTCGGTCCTACATCCAAAACCAACCAACAAGTTGGTTAGTACTCATTCGGAACACTCTTGGAGTTGGGACAAGCCACGGGCAACCTTGGACTCATTTGACTCACCATGGCCCGGACACGGGGGAAGCCACCACCTTCCCCCATATAGTATTCTCTGCATTTCACCGCCGCACTTGCATCCGAATGGCACTTTTTCTCGGGACTCCCAAAGTGGAGTCCCGAAACTGTCTTGATTTAGATTCCCGGAACTTTGGGCACTCATAACTTCTTGCCCTGACTTCGGATTGGGACGAGGTCTAAAGCAAACTTGTAACCCTTGTCGAGAGCTTTCCAACGGTGTGTCGCACTCCACCTGCACGCACTGGAATCAGGTCGATTCTTGACTTTTTGTGGTCGGGAGTCAAACTGCCAATTTGACTCCCGACCCTTCTTTTGACCATGACTTGTGTTACGGATGTCCAAATGGCTCATGCGAGGCCATTTTGGACATCTAAACTTCAAGACCTTTCCAACGGTATAAAAAACACTTCAATGCAAAATGTTTTGGATCCTACAATCAAACTTTAAAGTTTCGAGAGTCCCAGAGAACTCCCAAGTCCCATTTTCGGGAGTGTGAGTGACGACCTCGCACTTCCTCAAAGTGGGGTTGCAACATTAAAAGATTGAAATGTCATTTAATAATATCCAAAATACTTTAAAATATATGTATTAATTCAACAAAACATCATTTTATCTATTAACATATTATAATCCACTACATCTATAATAATGTAAGATAAACAAAAATTTAAAGTTATCCTTTGTGCAATCTTTTAAAAATAGGTCATTCCAAGTTTTGGTACCCTAATCATGAATACTCCCACTTAACATATCTCATAGTTCCAAAAGTATGTGCAAGGAGTTCACAAATATCTCAAATAACTATAATTTGGTGAAAGTAATTTAAATAACTTGGTAAGAAGTTGATATCCAACAACTCCACTCAACCAACTATCAAATTACACATTTAATCACACCCATCAAGTGTCAAAAATATTCATGTTTGTTAGCAAAAAACCCCTTGGTCAAAAATTCTACAACCATATTCTTCGTGTTACATTAGACCAACTTAACAAAGTTTTCTTCAATTTTCTTTCCCACTAAATGATGATGAATTTTGATATGTTTTGTGCGAGCTTGAACGATTGGGTTCTTTGATAAAGATATACAGTTTTGATTATCATCATATATATGATAATGGATTTCATTTGTGAAACACCAATGCTCCCAAAAAGTGATGAAAGCCACATTGCTTGCCTTGTTATTTGTGAAGCTACCATATATTTAACTTTTGTTGATGACATAACAATAGAGGTTTGCTTCTTGCTATTCCAAATAATAGCACCATTTCCCAAGGTCCAAGTATGATCAAATATGCCAAAAAAGTAGTCCTAAGAAAATTTAATTTAAAAAATAATTTCTTTTCAACATTCACATTTAAAAAGATATTAAAAACCTATTTAAATTGCATTTTGAAATCATAGAACACTTCATTGAGTTTATTGTAAGTTGAACATAAAGTTTGAAGAATTTCCATATAAGAAAAGTGGACGAAAAGTATATTATAAATTTGCTAATTTTTCAAATTTTCCAAAATATTTTTACATTAAACCTTTTATAGATAATTATGACTATAATATGAAAAGTTGAAATTGTATCCATACACACTAGGCCTTTATCAACTTGAAAGTACAATAATTATAATTGATGTTTTACTAGGTGTAGTCACAATAAAACAAGCCAAAAAGGATGTCAAATGGGCTTTAAAAACAGTCAAAATTGGAGAAATATTTATGTTTTACCTTTTAAAACAATGGCAACCATGGCAAGTTGGTCCTTTCTCTTTCATATGAATGTCAAGGAATTCAAACCAAAAATTTGTTTGATAAAATTTTAAGTTTAAATTTCGATTTAGGACCTTTGAAAGTGAACACCTATTACATCAAATTGAATCAATTTTGCAAAGGACTATCAAAAGGACTCATTTAATAAAACAAAATTGATGGGAAAAAAATTAAAACAAAAGACCTATTAGCCACATTCAAAAAACACTCATATTAAAAAAATATGTGAAAAAAACTTTAAAAATTCAAAAAAATTTCCAAAATTTTAAAACTTCAAAAATCCTTACCACATATAAGTGGGGTATAATGTACATGATGTTTTTAAAAGAGTTATAATTTATTATACAAGAAAACATAATAAATTTTTAAATAAACTTTTTGTTATGATTTTAAATTTTTATCATTTTAAAATATGAAACACATAATTTACAAGTAGTTGATTTATTTTCAAAAATTCATATTTATTCAAAAATACGAAAAAAAAAATGTCATCTACTTAAACAATTATATGCATTTTTCATAACAATTTGCAAAAAAAAATTCAAAAATTCATTCATATGAAATAATGTTTTTGGGCAAAAGGACATGTAATCCTTTTCTAAAGTAACATTGTTGGTTCATTTTAATTCATTTGTGCCCTACTTTCATGGACGTGTCATTCTATTTTGCAAAATTGTGACACAGTTTCCAATATTTGCATTTCAAAAAATGTATTTAAATGCATATTAAAACATATGGTTTTTCAATATTATGCAATGAAATCAAATTGTTTTTTATGTTGATCATTGATTTAAATAATATTCATGAATTCAATATATTAAAGTATCCTTTATCAATATTTTCGAAAAAAATAAATGTCTCTAATTAGCATACTTTACCATGTTTATGCCTCACAATGAAAAAACATAACCTAATGTGGACTTATAGTCATCCATATTGCCAGTCCAATCTCCATCACAATAGGCATACATTTGTGTGTTTCCATAAACAATATCATAATCCCCAATATTAGGACACTAGATTTGGTAAATATTCCTTTTGAAATGCAATTGACCCATATTATTTTTGTCAATTCCTTGGTTATGATAAACCTCCCTTTCAAAATGCATCTTGCCCATTATGTTCATGTTGGAACCTTGGTTATGGCTTATGTTTCTTTTAAAACAAGCCTAGCCTTGGCTATGGTTTACATTCTTGTTGAAATGCACCTAGCCCTTCATGTTCTTTTTGAAACCCTAGCTATGGCTTACATTTTTGTTGAAATGCACCTGACCCTTCATGTTTTTTTTGGAACCTTAGTTATGGCTTACATTCTTGTCAAAATGCACCTAGCCCTATTTATAATAATTAACATCCTTGTCAAAATGCACTTTACCCATAATATCTTTAATGTTTCTTTTGTAACATAGACCAAAATCCACTATGCCTTTCAAATAACAAAAAATTCATTTCATTGCAATCCAATGTGATTGCCCAAGATTAGCCATAAATTGGTTCACAACCCCCACCACCTATGCAATATCAAGTCTTGTGCATACCATTGCATACATGAAACTTCCAATATCATTTTGAAATGGAATAGCCCGCATTACTTCCAAGTTTCATCATTTTGAAGACCCATACCTTTTGAAAACTTGCAATTGGTCATAAAGGGAGTTCGTACTAACTTACTTTCAGCCATTCCAAATTGCCTCAATAGACTAATTTACTTACTTTGGTTCAAATAAATCGTTCACTCTTGTTGAACACAATTTATTTGTATCCCCAAACAATATTGGATTTCACCTAGATCCATTATTTCAAAAAAATTCAAGAGGTTATCTTTTGTCTCTTTCAACCAAATCAAGGGCTATTAGAGGCCAAAATCAAATCATCATCATAAAAAGTTATGATCACATAAGAGTTTTCTTGGGTTTCTTTAAAATAAACATTATGGTTAACATAACTCCTTTCAAACTTCTGAGATACAAAATATGGGTCCAAGCATGATTGGGATACCCCCTTTGAAACTTAAGGACTCACTCCTAGGACTCTCAATGTCACCTTTTTCTTCATTTTTCCTACGACTTGTTTTAGATTTCTTTTCTTCTTTCATGTTAAATGAAATAATTTTGTTCCAAATTTGTATATAGGCATCTAGAATATATATTTTTTTCACTTATGAAAGTAAGAATAATAAAATTTATCCAATGTGGGCCATGTTCTATCAATGGCCCAAAATTTTCCAAAATTTTCACTTTTTGAAATTTTTTACATTGCAATAAGGCACTTGGTTTTTGTCACACTCATACATTTTATGTACATTAATATTTAAGGTGTTTGGGTAAGAATCTTAGGCCAAAAACATTTGTTTAGACATTCATTTATGAGTCCTTGAACCTTTTTTTCTTAGGAGACAATCTTGGATTTTTTTTCAGGACTTGGTAGGAATCCTAAAACTTGTTCAAATTTGAGATGCTATGCATAGAATAGTACCTTAATAATGTATCTATCCATGAAGAATAACAAACTTTCAATATGAATGTGCCATTAAGTTACAACATGTTTAAGTGGGGGGGGCCACTAGATATAAAAAGAGATGGACTTCCTTTTTGGTACACCAACCATGTTTTGACCCATATGCATTAATCTTGTGGTTCCATTTACAAGGATTTTTGAAGCTTACATACCATGTTTTCCTTACCCTTGACCACAAAGCCTTTTCGCTATTGTATATATATTTCTTATGAAAGATCTCCATTCAAAATGGTAGTTTTAAAATCCATTTGATGCACTTTGAAATCTTCAATGGTTGGATGCAAGATTGAGTGGCTCATTTTTTGTGTCCCATAGCATTTTTTTGCAAGGTGTAATGAATTCACATGCCATAAAACCATTTATATGCACAATTGGTACTTGAATTAAAATTTTCAACTTCAATAAAAAAAGTATCTATATAATTTGTTCACAATAAATGTACACCCATCATGTAATAATGGACTTTTGAAATGAAAACATATGGATTGTTTCAACCATTTGCACTTCCCATACACATGAATTTTTCAATATCAATTTTTGAAAATATATGTTATAAGGACTTAATATTTTATGGATGAAAGAAAAAAAAAACCTAGGTTTGAAATTTTCATTACAAAAGCTTTAACAAAAATATAGGTATGGACTTTTAAATGGCCAAAATCTAAAACTTATTTTCAAAAGTCTCTACATGGGTCTTTTTTGTTGGATTGATGATTTTTTTCCTTGTAAAATGTATGTCAAAAAGACATCTAAATGGGTATATTTTCATATCAATTTAATTCTTTCATTAACTAACCCATAGTCCCCCATTTATGGTGATTCAACACCCAAAAAAAGACTTTTAAGGATTTTTAATTTGCCAGATATGAACCATTTAACATTGCATCTACCCCAATGGCTACAATTACAACCACAACTCAAATTGATTCCATTCATGCAACATGGGAAAAGGTTTCATTGAAAGCAATACTTTCAACTTGTGTAAATCCTTTGGCCACCAAATGAGTCTTGCGTTTTGCCATAAAACCATCAGCATTATACTTGATCTTGAAGATCCATTTGCAATTCATTGGTTTGCAATTAGGTGGAAGAGGAATACATACCTAAATATTATTATCTCATAAAAATTGAATTTCAAAATCCATGGCCTTTTTCCAATGTTGTGAATCTTCACCATTCACAGCCTCCACAAAAGAATGGGGTTGATCAATAGAAAAAACACATGAAAGATTCACATCTTCCTCAACCATTGTTGGATTTTCTTACACCTATTAAAAATTTATTTCATCTTCCATCTCTAGTTTTTTATTTAAATACATATGTTCTTATCTAGCTTCATATGTTGTAGCATGTACAACACACACTTTCAACAAATGAACATTCGATTTTTCCTTTCAGTTACACCATTTTGTTTTACTGTGTATGGAGTGGTTGTCTACTTCACAATGTCATTCTTCTTGCAAAATTTATTAAAATTATATTCCCCACCTCCATCACATTTGATTGCTTTGATTTTTTTTCCAGTTTGATTTTTTACCAAAACTTTAAGCTTGTCAAGCACACCAAATTTAATCTTCATGGTATAAATAAACCATCAACAATTGAAGTTATTTCAATAAAGTTACCGTACACACATGCATCATAGAAACTCAAACACTACTAGAATTCTTGGTTTTTCAAACGGTCGAAATTTACTAGAATTGGTCTTTCTTAACTAGTAAACATGTACATTTTGGCTGGAGGCTAGGGGCTTGAATGACATGTGTATCTTTTGACCAATCAATTTGATTGAAATGACCTACTTGATTATTTGTTAACTTGGATATCTACTCAAATTGGACAAAAACTTAACCACTTTGGTCAAAATGGCCAATGGCGTTTAGTCAATTGGAACATTTAGTCAAGTTGGACATAAACAAATGACACCTTTGGTCAAAAAAGCCAATGGGGTTTTAGTCAAATACAAAATTTAATCAAGATGTTATTATAACCAAATGGGGCATCTTACCTACCTATCTACCATAATCTACAATCTTCTTACCTACCTACCTACCTACCTACCAACCTATTTACCTACTTTTGTATTTACCTACCTACCACAACCTATTGACCTATTTAACTACCCACCCACCCACCCACCTACCTACTAGTTTATTGACCCATCCACCCACCCACCTATTAATTATTACCTACCTATTTTCCTAATTACCCACCCACCTATCTCACAACCCTACCTTGAGAGAGTGTGAGGATGAAATTCACACTCCCAAAGTTGGGACTTGGGAGTCTTCCGGGACTCCCAAAATTTCAAAGTTCAATTACAGGGGTCAAAACACCTTGCATTGGGGTGTTCTTTATACCATTGGAAAACTAACAAAGTGTAAATGTCGAAAATGGGCTTGCATGGGCCATTTGGACATTTGTAGCACAAGTTATGGCAAAAAGAAGGGCTAGGAGTCAAACTGGCAATTTGACTCCCGACCACTAAAAGTCGGGAATTGGCCTGACCCCGATGTGTGCAGGTGGAATGCAACACACCGTAAGAAAGCTCTCGAGGAGAGCTACAACTTTGCTTTAGACCTCATCCCAATCAGAGGTCTGAGCAAAAAGTTACAACCTCGTAGAGTCCCGGGAGTCCAAACTGGGACAGTTTCGGGACTCCTCCTTGGGAGTCCCCGGACAAAAAGTCATTCAGATGTGGGTGCTTCTGTGGGGAATATATTATATGGGGGAAGGTGGTGGCTTCCCCCGAGTCCAGGCTGTGGTGAGTCAAGTGAATCCAAAGTTGCCCGTGGCTTGTCTTAGCACCAAGGGTGCTTCAGAAAGTGAACTAACCAACTTGTTGGTTGGTTTGATATAGGTTTGAATAAGTGAATAGCTTGTCACTCTTCCTAGTCCCATCCTGGAGCTTCAGCACGCGCCCTCTACCCTTTCTAGTGTGAAAGCTAGGAGCATGCCCTAAGTTCCTCACAATTCTGTTGTGTGAGTAACTTAGACCCAACTTGGGTCTAACTAGGGACTTACCTATCTACTTACCCACCCACCCACAATACCTATTAATTACCTACTTGCCTACCTACTTACCCACCCACCTACCTCCTACAACATACCTACCTACCTACATACCTCATAGTCTCATAATGATGTGTCAAAACAAACATGTGAAATACAAAACTTGATAAAAGTTGAACACCTTTTGATGGTGTGGTCCATTGGTTAAAAATTTGGTTTATCATTGTGAAGGTCAAGAGTTTAATTCCTAATACTTGTAGTCTATGTATATGTTTAAAGGGTTAAGGTAGGTAGCTAAGTTAGGCTAAGTAAATTAAATAAGTTATATTAAGTTAGGTTAAGGTAGGTAGGTTAGGCTAAGGTAGGCTACCACCTACCTACCTACCTACATTTTTACGACATACCTACCTACTTGCCTATAATTTTTAAAATAATATTAAAATAAATTATTTAAATCATTTGACCTATTAAATGGTCCTTATTCTACCTATCAAACAGACCACCTTAGTCACACTGAACATGTTAAAATCGACTTGTCCAAAATGACAAGGGATCTTCCCCCCCCCCCCCCCCCCCCCCCCCCCCCCCCTCCTCTTCCACCCTCCCCCCCACACCACACCACCCACAAACCCACACCAACAACTAGCACACAAAACAAAATCATCACACAA